>Ga0315906_10002538_pt1 | contig 25346 bp, 17 predicted proteins | sample LakEriMetagenome_4_FD_203526 | JGI IMG/M metagenome (GOLD analysis project Ga0315906, IMG submission 203526) | Freshwater fungal communities from buoy surface, Lake Erie, Ohio, United States - Buoy 2 MA122 | ecosystem: Environmental > Aquatic > Freshwater > Lake > Lake biofilm | place: USA...
ACCGCTTCCACCGCTGCCATTACAAACTGTATTATCTGTTTTGCTTGTTTGTAATGTAAGAGAGGTAATATTTACCGCTAATACAAAATTCGTAGCACACTGTCCAGTTGCCGGAACAAACGTATAGATTCCTCCGGTTGTATTATTGATCACATTTGGTGTCCATGTACCAGTGAGGCCGTTATCGGAAGTTGTAGGAAGTGCAGGTACAGTCGCCGATTTACAGAATGACAACGTATTAGCAAATGGGAATGTTGGAGTGAATACCGGATTCTCTAGGGTAACCGATCCTGATACAGGTGTTGTACAACCACTTGTTGCAATGGAGAAATTAGTATAGATGCCTGGATTCAACCCAGATATTACAATATTGCCGGATGCATCAGATGTAAGATCAGTAGGACCGACAGCTGTTCCGTCATCAGTATAAGAAACTGCATAAACTGTACTGGGTGCAAGTCCCCCAATAGTAATAGTTCCTTCTGTACCATTGCAAGTTGTCGGATTCGTACTGCTTAATGTGGGTGTTGCCTGAATGGTAAATGTCGCATTATAATAACGACCAGCATTATCCAGTGTGATCTTGTCATCACAGGCAGTCGTAGAATTCTCATCCCCCGTCACTTCGTAATAAACCTGAAGTGTGTAGGTGCCTGGAGCAAATGAAGTAAGGTCAACAGGTGCTTCGTTATCATTTAGCACCTCTTGCCATTTCTGATCACCCGTCTTGCATGGACCTCCACCAACTTCAAACTGACTATTGGACGTATTACAATTGCTGAAGAATGGCAGATCAATAGATGTGAATGCTCCCGCAGTGCCACCTGACTGTACAACACGATAATAAAATTTAGCACTACAAACATTGGAAAGAGAAAGATTCTTGAACGTTTTTACTTCTGCACCACGCAGAATAAGGCGACGTGAATTTTGAACATACGTCCCAAGGAATGTATCATTAAAATTCTTTTTTTCAGTTCGATCTATTAAATCTTCACCCTGACCTGTTGTATTAAAAAAGCTTCCGGTTATCGTGGGGTTGGGGGTATTATTTAAACATGTTACCAGCCATGGAGCCGTTGCAAAAATTCCGAATGTAGTACACTTGGATACAACAATATCTGCCGTACGACTGCAATCTCCTTCAGTATATGTAACCTGTGCCAGAATATCTGATGTGATACCTGATGCTGGAGTAAAGACACCTGCAGAACTAATTGTTCCCGCTGAAGCAGGCGTAACGGACCACGTACCTGTACCTGTACCTCCTGTTATAAAGAAGTTTACAGGTGAGGCTCCGGAACAAACAGAAGCAGGACCGGTAAGGGTGATGGGTGTACAACAGAAATCACAGGGAGTGGAAACCCCATTTTCCACCTCAATATAGAAGAAGGAAGAGGCTCCTCCATTTCCATCAACATATAAATAGTAAGTATCCCCGACCGTTAATCCACTAAGATTAAATTCACAGTTATCCGAAATCCCATTGAAATAAATACTCCCAGTAGAAATTCCACCGGTATTAGGTGATGGATTTATAGTAATATCATTTGAATAAGAACGATTATTTATTGTTTGATCTTTCGGACATCCTCCTGCTGGAACGATGGTTGGTATTCCACAGTTGCCGTTTGCTTTAACAACTATAGGTTGCATATCACTTGGGGTAGGTGTCGCTGAATTGAGCATACCGCTTATTGTAATTCGCGCAGTTGTAGACGTGGGAATAAAAGAGAACCAAGCTGAATTATTATTTCGTCCGTTCCATGAGCAACCATTAACTGTATTCCCGGGATATTGAGGATCTAAGATGGAATATCCATTATTATTCCCTCTGAAAACACCATCATACACGCAAGATGCCCCAGAACAAAAATTGTTACTACTACAGCTAGTTACGTCACGTACCGCAATAGGCGGCCCAAAAACTAACTCCACTTTTTCGAAACTCACTTCACTTGTAGTATTTTCAATAATCTCAAATAACCAGATTCCATTTGGATCTGCCGATGTATTAAAATTATTAAAGGAACCATCTGTTTCTAAAGCATAATATCCTATAGAATGCGGATAATAGGAGGCTTGAACCGAAACACCAGGATATTCTTTTAATCTTTCGAGCGCAATATCATCCCTAAACTTCATATCAATCCAAATGCTTGATGTAGTAGAAGCTAATCCATTAGCTATTTCCACCGATACTCCCTGTGGATTCGTTATCCTTAAACGATAGGAAGACAGATTACCACGACACTCAGAATTCCCTAAACGAACTCTAACTTCTCTTAATATGGTACCTGTAGCTGATAAACCCGTAACCGGCAATCCGCTTGTTGTGATTGATCTTGACAAGGCTGTATTCCAATCATTATTTGAGTTCCAGGCATTACAACCTTCCACTGTCGTATTGGAGAAAACCTGTGCTTCAATAGTAGTTTGGAAAAATAGGAATAAAGAAAATAACAAGAAGCTTAATCGTTGTTTCATAACGTATTAATGAATGAGAAAAGATTAATAACAAGCAAAAATGCTCCGCAAAATAAGGAAGAATGACTAATTATTTCAATATTTTTTACCCGTAGATCTAATTAGATAAACAAACTACAATATATTGATTTGTTTAGGCGTTGAGACGTTTAGAATAACGGCTGAAATAAACCATCAACCCAATGCCAATCAGTATCAGACTAATTGAAATAAGCTCTGCCTGTGTAGGTTGAAACGGAAGATCAGTATATTTTGTATTTACACGGATCTTCTCTACTAAGAATCTTTCCAATCCGTTCATGACGAGATATATGCTGAAAAGCATGCCGGGAATAACCAGTTTTTTCCGAAGAAAAAGCAACAGTATAAAAAACAAGCCGCACACCATGGTTTCATACAGAGGCGTGGGGAAAACAGGCAGCGGTAAATAATTGCAATGCTCCGCATTATTACAATCCGCGAGTTTAATACCTACGCTGTTTACATTATGGGGATAGGTATAAGCAAATAAACCGGTCGGCAAAAAGAAAGGTGCCTTCACCGCAAGGTGAGGCACAGAATCAACACGAATCGTCCCAAATTCTCTCCACACATACTCCGGATGATGAGCAACGGCCTTTGTAAATGCCGCCCTATCTGCCAAATAGACTTTCCCGTATTCATCAGCAGCATAGGCGCTGTTGGGAATACCCCAATCGCCATCCCCCGAAACCTGACAACCTATTCTGCCAATAGCATAAGCTATCATAAGGGCCGAGGCAAATGAATCAACCAGATGCCGGATAGATATTTTTTTTCTTTTGCTGTAAAGGATAATGGCAATGGCCGCACATATCAGACCACCGTAGAAAGTAAGTCCGCTGAATGAAAGCAAAGCGCCGATCGGATCGGACACAAAATCATTCCAGTTCTCCAGATTATGAAAAAATTTAGCACCGCCAAAACCAAAGACAGCCGCCATGATGGTCATATCACCTACCCGCTCATGAGGCCACACCCGTATAATTCGCTCTTCGGGCTTCGGCATTTTTTGTTTGTTCTTTTCATACCATTTGAGTCCGGCAAAAAACAACCCGAGTAGTAGGCCGGTCCCCCAGTTACCCTCTCCGGAAAAAATAAATTCCTGCGGATTCAAACCGTCTTCTCCTGCCGCCAGAAAAGCGCCGATAATTTTATACCCCATAAAAAAACCCAACAGCCCGTTGGTCAATAACTCAACCACAGAAGCAGGCTTCCCAATGATTCTTTTTTCCTCTAAAGGTTTGAGGAACCCTTTTTTCTCCAGCTGCTGCAATGACTTCGTCAGAAAGAATGCTGCCGCCAGAAAAGCCAGGGCTACAAAAAATCCAAATGAATTTAGAAAGCGAGCCCACTCCCATTCTACGCCGAAGATGTCTTTGAAGAAATAATATAGATTTGGATACATAAGTCATTTAGTACTATCCCCCTCTTAGAGGGGGTGCAGGGGGAGGATATTATTAGATACGTCATCTATTCAACGCCTCCCCCTTAGTCCCCCTCCAAAGGGGGATATGCTAAAAATCAAATTCCTACTTACAATGCTGCTCAAACACCCCTATCAGCTCCTGAGCAATCATGGGCGCCGGGCGTCCTTCAATATTATGCCGCTCAATCATGTGGACCACCTGTCCGTCTTTAAACAAGGCAATACATGGTGAACTGGGCGGGTATGGCAGCAAATATTCTCGAATCTTATTAACGGCTTCTTTATCAAATCCGGCGAAGCTTGTCAGTAACCGATCGGGACGCACTACACTGTTCTGAGCCGCCATCAATACACCGGGTCTGGCAGAACCGGCCGCACATCCGCAAACCGAATTGATAAACACCAGCGAAGTTCCTTTGGCCTGTAAGGCCTCATCCACAGAAGAAGAAGTAAGTAATTCATCAAATCCTCCTTCGGTCATTTCGCCCTTCATGGGCAATACTATTTGTTCGGGATACATAATATATAATTTTAAAGCGCAAAGTTAAGATAATGTCAGCGAGCGTTGTCAGATTATCATATTCGTTTATCGTCCATCGTTTATCGTTTCTCGAAAAACGAAAATCGAACAACGACCAACGATTTCAAATTTTACCTTTGATACATTTCAATATCCTAATATCTTCAACATACTCTGCGCAGTCTGCTCCTTGGCATACAACCAGTCTGTCAGCTTACCGTTCTTATCATAACCAATGATAACATGTTTGGGGGATGGGATCATACAATGCTTGATGCCGCCATACCCGCTGATCTGATCCTGATAAGCACCTGTATGAAAAAATCCGACATATAAAGGCTCCTGACTATTCCCGTTGAGCTTAGGCAAAAACACTTCATTGATATGTTCTTCAGAATCATAATAATCGTGACTGTCACAGGTAATTCCCCCCAACACCACACGCTGATAATCATTGTCCCATTTATTGATGGGAAGCATCAGAAACTTTTCTCCTATCCCCCAGGTGTCAGGTAACGTAGTAATGAATGAGGAATCAATCATATACCAGTTCTCGCGGTCATTTTGAATTTTCTGACCCAATACTGAATAAATATGCGCCATGCTCTCTCCAACCGTAAAACTGCCAAACTCGGTATAAATATTCGGCATCGGTACGCCCGCTTTCTTGCATGTTTTTTTGATCGTACCTACAATTTCGTTGATCATGAACTGATAGTCGTACTCAAAGCCAAGCGAATGTTTGATAGGGAAACCACCGCCAATGTTAATAGAATCCAGCTCCGGACAGATCTTTTTTAACTGACAATACAGATTCACGACTTTATTCAGCTCACTCCAGTAATAGATATCATCCTTAATTCCTTTATTGAGAAAGATATGCAGCATCTTCAACTGAAATCGATCTTCATTCCCCTCAATCTTATCTACATAAAACTCTAAAATATCTTTAGCGCGAATACCCAGGCGGGATGTATAAAAAGGAAAATTCGGCTCTTCCTCAGCTGCCACGCGAATGCCGAGTTTAAACGGCACCTTCACCGTTTTTTTATACTGCTGCAATTCTTCCTTGTTATCCAAAATAGGCGTCACATTTTTAAAGCCTGTATTCAACAACTTAGCGATTCGGGCGATATACCCTTTTTGCTTATAACCATTACAAATAATCTGAATATCCTTGTTGATCTTTTTTTTCTGATAGAGCTTATTGATGATCTCGATATCGTAGGCAAAAGATGTTTCCAGATGAATTTCATGCTTCAGGGCTTCTTCCACTACAAAGGAGAAATGACTGCTTTTGGTACAATAGCAGTAAAAATATTTGCCTTCATAGCGGTGTCGCTTAAACGCAGCCTCGAACATGCGTTTGGCTTTCTTTATCTGCATCCCGATCTTAGGCAGGTACGATACCTTCATCGGCGTGCCGTACTTATCGATCAGCGCTTTGAGATCCACCCCGTTAAATTCGAGATAACCATTTTTTACATCAAATCCTTCCTGAGGAAAATTAAATGTCTGATTCACCAGGTCAGTGTAGGTCGTATTCGACATTTCGTAAGGGGCAGAAGATTGATTCACGTGCTAAGAGTCTTTTGATTGAATAAAAAAGAATTGCAAAATAAAAAACGGATGTGCAAACATCCGTTTTTTGTATAAACATTCTAAAACCATTCAGCTTATTTAACTGAAGCAACGAGTTTCTGGAAACTTTCCGGAGCATTCATCGCCAGATCAGCCAGCACTTTACGGTCGAGGTCGATCTGCTTGACTTTCAGTTTATGGATAAACTCAGAATAGGTTAATCCTTCTTCGCGAACCGCCGCATTAATACGGGCAATCCACAACTGACGGTATTCTCTTTTCTTGAGCTTACGACCTACATAACTATAGGTCATCCCTTTTTCTACAACGTTTTTAGCTACGGTATAAACATTTTTCCTTTTACCGTAAAAACCTTTCGCCTGCTTGAGTATTCTTTTGCGGCGTGCTTTGGATGCTGCTGCATTAACGGAACGTGGCATATCTTAATTTTTTAAAATTGAATAATAGTGATTCAATGCGGCTTATTTAAGACGCAGTAATCGTTTTACAAAGTCAAGATTCGGTTTGGCCACTAATCCGTCAATACGCATGCCGCGCTTGCGCTTGTTTGTTTTTTTAGTCAGGATGTGACGCTTGAAACTTTTCTGATGTGTGATTTTTCCGGTGCCTGTTACTTTAAATCTTTTTTTGGCACTCGAGTTGGTTTTTACCTTGGGCATAACCATGCACTTTTAACTGACACCCTTATGGCGGCACCGCACAGGCAGTACACTTATGGAGCCGGTTGGGTAATACGCAGATGTTCACTGCGGGGCGCAAAGATAAAAGAATACATTCAAAAGACAAAATTGTAGATATTGTTGTCAGCTATGCCCTTGAGGCATAACGATGTCGAGGTGTCATTCTCGCTTCGCGGGACAGACAACTTTATTCCTCCTTCTTCTTCTTCCCTGTCTTAGGCGTAATGATCATCAGCATACGCTTCCCCTCCAGTTTAGGCATACCTTCCACCTGGCCAATATCCTGTAATCGCTCGGCAAATTTCAAAAGGACCAGCTCACCGCGCTCCTTAAATTGGATGGCACGGCCTTTGAACTGAACATAAGCCTTCACTTTATTCCCTTCTTTCAGGAAGTTTTCGGCATGCTTGGCCTTGAAATCAAAATCATGATCATCTGTATTGGGCGTAAAGCGGATCTCTTTCAACTCGGCCGATTTGCTCTTAGCCTTCATCTCCTTTTCCTTCTTCTTCTTTTCGTAGAGAAATTTGTTATAGTCTATGGCTTTACATACCGGCGGCACCGCCTGTGGGGAAATTTCGACGAGGTCTAACCCCAGTCCCTGGGCAATTTGTAATGCTTTCGTTGTAGGGTAAACACCCACTTCTACATTGTCTCCTACCAATCGCACTTCCGGCACGCGGATTAAATGATTGATACGATGTTCAGGTTCTTTACGCGGAACAAATCGGCCGCGCGGCGGTCTGTTTGGATATGCCATAGTAACGATGCTTCTCCCCTTACGAAAGCATGATATTTGTTTTATCTATAATTATTCCTGAGGGGTCAGGAATGGTTTAAACTGATCTGCGTTCTTTGATTTCTTCTTTAGCTGATGCTATAAAGTCAGCAGCCTTAACAGTGCCCATATCTCCTTTACCCTGGCGTCTCACCGATACCATTTCATCCTGCATCTCCTTCTCTCCGATGATCAGCATATAAGGTACTTTGGAAAGCTCTGTGTCACGGATCTTTTTCCCGATTTTCTCACTTCTGTCATCCACTTCAGCACGAATATCCGCATTTTTTAATTGTTGCACCACAGAATTTGCATAATCCAGGAATTTATCGCTGATAGGTAATACCTTCACCTGCAATGGTGCCAGCCAAAGCGGGAATTTACCTGCATAATGCTCCAGCAGGAATCCAATAAAACGCTCATGCGTACCTAAGGGTGCCCGATGGATGATCAAAGGCGTTTCCTCCTTATTGTCGTGACTGGTAAAACCTAATTTGAATCGTCTTCCCTGTGCAAAATCCACCTGATTGGTAGCCAGCGTAAACTCCCTGCCGATTGCACTCCATATCTGCACGTCGATCTTAGGTCCGTAAAAAGCCGCCTCATCCTGCACTTCCACAAAAGGTGTATTGGTACGAACCAGCACGTCTCTCACCAAAGCCTCCGTCTCTTTCCAGAGCTCCGGCTCATCCACATACTTCTGTCCCAGTTTGGAGGGGTCATGCAAACTGAGACGCATGACATATTTATCAATACCGAAGATCTCAAAGTATTTCAGATACATCTGATTCACCGCCTTGAACTCCTCATAGAATTGTTCTTTCGTACAATAGATATGCGCATCATTCATATGAAGACAACGCACACGCATCAGTCCAAACAATTCACCGCTCTGCTCATAGCGGTAACAAGTACCATATTCAGCCAAACGTAAAGGAAGATCTTTATAAGATCTTGGTTCTGCTGCAAATATTTTATGATGGTGCGGACAATTCATTGCCTTGAGATAATATTTCTGTCCGTCAATTTCCATAGGCGGGTACATGCTGTCCTGATAATAAGGAAGATGTCCGCTGGTAAGGTACATACTCTCTTTGGCAATATGCGGCGTAACCACTCGCTTATACCCTGCTGCCTGCTCGGTTTCTTTAGCAAGCTTCTCAAGCTCTTCAATAATTATAGTTCCATTGGGCATCCACAAGGGAAGGCCCTGTCCTACATCATCATCCATGGTGAATATACCGAGCTCCTTACCTAATTTTCGGTGATCGCGCTTTTTAGCTTCTTCCAGCATCAGCAGATATTCATCGAGTTCTTTCTGATTGGGAAAAGTCACTCCGTAGATACGGGTCAGCTGTTTATTTTTTTCATCCCCCTTCCAGTAAGCACCGGCAATACTAGTTAGTTGAATAGCCTTGATAAATCCCGTATGTGGTATATGAGGTCCGCGGCACAGATCCGTGAAACTGCCCTGTGTGTAAAATGTAATGGCACCATCTTCCAGACCACTCAGCAGATCGAGTTTATATTCATCTCCCTTTTCTTCAAAATAGCCGACTGCTTCAGACTTAGGAATCTCTTTTCTGAGAAATCGGTTATTCTGTTTGGCCAGCTCACTCATTTTTTTCTGCAGCATCACCAGATCCTCTTCAGAGATCTTGTGATCGCCCAGATCGATATCATAATAAAATCCTTTATCAACGGCCGGACCTACCCAGAATTTCACACCCGGAAATATTTGCTCCACCGCCTCTGCCAGCAAGTGGGCACTGGAATGCCAGAAAGTTGATTTGCCCGCCGTATCATCCCAGGTCAATAATTTCAAGGCAGCATCCTGCTGAATGGGGCGGCTGATATCCCAGACCTCACCATTTACTTCTGCTACCAGAATTTTCCTGGCTAATCCTTCACTGATGGAAGTAGCAATATCAAAGGCGGAAACACCTGCCTCATACGACCTGACTGCACCGTCGGGAAACCGAATCTGAATCATGAAATCAATCAATTTTACAATGCGCGAAATTAACAAATTATTGCCACCCTGTTTTTTTTTATTACTTTACTTTGCAACATTGTTATTAGTATGATCAATCGCCTGCAAATTATTCTTCTGTTCCTCACAGCTTCACCTCTTTTGATGAATGCCCAGAGTCTGAGCGGGCAATGGAAAGGAAATTTTAATGAACGATCTGGTACTGATGCCACGGAGTATGTGCTTGAACTTGACATTAAAGGCAAAATAGTAGAAGGGATTTCTATTACTTATTTTAAATTAAACGGTAAACGCTGCTATACCATGTGTGCAGTAACCGGCTCTTACGACCCCTCATCCAAAACCATTATTTCAAAGGAAGTCTCCAAAATAAAGGCCAATACACCCGATTGGTTTCGGGATTGTTTTCAGACACATACGTTAACCTATTTCAAAAAAGGGGACGAAGAACAATTAAGCGGCACCTGGAAGTCTGCCAAAAGAGAAGATAATTGCGGCATCGGCAACACGCTCCTTACCCGTAAAACACTCCCTAAAAGAACGGATCCAACAAATAACAGTGTTGCATCAGACCGCGACAATAAGCCGGCTCCTAAAAAAGGCAATACGGCCATCTCCACAAAAGACAGCATAGCTGTCAAGGAATTAAAGGTTGTCAATGATCGCCCGTCGGCGGTGGTAGTATCACCTGATATTTCAAAAAAACTACCTGAAAAATTTGAAAAAAGAACCAATAAAGTTTTTGAAACATTAGAACTGAAAGAACAGGATATAGAAGTTTCTATTTATGATAATGCCGAAATTGACGGCGATATCATTACGGTCGTATTTAACGGCGACGTGGTGCTGGCCAATCAGACACTGAGCGACAAACCCATCCGACTAAAACTTAAAGCAAAAAAAGGCATCAATAATTCTTTGACCATGTTTGCGGAAAATCAAGGAAGCACTCCCCCCAATACCGCCATCATGCGCATACAGAATGGCGAAGACTATTACAAAATACTGCTGAGCGCTGACGACAAACAGAATGCGAGTGTGGTGTTTAAAGTGAAGGAATAATCTTTGGAATTAATAATTGGGTTGCCTAAAATTTAAAATTATACGTCACCCCGGGTATGATCGGAAACAACGATACTTGCCTTGCTTCCACATTGATATTTCCCTGCACCGGATCCACGTTCTGATTGTAATAAATAAAATACGGATTCTGTCTGCTGTAGACGTTGTAAATACTGAAAACCCATTCCGACTTCCACTTTTTATCCGCCGATGATTTTGGCGTAAGTGTAGCCGAAAAATCCATCCGATGATACGATGGCATCCGATACTGATTGATGGAACTGAACTGTTGTGTGAGCACGCCCTCTACGACAAAAAAACGCTCGGGCAACGTGAAGGCATTACCGGTACCATATACCCATACCGCGGAGAATTTCCATTTGGAGGATCGCTGATAATTCATCACCACGCTCAGATCATGCCGACGATCATAACGTCCGGGATATTTCTGCCCATTGTTCAGATCCTTAAACCTCCGCCATGTCCAGGATAAACTATATCCTACCCAACCGGTTAGTCTTCCTTTTGCTTTATTGACATAAAATTCAGCGCCATAACTCCAGCCCTTCCCAAACACAAAACTCTCTTCCTGATCACCTATGCCGGGCGTATATCCTTCTTTGTATTCAATCTGATTATCCATGGATTTATAATAAGCTTCCACCGACGTCTCCCAGTTATTGTCATTGAAATTTCTGAAATATCCTGCGCTATACTGCCATCCGATCTGCGGTTTCACGCGAAATGTACTGGGCACCCATACATCCGTAGGCAAGGTCGTACCGGCATTGGTCACCAGATGAATGAATTGCAGATTACGCGTTACACCTGCTTTGAGAGAAGATGTTGTCCCAAGTGAATAACGCATCGTTACCCGTGGCTCAAAACCATTATACGACTGAACGATCTTACCCGGCTTATAGATCACACTGTCGATCGTATTACCATTCTGATCGCGATTGAATCTTGTATAAGGACCCGTTTGCTGAAAGAGCGCATAACGCAGGCCAACATTCATCTGCCAGCGATCATTGATCTCCCAGTCATCCTGAATATACCCGCTCAGCTGATTGGCATATTTAATATTGACTTGCAATGGCTCAAAAGACTGCCCGGCACTTTTACCCGAAGTAGTCTGCGGATTAAACCGATGACGCGTAAGATTAACACCAAACTTGATATGATGCGCGGGAGCGGGATAGTAATCGAAATCCGATTTCAGCGTGATATCACGCACAGCCGACTGATAGACGATCTGAAAATTTTCCTGTCCACCCTCAAACTGAAAACGGTAATCATTCCATACAAACGAAGTATTGGAAAACAACTGATTACTGAAGACATGATTCCAGCGAACCGTTGCTGTTGAATTTCCCCAGGGTATGCGCGTACTGAAAGAACGTTCCTTATTGCGGAAGTTGAACACATCTCTTCCGAAATAACCACTCAGGTATATACGATCCTTTTCATTAAACCGATAATTTACTTTTGCATTGAGATCATAAAAAAAATATCCCGATCCGGCAAAGGAACTTGACTTGCTTACAAAAGGCTTGATCAAAGCATCAATATACGTTCTTCTGGCTGACACAATGAACGATGACTTCTCTTTTACAATAGGACCTTGCAACGATAATCTGGATGATATGGTTCCGATTCCACCCTCCGCCTGAAATTTTTTACTGTTCCCGTCTTTCATCACCACATCCACCACACTACTGATTCGACCACCGTATTCGGCCGGCATGCCGCCTTTGATCAGACTCACATTCTTCAGGGCATCGCTGTTGAATACGGAAAAGAAACCGAAGAGATGACCCGGATTATACACCACCGCATCATCCAGCAAAACCAGATTCTGATCAGGACCTCCGCCGCGTACATAGAGACCGCTATTCCCTTCGCCGGCATTGCGAATACCCGGAAGTAATTGTAATACCTTGAGCGGATCCACCTCGCCAGCCAACGCCGGTACATTTTTAATATTAGCCATACTCAGCTCAAATTTTCCCATCTGAGCGGCTTTGATGTTTTTCTCTCTTTTATCAGAGCGAATGACGATCTCCTGTGACTGCATCACGCGCGGCAATAACTTAAATACAATCACTTTGTTTTTGGAGAGATTAATTTCTGTTGAGAATGATTCATATCCGACATGCGACACAGTGACTTTGTACAACCCATTGATCAGCGTGACCGAATAAAAGCCATACTGATTCGTCGTAATTCCTGTTGTTTTTCCCTCAATAGCAATAGTTGCGCCAATAATAGTTTCATTGCTCGTACTATCTCTCACATAGCCGCTCAGGGTAAAACGCTCCTGTGCTTTCAGAAAAGACAAAGAAGAAAAAAGCAACAACAATAAAAAAAACAAACGGAGAGTATGCATAGGTCGTCTGATGATATTCGTTTATTTGTAGCGAAGCTCCTGTGCCACTTCACCACAGGTCAGCATTTTCTTTCCGAAATAGGGATTTTTAATTTTGTTGACATTGCTTAACCAGTAAGCGCCTTTATCATTAAAGGCCATCGGACAATATTGACGATACGTTTCAATACCGGAAGGACGAAGAGTTTGTATCAACTCAAATATATTTTCGGATATCGTTTCAAATACCGCACGCTGCTCTTCGAGTGCCGTTGTTTTACTAAAATTGACGGAGGCCTCTTTAATTACAGAAGGATAAGTGAGAGAAGAGAGCTTTAATGATGTATCCGCCTGCAATTGCAATGTATCCAAAGCAGATGCCAGTTGTGCAGCTGCCTCTTTTGCTTTAATAGAATCAGCCGCTACCAGATCGTCTTTCAAAGCATAATATGCCTTCAGTAATTGTTGAAGATTTTTGACTGATGCTGCTCCATATTGTACCCCTTGCTCTGCCGGCGCTGTTTCTGCCTGAGCGGTTTCCTGTTTTACTTCACCGCAGGATAAAGCCGAAAAAAGTAATAAAAAAAACACGAAATATTTTAAAGAATACATAGATCAGTTTTAAGGAAGCAAAGTTAGGATGAATTATATACGAATAACGAAAAACAAACAACGATTCAACAAACCCTCTTTAACTTTGCAACCTCTATGCTCGCAGGATTTCAGGACGTCACATTTGAATTTGGTGCCAGGGCACTGGTAGAAGATGCTACCTGGCATATTCATCCCAATGAACGCATTGGCCTTATTGGCTTTAATGGTACCGGCAAATCTACCTTGTTAAAACTACTCGTTGGGCAATACCAGCCTTCGAAAGGTTCGGTCATTCGAAGCAGGAATACATCCATCGGGTACCTGCATCAGGATCTGCTGAGTTTTGAAACCTCCGACTCAATTTTTCAGGTGGCCTTGAGTGCTTTTGAAAAAGTATTAAAACTGGAAGAAGAAATCGCTGCCCTTGGCAAAGAGCTGGAAGCGAATCCGGAAGACGAATCTATACTGCACAGCTATTCCGATAAATTACATGAAATGGATACGCTGGATGGATATAATATCCATCACAAAACCGAAGAGATCCTTCAAGGACTTGGTTTCAGCAACAGCGATCTGCAACGACCATTCAAAGAATTCAGCGGTGGATGGCGCATGCGTGTACTGCTGGCCAAAATGATTCTGCAAAAACCAGATCTGCTGTTGCTCGATGAACCAACAAACCACCTGGATCTGCCCAGTATCGAATGGCTGGAAAAATATTTAATGCATTATCAGGGATCTGTTGTGATCGTATCGCACGACCGCTGGTTTTTGGACCGTATGATCAATAAAGTCGTGGAGATCTTCCAGCAAAAACTGCATGTCTATAATGGCAACTATTCCTATTACCAGCAAGAGAAAGCCCTGCGCATGGATCTGCAGCAGAAAGCGTTTGAAAATCAGCAGGACTATATCCGTCAGCAGGAACGATTCATTGAACGATTCAGAGCAAAAGCCACCAAAGCCGCTGCAGCACAATCTGCTATTAAGCGACTGGACAAATTAGAACTTATTGAAGCACCCACCAATGAACGTCCGAATATCCGCATCAATTTCTCCGTCGATAAAACACCGGGCAAGATTATTTGCGAATTAAAAAATATCTCCAAACAATTTCCGACGATTTCTATTGTTGAAAATACGGATGCGGAAATTGAACGCGGTGATAAGATCGCCTTAATAGGTGCCAACGGAAAGGGAAAATCAACTGTACTGCGTATCATCGCCGGCACAGAAAATTTTTCAGGCGAACGAAAATGGGGACACAATGTCGATGAAAGTTTTTATGCCCAGCATCAGCTGGAAGCACTCAATGTAAATGCTTCATTGCTGGAAGAAATGCAGCATTGCGGCAGCCAGAAAACTGATCTGGAACTGCGCTCCCTGTTAGGCTGTTTTCTATTCAGCGGAGATGATATCGATAAAAAAATCAAAGTATTAAGCGGAGGTGAAAAAGCCCGGATCGCTTTAGCCAAGACTATTATCAGCAAAGCCAATTTTTTATTGCTGGATGAACCCACCAACCACTTGGATATGCATTCAGTGGAATTACTAATCGAAGCACTGAACAAATATGAAGGCAGTTATATTCTCGTGAGCCACGATCGTCACTTCGTTGCCAACACCGCCAATAAAATTTGGGAGATCGTTGACGGAAAGATCAAGGAATTCAAAGGGACGTATACCGAATACCTGGAATGGAAAGAACGTATGGCCAGTAAACAACAACTACCTACAATCAACCAACAACGACCCACGAATAACGAAAAGCCAATAACCAATAACCAACAACCAACAACCAACAACATTCAACGACCAACGACCAACGAGCAACGAATAACGAACAACGCTCCGATTTCTAAAGAACAAAAGAAAGAGCTGCAGAAAAAACAAAAAGAACTCGTGCAGGCTGAAGAAAAACTCGACCAGATCAGAAAACAAAAGGATTTTCTCGAAGCTCAATTAGCTGATCCGGCCACCTATTCCGATAAAGAAAAATTCATAAAGGCAGAAGCTGATTACAAGAAGATACTGGAAGAGCTCAAACGCGCAGAATCAACCTTCGAAACACTGTTTGAAAAGGTGATGGAAATGGAAGGATGAAGACAGTTGAAAGTTATAAGTTGTAGGTTTACAGTTAAACTTTTAACCTACAACCCACAACATTCAACCTTCAACTTTTCTGGTTTTGAGTTTTGAGTTTTGACTTATCTTCTCACTTCAACTCAGCCAACGCTTTCTTAATACGGCTATACGCCTCTTCAATTTTCTCCAGACTATTCGCAAAAGACAAACGAATACAATTGGGTGTACCAAATGCACGACCTGTTACAGTTGATACATGGGCTGTATTCAGCAAATACATACAGAGGTCGTCGGCATTTTCAATCTTTTCAGCCCCATTAGATTTACCGTAATACACACTCACATCAGGAAAGACATAAAAAGCACCATCCGGCTCTGCAAGTTTCCAACCCGGCATCTCACTGACCAGCTCAAGTACTCTTTTCTTTCTGCGCTCAAATTCTTTATTCATTTCCTGCGTCGGCTGCTGATCACCAACCAGTGCTGCAATAGCTGCTCGTTGCGTAACAGCATTCGTACCGCTGGTAAATTGTCCCTGTAATTTCTCACAGGCTTTTGCTACGGCAACAGGTGCTGCAATATAACCCAGACGATAACCGGTCATGGCATACCCTTTACTTAAACCATTCACGATCATGACACGATCTTTCACCGATGCGAATTGCGCTATACTCTCATGCTGACCAACAAAGTTGATATACTCATAAATCTCATCAGAAATGATGGAAATACCGGGGTACTTTTCAAACACTTCCACCAGACTTGCGAGCTCATTTTTTGAATAAACAGACCCTGATGGATTACAGGGAGAAGAAAATAAAAACACCCTGCTCTTAGTTGTAATGGCCGCTTTGAGCTCATCCGCTGTCAGCTTAAATCCATTCTCCATTTTGGTGGGGATGATGACGGGTACACCACCAGCTATGCGTACTAATTCAGAATAAGTTACCCAGAACGGTGCAGGTATGATGACCTCATCATCCTTATCTACCAGAGCCAGTATCAGGTTGGCCAGACTTTGCTTGGCACCGGTTGATACCACAATATTTTCCGGAGCGTATTCCAGCTGATTATCTCTTTTCAGCTTCGTACAAACCGCCTCTCTCAGATCCAGATAACCGGCTACCGGCGTATAATGACTATAGTTGTCATCCACCGCTTTCTTAGCAGCTTCTTTTATATGAGTAGGTGTATCAAAATCGGGCTCACCCAGACTCAGGTCAATCACATCAATGCCCTTCGCTCTTAATTCCCGACCCAGCTTAGCCATTTTCAGAGTTTCCGGTTCTGCAAAACGATCCAGTAAAGAGGAAATTTGAATGCTCATATGTTTTTTTTAATCGGGCGCGAAGCTATTACATGTTGGCGAATTATGAGCAACCTGTTTAAAAAATCATTCTATTTCCATATCCCGCAGACCTGCTGAGTTTCAGTACCAAACCCCTATCTTTGCCATCCTTAAAAAGACTATAAAATTACTTGACTATGGCACTGAAAGGATTGGTAAAATTTTTTGCAATTACCCTTATTCTCATATCCCTTTATCAGTTGAGCTTTACGTGGATTGTAAATAATTTCGAAAGCAAACAAAAAGAAAAGGCAGACCGCTTTGTAAAGAAGAATTTCGGTTCGGCATCCAAAGCCACGCAGGACTCTGCCAAAAATGCGGTGTACAGAAGATACATCGACAGTTTAAAAGAAAAAGAAATCATCAATATTCCCGTACTGTACCCCAAACTTTCCTATCAGCGCGCAACCGAACAGGAACTGAACCTGGGTCTTGACCTGCAGGGTGGAATGAGTGTGACACTGGAGGTCGGCCTCGACGGTCTGATCCGCTCTATGAGTAACAATCCCAAAGATGCCGCCCTGAACAATGCACTGGCTGCCGCCAATAAAACAAAAGCCAACAGCGATGCTGACTTTGTTACCCTCTTCAAAGATGCCTATCAGCAAGCCAATCCGGGAGCGCGTCTGGCAAGTCTATTTGCCGGCGCCAAAACAAATAATTTAAAAGTTACTTCCTCCGATGATGAAGTCATCGAGGTGATCAGAGCAGAAGCCAATCAGGCCATTGACAGAACGTTTAAGCGTCTGAGTGCGCGGATCGATCAGTTTGGTGTTGCCCAGCCTAATCTGAATCTGGATCAGGCCAAAGGGATCATTACCGTTGAACTCGCCGGCATTGATAATCCCGAACGTGTCAGAAAATATTTACAGGCTACGGCCAATCTGGAATTCTGGGAGACTTACAGCGTAGATCAGAACTTCTTCGTGCAGACGCTGCAACCTATCGACCCCATTGTAAAGGCTTATCTCTCTGGCACTGCTATAGATACAACTGCCGCTGCCGATACGACCAAAAAAACAGCAGCGCCTCAAAAATTACGTGGCAATGATAATCCGTTCACCGGTTTGCTGCAAAGTCCGGGTAACAATGTACAACCCAGCTCCATGGCAACCATTGGATTTGTATTGGTTAGAGATACCGCAGCATTTTCAGGCTATGCGAGACTGGAAGCAGTAAAAGCTATTCTGCCCTCAACACTCAAATTTTATTATGGAGCCAAGCCGGTAAAAAATAAAGCCGGTGAGAGCCTGCTCGAAGTATTTGCCATTAAAACGGTAGCCGGTTCAGAAAAACCCAAGCTGAGCGGCGAATCAGTAATCGCGGCCGGTCAGGATGTGGATCCGCGTAACGGCGAAGTACAGGTGACCATGGGCATGGATGCCAAAGGATCACGCAGCTGGGAAAAACTGACAGGCGACAATGTAGGTAAAGCGGTTGCCATTGTGCTGGATGATTATGTGTATTCAGCCCCTCGCGTCAATCAGGCTATCTCAGGAGGGAATTCTGTGATATCAGGAAATTTCAGCATACAGGAAGCACAGGATCTGGCAGCTATTTTAAAGACCGGTAAACTTCCTGCTCCGGCCAAAATTGTACAGGAACAAGTGGTTGGCCCAACCCTTGGTGCTGAAGCCATCAAAGGTGGCACCATGGCCTTTCTTATTTCATTCGTAGTGATCTTCCTGCTGATGCTGGTTTACTATAACACCAGCGGATGGATCGCTAATATTGCACTTATTCTCAACTTGCTTTTCACAGTCGGTGTATTAAGTTCACTAGGCGCTACGCTAACAGCCCCCGGCATTGCGGCCCTTGTTTTAACTATCGGTATGGCGGTGGATACCAATGTGATCATTTTTGAAAGAATTAAAGATGAGTTGACACGTGGCAAAAGTTATCAGGTTGCGGTCAATGACGGTTACTCCCGTTCACTGGCTCCCGTTCTGGATGCACACGTAACAACCTTGCTCACGGCCATCATCCTCTTCTATTTTGGATTAGGTCCTGTACTCAACTTTGCTACTACTCAGATCATCGGCATTTTGCTCAGTTTATTCTGCGGTATCCTGGTATCCCGTCTGGTAACTGATATGTGGACCAGCAAATCCAGACATTTTGAATACTTCACTACTTTATCCAGAAGAGTATTCAAACATGCGGCGTATAAATTCATTGAATACAGAAAGATTGCCTATGGCATTTCTGCAGTTGTACTGATCCTGGGTATTGCTTCTGTTTTCAACGGATTTGATTATGGTGTTGAATTCAAAGGAGGTCGCAGTTATACCATTGCTTTTGACAAAGAGATGAAGAATGATGAGGTGCGTGATGTGCTGCACAAAACATTCGGGAAATATCCGGTCATCAAAACAGTTGGAACCACGAAACAATTGAATATTACTACCGATTACCTGATTGAAGAAACAGGCCCTCAGGTTGATTCTATTGTCGAAGCCAAACTGTATGAAGGCTTGGTCAGCTTCCTGCCGCAGGGAACGAGTCTGGAAACATTCAGAACAAGCTACAAACAAAGTTCACAAACCGTATTACCTACTATTTCAGATGATCTGAAGAAGGGAGCATTGATGGCAACAATCGTATCGCTGCTCATCATTACCCTTTACATATTCATGCGTTTCCGCGACTGGCGTTATTCAGTGGGAACAATCGTCGCGTTATTGCATGACGTACTCGTAACACTGGCCGTTTTCTCTTTCCTCCGCGAGATCGTACCATTCCCGCTCGAGATCGATCAGCACTTTATTGCAGCGGTTCTGACTGTAATTGGTTTCTCCATGAATGATACGGTAATCGTTTTTGACAGAGTGCGTGAATATAGTCGCCAGATGTTTGGTCAGGACAAGACCACTATTCTGAACAAAGCCATCAATGATACGTTATCCCGTACGATCATGACTTCCTTAACGGTGTTCCTGACGCTTCTGATTCTCTTCATTTTCGGAGGAGAGGTAACCAGAGGTTTTGCGTTCGCGATGCTGATTGGTGTTGTCACCGGAACCTATTCATCCATTTTCGTGGCCGCTCCTATCCTGGTTGATTTTGCCAAGGATACCCCTTTAGGAGAACCCGAAAAAGATAAGACGATGGCAAAAGCCAGACATACGATGAGATAATTCAAGTATATCAACATTGAAAAGAGCCGTTTTTAACGGCTCTTTTTTTTAAATCAATCCTTAAGATGTCCTCCCGCCTATGCGGGATAAACTCTCCCAAGAGGGATAGTCCTAAATGACACCACAATACCCTTTTGGTTTTGAATTTTGACTTTGTGCGATACCACCACATCACGAGAACTAATTGTCACCTCCCCCTAAGTCCCTCCCGCTTTAAGCGGGACAAGCTCTCCAAAGGGGGATGCATATTCAAATAAAAAAGGACCTGTAAAAGGTCCTGAAAATTAAAAGATATATACTGAAATATCAGACTGCGCGACTTCCTTCCACCATCACCGTCACTTTATTATGCAGCACCTCTACAAATCCGCTTTCGATTTCAAAATAGCTTTGCTGATTTTTCTCAAGAAGGATCTTCAGCTTACCGGCTTTCAATGCACTGACCAACGGCGCGTGATTATTGAGCACTTCAAAACTACCCGTTAGACCGGGTAACTGAACACCAACCGCTTCACCGGAATATGATTTACCTGTGGGTGTGAGTATTTCTAATAACATAAACGAATTGTTTATCAGCTTTTGCTACGCTCTTTATTTAGCGCCGGCCTGTAATTTCTTACCTTTTTCAATCGCATCTTCAATGGTACCTACCAGGTTAAATGCTGCTTCCGGATACTGATCTACTTCACCGTCCATAATCATATTAAATCCACGGATCGTATCCTCAATGCTCACAAATACCCCTTTCAAACCGGTAAAGGCCTCCGCCACATGGAATGGCTGAGAAAGGAAACGTTGTACTTTACGAGCACGCTGTACCGTCATCTTATCCTCTTCACTCAATTCATCCATACCGAGGATGGCAATAATATCCTGTAATTCTTTATAACGTTGTAAGATCAGTTTCACTCTGTTGGCACAATTATAGTGCGCTTCGCCTACAATAGCTGGAGTTAAGATACGTGAAGTTGATTCGAGCGGGTTAACGGCCGGATAGATACCCAGATCCGCAATCTTACGATCCAGTACCGTAGTAGCATCAAGATGCGCAAAAGTAGTAGCCGGAGCAGGATCTGTCAAGTCATCCGCCGGTACATACACCGCCTGTACGGAAGTGATAGAACCATTTTTAGTTGACGTGATACGCTCCTGCATCAATCCCATTTCCGTTGCCAATGTAGGCTGATAACCTACCGCAGAAGGCATCCGTCCCAAAAGGGCTGATACTTCCGAACCGGCTTGTGTAAAACGGAAGATATTATCCACGAAGAATAAGATATCCTTTCCTTTACCCTGACCGTCTCCGTCACGGAAATATTCCGCAATGGTCAGTCCGCTCAACGCTACGCGCGCACGAGCTCCCGGAGGTTCATTCATCTGTCCGAATACGAAAGTCGCTTTAGACTCTTTCAATCCTTCCATATCCACTTTACTCAGATCCCATCCGCCTTCTTCCATGCTGTGTTTGAAATCATCACCATATTTCATGATACCAGCTTCAATCATCTCACGCAACAGATCGTTTCCTTCACGGGTACGCTCACCCACGCCGGCAAATACCGACAGACCACCATATCCTTTGGCGATATTGTTGATCAATTCCTGAATCAATACAGTTTTACCTACACCCGCACCACCAAACAATCCGATCTTACCACCTTTGGCATAAGGCTCGATCAGATCAATCACTTTAATACCGGTAAATAATACTTCACTGGCCGTAGAAAGATCTTCAAAGGCAGGCGGCTTGGCATGAATAGCACGACCGGATGCTTTACTTACCGCAGGTAATCCATCGATCGGATCGCCGGTTACGTTAAAGAGACGACCGTTGATACCCTCTCCGGTAGGCATCAGAATATTTTTGCCGGTATCCGATACTTCCATGCCGCGTACCAGACCTTCCGTACCATCCATCGCGATCGTACGTACACTGTCTTCTCCAAGATGTTGCTGCACCTCTAATACGAGTACATCCCCGTTGGGACGCTTTAATTCAAGGGCGCTGTAAATTTCAGGGAGCTGACCTTCAAATTGTACGTCAACTACCGCACCGATTACCTGTTTTACCTTACCAGAATTGGCCATATAATAAAATTTAATAAAGTGTATTTATTCCGCGCGCAAAGGTAAGGGTGAGACGTTTAATGGAAAAATGGAAAATCCACAAAAAAGAAACATGTGCATAATCTTCCGATTAGATGGAAAGAGCCGAGACTTTATCCTGCTTGCACCAAATATGAACGAGCGAGTTCGGAAAATGCAGAGAGTTGCTGCTGTACCCAATGCTGATCCTGATTTAACTCCTTGCGCATCAATTCCGCCACCCGGGGGGCACAGGACAGGGCTGCCTTCGCATCGAGCATCAGCGCCCTGGTACGTCGTGCGAGTACATCCTCCAGCGTTTGCGCCATCTCATGGCTCACGGCAAAAATGACTTCTGCTTCGGTATAGGGCAAATCGGGATGCAACTCACGGACATAACCTTCATACTGCAGATAACGAATCACTGCCGCATCACTTCCGTAATAATACAGCGGATCATTAAAATCAACTTTCTTCATCCAGCCGTGAAGCTTCATGGTCTCCGTCTGACAAGGGGTGTATGCTAATCCCGACTGGTAATGCGCTTTCAGGATTAACTCCTGCGCCATCTTGCGGTAGGTTGTCCATTTACCTCCACTGATATTCAGCAAACCTCCTTTGGATGTCCAGATAGTATGATCTCTGGGCAGTAAAGATGTTTTTTTCTGTCCGGGTACTTTCACGAGTGGCCGTATCCCCGCAAACACACTTTTGATATCGGATTTCTGTAATCCGGAATGGATATAACGATTAAAATTTCGCAACACAAAATCGATCTCTTCTTCCATCGGTCTGGGCTCAATAGACGCGTTATCAATAGGCGTATCCGTTGTGCCGATGATTACCCGATTATGAAAGGGGACTGCAAAAAGTACTCTTCCATCATCGGTATTGGGAATGAGTAACGCATGTTCACCGGGATAAAACTTTTTATCCACCACCAGATGAATACCCTGCGACATGGAAATGGTGTCGGGTTGTGCAGGATCATCCATTTTTAAAACATGATCGGCATAGGCACCGGTTGCATTGATTACAATCGTACCACGTACTTCATACGATTCACCGGAAATGGTATCATTGAATACAACACCTTTGACGGTGTCATTTTCCCTTATAAGAGAAACCACCTGACAATAATTCAAAACCGTTGCACCAATACCCGTAGCGGTATGAGCCAGCGTAATACATAAACGGGCATCATCAAATTGTCCGTCATAATAAACCACTCCTCCACTCAGTTTTTTGCCATCCAGTCCCTGAATATATTCCTGTGTTTTGGCTACCGATAATATTTCCGTTTTACCCAGACTTAATTTGGCTGATAAAAAATTGTAGATTTTCAATCCCAGCCCGTAGTAATATTTCTGATACCATCGGTAAGCGGGTAATACCAGCTTGATAGGTTTTGCCAGATGAGGTGCATTTTTTAACAACAATCCTCTTTCTCGCAGCGCATCTCTGACTAAACGAATATTTCCCTGTTGCAGATAACGAACACCTCCATGCAGCAACTTGGTGGAGCGACTCGATGTCCCCTTTCCGAAATCATATTGCTCGAGCAGCAAGGTCTTGTAACCTCTGGCGGCGGCATCCACCGCAGCACCCAACCCCGTTGCACCTCCACCAATAATAATCACATCCCAGTGACGGGTAGTTTTTAATTGCTGTATGTGTTGCGAGCGATTCAGATCAAATGATTTAAGTTGATTCTCCTCAAAAATAATGATTCATTTATAATATCATTGATAAAGGACGATATGAAAAGATTAATTTTGAAAATAAAATTCCAGGAATGCAACTGATCGAGGTCAATGATAAAATAACAGAACGCGAGTTTCTTTTAATGCCGGTTTCCCTCTACAAAAATGACCCCAACTGGATTCGTCCGCTTGATAAAGACATACTGTTTGTGTTTGATGAAAAACAAAATAAAGCCTTTCGTCACGGTAAAGCCATTCGGTGGATCTTAAAAGACGATCAGGGTAATCTGATTGGACGCGTGGCTGCATTTGTCAATAAAAAATATAAAACAAAAGGAGATCCCGTCCCCGTAGGCGGCATGGGCTTCTTCGAATGCATCAATGATCAGCCTGCTGCGAATTGCTTGTTTGATGCTTGTCAGCAATGGCTGAAAGAAAACGGTATGGAGGCCATGGATGGCCCCATCAATTTTGGTGAAAGAGACCGCTGGTGGGGATTGCAGGTGGATGGCTTTCAGCAACCTCTGTACTGCATGAATTACAATCATCTTTACTATCAGACACTTTTTGAAAACTACGGTTTTAAAAATTTCTTCAATCAATATTGCTATGCCTTAAAAGTAAAAAACCGCTTGCAGGAGAAATTTTACATACGCCATGCATTACTTAAAGCAGACCCTGATTATTCAGCACGTCATGTAACCAAAAAAGAGCTGGTCAAATTCGCCAAAGATTTCACCACGATTTACAATAAAGCATGGGCCGGACATGGAGGGCTTAAACAGATGGATGAGAAAATGGTCTTAGGCATGTTTACCCGAATGAAGCCGGTCATGGATGAACGCATCAGCTGGTTTGTCTATTATAAAAATGAACCTATTGCCTTTTGGGTGAATATTGTCGATCTGAATCAGTGGTTTAAATACCTCAATGGCCGCTTCGACTGGTGGGGAAAACTGAAATTTCTGTGGGTGAAGACGACAAAGAAAAATAAAAAATTCAACGGAATTATTTTCGGTGTCATACCCGAATTTCAAGGCATAGGCGTAGATGCCTTCATGATTCTGGAAGGCGCGAATGTCATTCAGCAGCAACTACATTATGAAGATTATGAATTACAGTGGATCGGCGACTTCAACCCTAAAATGATCAATATTGCCGAGAATCTGGGTACCCATATCAGCCGAAAGCTGATCACCTATCGTTATTTATTTGATCGGAACATGCCCTTCGAGCGGCATCCGGTATTGCTTTAAGAAACTAAATAATGGGGCGATAAAGATACTTAGGAAGTATCCCCCTCTGGAGAATTTATCCCGCATAGGCGGGAGGGTGAAGGGGGAGAACAAAGACAAAAAACTCAATGTCGTCCGGCGCTATCTTTCTTTTCCATAAATTGCAGGCAGTAATTATGGATCAGTTTATTGTTTCAGCCAGAAAATATCGTCCGCAGACCT
>Ga0315906_10002539_pt1 | contig 25342 bp, 22 predicted proteins | sample LakEriMetagenome_4_FD_203526 | JGI IMG/M metagenome (GOLD analysis project Ga0315906, IMG submission 203526) | Freshwater fungal communities from buoy surface, Lake Erie, Ohio, United States - Buoy 2 MA122 | ecosystem: Environmental > Aquatic > Freshwater > Lake > Lake biofilm | place: USA...
TTTTCTGGCCGGGCTTGGCCAGACCCGGCAGCTCGGCCGTGACCATCACTGCCGCGGCATTTTTCAGGTCGATCTTGTTGCTGGCGAGCGTGGTCTCGAAATCCGAAAGCGGACCCTCGATGCTGCTGACACCGAGACGGCTCAGCATCGCACGCATGCTCTGGGTGGTGAAGGCGATGTCGTTGCCGTCGCCCGTACCCTGCAGGCCCACCACCAGGCCATAACCGATCAGCATGTTCGACCGCACGGCGGCAAGGCTGGCCAGATCCTTGATCCGGTCAGCCTGCGCCGGCAGCGCCAGAACCAGGTTCACCAGCACCGCAAGGAATAATTTCCCGGGCATGAATTTCATCTCCGCTCAGAACGGCCAGAAGCGCAGCAAGAGGCCGGTGCCCCAGCCCGGCTTGCTGGCCTGGACCAGGCTGCCCGTGCCGCGGTAGGTAATCTGGGCATTGGCGAGGCGGCGCGACTGCACCGTGTTGTTGGGGGAGATATCCGTCGGCCGGATGATGCCGCTGACCTGGATCACCTCGGTGCCTTCGGTCAGTGCCAGCTGCTTTTCGCCCTTGACCACCAGGTTGCCATTGGCCAGCACCTCAATCACCGTCGCCGAAATCGATCCGGTCAGGCTCGCCCGCTGGTCAGCCACACCCTGGCCCTCGCTCGAGATGTTGGCCCCATTCAGGTTGATGCCATCGGTAAAGGGGCTGACGTTGGCGAGTTTGCGGTTCAATCCCGAAGGAACCACGTCGTTCGCGGCCTCGCGATTGACCTGCGTGCTTTGCTGGCGCGCGGCCTGCGCCGATTCATTGAGCAATACCGTAATGATGTCACCCACCTGGTAATTGAGCCCGCGGCTGAAGAGATCAATACTCTGGCGACCATTGAAAATCGATCCCGTCGGGGCAGCCGCCACCGGCGCCGCGACCGGGTGGACTGGCTCGAACTGGGGCGAGTGCACCAGCATGTCCGGGCTGACCGCGCACCCCGCCACAAGCAGGACCGCCGATAAACCCGCAACAGAAGCTCGAAGTTCAGGCATCGCCAGTCCTTACAGGTTGTTGTTGAGGAAACGCAGCATGCCGTCGACCGCGGAGATCGCCTTGGAGTTGATCTCGTAGGCGCGCTGGGTTTCGATCATGTTGACCATCTCTTCGACCACGTTGACATTGGAAGCTTCCAGGGAACCCTGCATGATCAGGCCGGTCCCACCCTGCCCCGGCACCAGCACCTGGGGCGCGCCGCTGGCTGTGGTCTCGCGCAGCAGGTTGCTGCCGATCGCCTGCAGCCCCGCCGGGTTGACGAAGCGCGCGAGCTGGATCTGGCCCAGCACCTGGGAGCCGCCGCCGACGACCTCGACGCGCACGGTGCCGTCCTGCCCGACGCTGAGGCTGGTGGCATTGTTGGGCAAGGTGATCGCGGGTTGCAGCAGCGCGCCGTTCGAGGTCACCAGCTGGCCGGTGCTCGACAGTTTGAACGCGCCGTCACGGCTATAGGCGATGGTGCCGTCAGGTTGTGCAATCTGGAAAAAGCCGTCTCCGGTCACCGCGAGGTCGAGCGCGTTCTTGGTGGTGATGATGCTGCCCTGGGAATGAATCTTCTCCGTGGCCACCACACGCACGCCGGTGCCCATCATCAGGCCCGTCGGCGACTGGGCATCTGCCGCGGCACCGACCTGGCCGCCCGGGGCACGGACCACCTGATACAGCAGGTCCTCGAAAGCCGCGCGGTCGCGCTTGAAACCGGTGGTGTTGACGTTGGCGAGATTGTTGGAAATCGTCGACATGCGCGTCTGCTGCGCGTCGAGACCCGTTTTGGCAATCCACATCGATGCATCCATGTTCGACCTCTGGCTCGTTGTGCTTCAGTTAATTCCGGATCGGTTTACTGCGTCAGCTTGGATTTATTCAAATAAAGCAATTTCAATGCCATCAGCATGAATCCGCTTAGCCCAGACGCATCATCGACGTGCCGGACTCGTCAACGCTCTTGGTTTCCTTAATGATGCGCACCTGCATCTCGAAGCTGCGGGCATGGTCCATCATGCGCGCCATCGCCTCCACCGCCGTGACATTGCTGCCTTCCAGCGCCTGCGCCGTAACCGCTGGCAACGCGGCGCCGGGTGGAATATCGGCGCCCCGCGGTTGCCCGGCCACCGCGAACAGGCCATCCTCCCGCCGCGTCAGCGCCGTGCCCCGCGCGTTGCGCAGCGCAAGCTGCCCGATCGGCTGTTCAGCCGCGGGCCCGGCCGCAACGGGGTTCACGGCAAACACGGTGCCGTCGCTGTTGATGCGCAGCGAGAAACCGGGCGGTGCGGTGATCGGTCCCTGTTCGCCGAGTACGACATGGCCCGATCCGGTCTCGAGCACGCCATTGACACTGACCCGAAGGTCGCCGCGTCGGGTATAGGCCCGCTCGCCGTTGGGCGCCTGCACCGCCAGCACGCTGTCGCCCTGCATCGCAATGTCGAGCGGCCGGCCCGTCACCATCAAGGGCCCCGGCGCCAGCTCGATGATGTCGCGGGCCAGGATCTGCGGCTGGAAGCGGGTGTCAAAACCGGGCCCGTCCATCTTGATCGAGCGCTGGGCCACATCCAGACTGCGCTTGAACCCGGTGGTGGATACATTGGCCAGTTCATTCACCGTACGCTGACGCGAAAGATCCTCCTCGATCACCGATCGGATGGAGTTGAATATCAGACGGTCCATGGCAAGAGCCTCTCAGTCACTGGTCAATCATCAGGAACGGATGTTGATGATGGCCTGCGTCAGCGTGTTGTTGGTCTCGATGGCTTTCGCATTGGCCTGGAAATTACGCTGCGCGGTGATCAGCTCGATCAGCTCATACGTGAGATCCACGTTGGACCGCTCGCGCGCGCCGGCCTGCACCGTGCCGAAACCAGCGGTGCCGGCCTCGCCGAGGGTGAGGGTCCCCGACTGCGAAGTTGTCAGGTAATTGCTATCGCCGATCTGGCGCAGACCGGTCGGCGCGGTGAAGTTGGCCAGCACGATCTTGGCCAGGTTCTTCTGCGTACCATTCGAGTAGTTTGCGCCGACCAGACCATCATCAGCGATGTCCAGTCCGATCAGGTCGCCCTCGGGGCGGCCGTTCTGGTCCTGGGCCAGCACCGAGAAGGGCGAGGAAAACTGGGTCGAACCGTCGTAAGCGATAGCGAACTGCAGCGTGGCGCCGCTTTCCCCGATAACGCTCGGCTTGAAGCGGATCGCGCTCTTCGGCGAAATCAGGTTGCCGCTGGTATCGAAAGTCAGCTCACCCTTGTCGAGGAATATAGGCGCCCACAGGTTTAGCGCCTGCTCTTCGGAAAAATCGTCCGGATTAGTGCTCTCCTGACCCTCGCGGTCGACATACAGCGGGAAGCCCGCCGCATTGCGCGCCTGCGGTGGTTCCAGCCAGCGGCTGGTGCTGCCGCGCTCGCTGTCGCCTCCGGAGAGCCCCCACACGCTGTTGGCCGAGACCTTGAGGAAGGAATCATTGCCCGACGTACCGGAGATGAAGCGGAAAAAGCTCTGGCCCAGATCATTGCGCTCGACGCTGACTTTGACCCCGTTGACCGTGCGGCCGAAGTTGTCCGCCTGCGCATTGATGCGCCGCTCCAGCTCGCGCCGGAATTCCTCGATGGTGTAATCGGCTTTTTCCGGCATGATGATCAGGCCGGTCACATTGTCGACGGTGACCACGAACTGGTTGTTGCTCGCGTCAACGCGGAATTTGTTGTCAACAGGAATCCCGATCCGGTCGCCATCCAGTACCGCAGGAGTCGACACGATACCGCGCAGCGGTGTTGGCGAAGTCTCCACCAGCGTGCCCTCGGTCGTGGCACTGAAACCGAACAGGCTATTGGCCAGGGGGGAGGCGTCGAAAACACGGATGCTGGAACCATCGCCCGTGGTGCCGGAGGCGATGCTGAACTGGTTGCTGGCGTCGTCGAAAGTAACCTGGATGCCGTAGCGTTGGTCCTCGGCGGCCCGAATGAGGGCGCCGTTCGGCACCAGATCGGCACCATACAGGCCGGTGGTGATATCGACCGCCGTGAAGTTGGTGCCCAGTCCAAAGAGTTCGTTGTTTGAATCGCCGACCGAGCGCAGCTGGATTTCCTTGCCGAGGCTACTCAGAAACTTGAAGCTTTTGTTGACGGTATCGTAGCCGACAGTCACGCTCTCGAGGTTGGATTTAATGTTCTCAAGGCTTGACTGGGTCGCAGTCAGTTCGGCGACGACAGCGGGTTCGTCTTCAGCATCTATTAGCAACTGTAACGCGTCAATCTGCTCCTCCAGGTCAGTCGCCGCAAGCCGAATCTGCGCCTGGATGGCATCCACAGCCTCGGTGATGGTCATCTGGCTGAGGTCGGGGATTTCTCCCACACCATCGCCTTCGGTGAGGGTAATCTCCTGGATCTGCGCTGACACCGGCGCCGCACCTTCGGTATCAACGACCGCGAGGCGGAACAGCGGTGCCGCTGTATCGACCTTTAGACTGCTGAAATCGAAAAACCGTTCATCGCCATACAATCGGTTGATCTCGTTGGTCAGTTCACGCGCGATTTCCACGCCCGTCAGCTTGCGGGTCTGACTGGCACCAACCGCCGTCAGATAGCTCAGATCGACCACGACCTCATCAACCGAATCATCGACATTCAGACTGAAGGTCAGCGGCGCATTGGGCAGGCCCAGCGCGTCGGCTTCAGTCGCGACATTGATGCCGTTTTTCCATTGCGTGGTCAGCGCGTTGGACAAGGTTGCCCCCGGTGCCGTCGCCGGCACCGAGTTGGTCGGGTTCTTCAGGTCATCGAGGTTGAACAGCTTGGTCACCGCGCGTGAAATGTCCTGCGGCGGAATCTTGCTCTCGGGCCGGATCTCGCCGTATTTGTTCACGTACAGCTTTTCGCTCTTGTTGTCGGACGCCTGGATCAGGGATTCATCGAGGCGGGTATCACCGACATAGACATGGGTCTGCCACTTGTTGAACGAGTCTTCCGGGGTCGCCACCTGGCGCTTGACGTAGTACACCGTGGCCAGATAGCTGTTGCCGCCGGCGTCGAACACCGTCACCGCGGTCGTCAGGTTGTAGGTCGTGGGATCACTTTTGTCGAATTCCTTGGCAATGACCTGCGCGTCGGCCGGCAGGTTCAGCGCCAGGCTGACATCGGTGGTTTTCTGCGCGTCGCCCGTGGTCGAACGCGGGATGACCAGCTTGCGCAGGTTGGTCAGATCCGCCTTGCCGCTGGAGTCCACCGTGGCCGCCATCAGCGCCTGGCCCGCGGAGTTCACTACCGCAAATGCGTCGTTCAGCAGGAAACTGCCGTTGCGGCTATAGATATTCTGCAGGCCGTCTGCGGATTTCAGCGGAAAAAAACCGTCGCCGGTGATCGCAATGTCCAGAGAACTGGCGGAGAACTGGATATTGCCCTGACTGAATTCCTGGGTCACCGCCTTCAGCGAGACACCCTGACCGATCACGGTCGAGGCCTTCTGCAGGGGTGAAGTCGCAAAAATGTCGCCGAAGTCGGCGCGCGAACGCTTGAAGCCGATGGTGCCAACGTTGGCGATGTTGTTGCTGGTCACGCTGAGTTGGGCGGTGGCCGCGTTCAGGCCGGTCAGGGAAGTGTAAAAAGACATCCGGGTTCTCCTCGATTAATTCAATGGCAGCAGTTGCAGTGTTGGGGAATCACATGCCGATCCGGCGGACCTGGGACAGCGGCACGGTGGCGCCGCCCTCGATTTCCAGCAGCAGCTCGTTATTGCTGCCGGTATTGACCCCCACCACCGTCGCCGGCGTACTGATCGGGATCTGCGTGATTTGACCGAAAGCATCAACGGTGGCGATCATGTTGTAGCGGCCGGGCGGCATGGCCGCGCCGCTGGCGTTACGGCCATCCCAGCGCACGGTGACGTCACCGGGCGCCTGCCGGCCCAGGGACTGGGTGAACACCTTGTTGCCGCTCAGGTCGTACACATCCAGGCGGACCTGGCTCGCCCCCGAAGGCACCGATATCAGCCCGCTGATGCTGCGCCCCGCAACCAACTCGGCCGATCCCTGCGGCGCGGCAACCTTCTTGCCGATCAGCGCCGCGCCTTCGCTCAGGCGCTGGCCCTGCAGCGAGCTGACCAGGCTGTCCATCGAGGCCGACATTTTGGTAATCGCCTCCAGCTGCGAGAACTGCGCCAGCTGCGCAACAAAGGCTTCATTCTTCACCGGATCCAGCGGATTCTGGTTCTGCAGCTGGGTGGTGAAGAGCTTGAGGAATGCCTGCTGCCCCATCTCGTCCTGGACTGGCTTCGCCGCGTTCTGCACGTCGGTATAGCGGGGCAGCGAAGGCGGCAGGCTTTGCGTGATGCCGGAGGTGTTGGCCATGTCATGTCATCCGTTAAAAGGGGTTGATCAGCCTTCAGGACCGCACCAGCTCGATGGTCCGCAGCAACAGCTGACGCGCGGTATTGATGACCTCGACGTTGTTCTGATACGACCGCGCCGAAGCCATCATCTCCACCATTTCGGTGACTTCATGCACGTTCGACTGGTAGATATAACCGTCCTTGTCGGCCAGCGGATTGCCGGGCTGATGCACTCGGCGCACCGGCGCGGTATCGTCAACCATGCGCTCCACCTTGACGCCGCCGACATGCGCCGCACCGGGATGCGTCTGGTATTCCTGCATCAGCGCCTTGAATACCGGCCGCTTGGCACGAAAGGCACCCTCTTCCGAGCCGCTGATAGTCTGCACGTTCGCCAGATTCGAAGCCGTGGCATTCATGCGTACCGACTGCGCGTTGAGCGCCGTGCCTGCAATACCGATGATGTTGTCAATTGCCATGTCCATCACTCCCCACGTAATGCCTTGCGGATCGAGCTGACCCGGTTCTCGAGAAAGGCCAGCGTCGCCTGGTAGTCCGATGCGGCCTTGCCGTAGTGCGCCTGCTCGACACCGAGTTCGACCGTATTGCCGTCAAAAGCCGTGTTGAACGGCACCCGGTAACGCATCGGATCCGTACCCGTCGCCTCACCCACCGGGTAGTGCCGGCGATGGGTCGCCGCCATCTGCCGCGAGCTATCGTTGATCTCCGCAAAGACGGCCTTGAAATCGAGATCACGGGCCTTGAAGTTCGGGGTGTCGGCATTGGCGATGTTCTGCGATAGCAGCTCCAGCCGCTGCGCGCGAAGTTGCAATGCCTGCTCATGTAGACCGAATGCCCGTTCAATCAGATTCATGCCTGTCGCTCCTTGGATACTGCCGGTTCATGCACGGTCTGGAGTATCACCAGCCGCTCAAGCAACCGACACTCGCAGCGATCATTGCAAGAGGCATGCCAACATCAGGCCGGAGGCTCTTCAGGGGCCCGGGGCATCGTAGGCGGACGCAGATCGCCGGAAACGGCAGCCGCGGACGGCGAACTCTGGCCGACGGCAGCGGCAAGGTTTTGCCGCCGCGCACGCGGCCCGCCCGGCTGCTGCGCGACCACGCTGCCCAGGCGTTGCTCGGCGTGACGGCGCAAGCCCTCAAGCAGCGAAGTGCGGGTCATCGGCGTATTGCGGTCGCCCCCGGTGTAGAGCGCAGCCGCCTGCTGTCCCGGAATGTTCAGGGCCTGCTCCGGATCCCGCGTTGCGCGGGCGGCAGGCGTCAACACCGTCAGATAGAGATCGTCGAGGCTGACCTTGCCGCCCAGTCGATCAAGGCCGGTGTCGCGGAAATACCGTTCTACCAGATCGAGCTGCCGCAACACGCCCATCGACACTATCTTTTGCGCGCGGCCTGCCAGACCGACACTGCCGGCGCCACGCTGCGCGCCCTCGCAGAACTGAATGATGCCGTGACACCGCCCGTTGCTCGCCCGCGGATTGAATCCATCACTTTCCATCAGGGCCACCCGCGCAAAATCGTCCGGGCTAAAACCGAACTGCCGCGACAACGCGAGTATCCGCCGCTCCACCGCAGGCTTTTCCGCCGCCGCAATGAACCGCTGCTCCACCGCCCGCTGCAGCGTGCGTTCAAGCACCGGGTGGCCCTGCGCCGCCTCGCGCAGCCGCAGGTTCTGCGCAGTAGTGACCGCCGCGGCTGGCGCCGGTGGCGGGTTCTCGCGCGACAGGGCTGCCGTCGGCGGGCGCGCGACCTCGGAGGCGACGGGTGCCGCGCGATCCGCCGCCAGCACCGCATCCGCAAGGGTAATCCGCTGCCCGGGGTAGATGCGATCCGGGTTGGCAATGCCGTTGGCTTGCGCCACGCGATGCACCATCGCCATCGTGGGTGCCAGGTTGGGCGCTGCGCCGTGCCGGCGCTGCAGCGTGTCGCGGACGATGGCCCACAGGGTGTCACCGGGCTCGACCACGACTTCGGCGGCCTGCGGTGGGGCGCCGATCCCGGCGCGGGCCTCGGCCCAAGCCCGCGTGAACGCCTCGCCGGATCGTGCGGCGGCCGGCGTCTCGCGCACTGTACCCGCGCGACTGGCCACCGCCGTCAGCGACGGCTGGTCCGGAACAGCTTTTACGTTGGCATCCATATTGCTTCTATCCGATTCAGCATGAAAAAACTGTCAAACTTTCCACACTGACCCAAATTGCAAGTTATGTGCCACTCTGAAATTCCAGTCCGGCGGCCTTGGATCCCGCGCCTGATGCTCATCGCGGCCCTGCTGCCGGTATTGCCGGCCCAGGCCGTCAGACCCGATGCCGGGCAGCACGCGGCATTGATGGAGGGTGCGCGGCTCTGGCTGGCGGAGCAGCATGGGGCAGTCCTCGCCTCGAGCCGTTTCGACGCACTGGATGCGCGTCTGCGTATCCCTGCCTGTGCGACGGACTGGCGTTATGACCACCCGTTTTCCAGCACCGGCACAGTTCGGGCCCGCTGCCCGGAACCGCAGGCGCAGTTTTATCTCACGCTCAGCCCGTCGCCTGCGGCCGGCGAAACCAAAGCAAAACAGTCGGGTATCGCCGGGGCTGCGCCGCTTGAGGTCTACCGCCTGCGTGCGCTCGCACGCGCCGGGGACTGGATCAGCCCCGATCGCGTCGAGACGCAGGTCATTGCCCCCATCGACGCCCCGCCGCGGCCCCTGACCGGCACCCTCCCGCAACGGATGATGCTGACCCGGGACCTGCCCGCCGGCAGCATACTCCGCCACGACGATTTGGCAAAAACTCGTAAAGTATTGATTTCAAAAACTAATATAACAAGGGGTACGCTGCTGCACGCCGATCTGTTCAGCGTGGCAGATGTCGATGGCCAGGGATTGCCGCCCCAAATCATCGATGATCCGCAGCATGTCAGCGACGCAGAACTGATCCGCGACCTGCCGGCCGGACAAGTCCTGCGGGGCAGCGATATCCGCCCTGCACTGATGGTGCGCAAGGGGCAGGCCGTGCGCCTGAATCTCGGCCAGAAAACAGGTTTCACGCTATCGGCTACCGTGGAAGCCCTGCAGGACGGGCGGCGCGGGGAAATCATCAAGCTCAAGAACATCGAGTCCGGCCGGGTCATCAACGGCCTCGTCACCGGTCAAAGCACGGCCCAGGGGCTGTAAACTGTAAATGGCGCCTTTTTGAAGATCAACCCTAAACTTTGGCGTGCTGCGGCCGATACCTGCTCTGGAAAAGTGTCTATTGTGTCGGGGCCGCGAGCCCACAGACGGAGAAGTGCAGATGAATGACGATATTTCGAACTACAGCAAAATCCCGGGTACGGGCCTGTCCGTGCGCAACCAGGCTGCACGCAACGACAAGGTGGCGGCCGATGACGCATCGTCGCGTGCGTTAACAGCCCCGCAAGTTGCGGCCGCAGCGCCCGGCGACACCGTCGAACTCAGCGAATCGGCCCGGCTCGAGTTGGCTGCCGAACAGTTCAACCGCGCCAAGGTTGAGGCCATCAAGCAGGCGCTCCAGAATGGTCAATATCCGCTGGATTCGCGACGGATTGCCGAGAATTTCTATGCCATTGAAAGCCTGATCAAAGGCTGAACCGTATGACCCCTGCCTTACGCCCGGTAACCACCCCCCCATGAACAGCCCGCCACGCCCCGTCCCGGCCGTGGGTGCACGCCCAGCCGCGGCCCCCGCCACAGACGCCCTGGCGCTGGCGCGGAGCCTGCAAAATCTGCTCGATCAGGAATTCGAGTCCCTGAAGCAGCGTGAGATTGTCCGCTTTGAAACCCTGCAGACCGAAAAAGCCCAGCTGCTCGCCTTGATCAGCGCCGCCGCCGGCCCCGACGCGGAACGCCTGCCCGCCGGCGTCCTGCGCGAGGACTTCAAGGATCTGATCGCCGGCTGTCGCGATGCGCTGCGGCGCAATGAGTGCCTGGTCAGCCATCAGCTGGCCTCCATTCGCGGCGCCCTCAGCACCCTGACCGCGAGCAGCCAGGGGCCCAGCGTCGAAGTCTACGATCAGCTCGGCAAGATCAACCGCGGCCGCGGCGCGCGCCCCTACAGCGAAGCCTGACAGCAGGCGGTCAGCGGTTTTTCTTTTCGTCACCCGGCTGCATCCCCTTCAGCCAGTAAACCCAGCTCAGCACCACGGCGACCGCCGTATACAGCTCCGGCGGGATCTCTTCGTCAATGCGCAGCCTTGACAAGGACGCCAGCAGCTCGGGGTCCTCCGCTACATGCACTCCGTGTTTGCGCGCCTCCGCCAGTATCGACTCGGCCAGTTCGCCGCTGCCCTTGGCCGACACCACCGGCGTCCGGCGCTGCCCGTAAGCCAGCGCGACCGCCTGCTGATAGTCGTTGCGCTTCATCTCAGGCCCGGACATCGATCACGGCGCCCGGCGCAGCCGCCACCGCCAGCGGCTCCTCCGGTCGTACGCCATGGATCAACTGCAAGCGCGAGACCTCGATACCTGCCGCGCGCAGACGGTCGACCAGGCGCGCGCTCTGCGCCTGTGCCGTCGCAAACACTGCGGAGCGTTCGATCCACGCCGTGAGTTCCGCCCGGACCCGTGCGAGCAAGCGGGTCTGCAGCCACAGCCCGCCCAGTTCCGGGCTGTCGCTGTGCAGGTCGACCCGCCACACCTCGCTGCCCTCGCCCTCCCCGCCGCTGCCCTCCTCGCGACGCACCTGCAGGCGCACCGGCGGGTGATCGGCAAAGGCCACCAGCACCTGAAATCCGGCTTCGCGCCCCTGCTGCGCGGCCAGCGCGCCAAGCTGCAAGGCGCTCAGGTCCTGCAAGGCCTCGCGAACCCGGTGTGCGGCTTCGCCATCGACAGACTCCAACAGGGACAAAATCTTGCGCAGACCCATTTTTTCGTCGGGCAGCTTCGCCACAGGCTGGCCACCGGCAAGCATCGCTTCGCTGAACAGGCCGCTGCGCTGCACCGTCTCGCGCAGGCCCTCCCCGCTGAGCGACTGCAGCCGCGGCCTGTGCTGCAGCAGGCTGCGGATCAGCGCCCCCAGCTCCGTGAGGCCGCCATGGGTACCCGCCAGCTGCTGCAGCGTTGCCGGCGACAGCAGGCTCAGCAGTGCCGGTGCCGCGGCCGGACGTGACAGCAGGCGTTCGATCGCGGAGCCGATGAACGCCGCGCTGGCGGGCGCAGCTGCGACCGACGCTGCCACCGACGCGCTGGCGGCCGCGGGCGGCTGCACCATCGGCTGCAGGATGGCGCTGCCGTTGGGCAGGATCAGCACCCGCATCTGCGGTATCTCGCCATTGGGCAGGCGGTATTGTGCCGGCAGCATCACATGACGACCATCCAGCAGCAGCCGCGACTGGCCGTCGGCAACCGTCAGCGTGGGCTGCACCACCTGGTCATGGCGCAGTCCCAGCGCGCCGACATCCTGCGCCGATAGCAGCGGTAGCCGCCCCTCCAGATAGATCGGGGGAATCCGCCCGGCAAGGAAAGCCGGTTCGCTGCCGTGGATCACGGCCCCGCGCGCTCAGGGATAACGCACCCAGGCCTTGCGCTCGAGCTCGGGCCGGGTCTGCGGGGGTGGGGGGGGTGGGGGGATTACAGCTGCCGGCGCTGCGCCCTCGCCCCAAGCCATGCGCTGCAGATCGGCGGCACTGGGTACCACCACCACGGCCGCGTTTTTCAGGCGAAATAAACTGCCGCTCACAAAGGCGTCAGGATTCATCCGGTGCAAGGCCTTGCGCAGGAAATCATCCCGATACGGACTGTTGGGCAGGGTGCGGCGAATCAGGGCCATGACCGACTCGCCCGGATTCACGGTCACTCGCTTGCGCTCTTCACCCGGCGCCATCGCGGCAGGGGCAGCAACCGCCGGCGCTGGCGGAAGGTTCGTCGCCGCGCTCGCCGGGCGCGCGCCTGCAACAAGGCATAGCGTCAGGATGGCGAGCGCCAGCGGCCGGCGCGGTATCACGGTCATCGTAAAGGCATGACCCCGGCGTGTGGATGACGCGCGGTCGATAAAACGGGTTTCAGTCATGGTTGAGCTCCGTCAAAAGTGTTGTGGGCCGTGGACAGCCCCTAGTCCGGACTGCGCGGACCGGACCGGGCCGCACCGTATCGAAACCAGGTTTTGATTCACAATCAATAAACCAGCACCGGGCATGCCCCCTTCAAAGCGGCAGGGCAACCCAGCGCCCCTGACCGTCGGGGGCCATACCCGCCACCGGCACCAGCCCGATCCGGCGCGGCCCCACCGCGGTCACCTCGACAATCGCCAGCCGGCCCAGGGCGCCCGGCGACAATCCGCGCCGCGGCAGCACCGCACGATCCTGGAGCAGCAAGCGGTCGCCGACCTGCAATCCCGTCTCCCTGCCCACCCTCAGTTCCGGCTCGCGCCCGGACTCCACAAGCACCGGATAACGCGGGCCCGAGCAGGCCAGGCGCTCGTGTACCGCCTGCAGCAGTGCACCCAGCGCCGCATCGAACTCGGGACCCGTGGCAGTCATCTGCTGCGGCCCCTCAAGCGGGATGCGCCAGTCGCGCGCAAAGCCAGCTGCAGCGGCCGCCGGATCGAGGGCAGTCAGTACCGCTGACAGCTGCCATCCGGCCGCCTGCGGCCCGAGCGCCAGCTCAAGCCGCCACAGCGCATCCTCCGCCACGTGGCCGGTCAGCGCCTGCCAGTAGGCCGACCCCGCGTCCTCCGGGCTGCCCACGGCAAACCAGGCCGCACTGCTCCCGGCCAGGCGCCGCGCGATCTGCACCTTCACGCGCTCGTGCAGCTGCTGGGCCCGTGATGGATGGCGTGCACTCCAGGAGGCCTCGGTGGTCAACGACAACGTCACCGGACTGCGCAGTCCGACCGGCGCATCCCGGCAATGGCCTGCAGGCGGCGCGGCAGCTGCGTTCAGCACGCGCTGCAACGGCAGCCCCGTCTCGCTGGTGAACTGCGTGCTTTCCCGCAACGCGCCGCGGTCATCGATCCAGGACAACGCCAGCACATGCGCCGGTGCCGCCGCGAGCTGGCGCAGTAAATCGGTGCGCACGCGCACCAGCCGGGCCTCATCCTCTGCAAGACGCCGCTCAGGAGAAGACACAGCTGACTCATCGGACAGCGGCAGACCCGCGGACATCGCTCCGGACGACAAGCCCATCGCAATCCAGATCAGACCGGCAATCCAGCGCGCTGATGCGGCCTTCGCCCACCCCTGAGAGCGGCCGGTGTCTTTATCAGACATCCGTTCCGGACAATCCGCCGACATCGACAGCCGAGCCATGGCCATGCTCCCCGCGACCGTTCAGCGCACCAGGACCAGCGTCGGGTAAAGCGCGCGCAGCGCCTGCACCGCCGCCTTGTCCAGCGACAGCGTGGTCTCGTAGGTGTCATCCCCGATCGGAGTGATGCTGACCAGGGTCGCGCCATAGATGATGCCCTCCACGCGCGCCCGGAAAGTGTCGCTCATGACCGTCATGTCCGCTACTGTCGTGGTCGCATCAAGATACTGGCCGAACACCTGCTCGGCCAGCGCGCGATAAGCATCGAGCTTGGAGGCACGGATCGCCAGCAGGCGCTGCTGCGCCGGCACCTTGTGATTCTGGACACTGATCACCGAATAACCGGTGGCGACTATCGTTTCCCGGCGCTCGATCAGCGGTCCAGCGGCGGCGGCAGCCCTGGGTTTTTCTTCAACCGCTGGCTTGACCGTCTGGGGATTGCTGCGGGCGGGGTCAACCATTGCCTGGCAGCCGGTCAGCAGTGCGAAGGCCACACTTCCCAAAACACACCATGCGCAACGATTCATCTGCAGATCTCCCTCAATTGTTCGAACCGCCGCTGCGGGCGGAGGCACCGGGCAGGGCAGGCTGCGCCCCGTTCAGCCGGACACTCAGAGATTCGGTTGCCGCCCCGGGGACTTTAGCGGCTCAAGCCCCGGCAAGCTGCCAGAACAGCAGACCCAGCAGGCCCAGCAGCCCGCCGGTGATCAGCACCGCTATCAAGCGATACGGCCGGGGCGGCCGGCTGACCGAGGATGGTGCCGGATGCCTCAGCGGTATTTCCGCTTGTGACAGTCCCATGATCAGCCCCGGATTACGCAGGCGCAGCAGGGACCAAGCCCCCCTATCCCCGCACTGGACGCGCTCCTGAGACGAGCGAAGGCCAGGCACCGCAGCCCTGAAAAAACCGCCCCAGAACAAGACCGCCGGCGCCTGTTCACCGGCGTCTCTGGAAGACACTACGGCCAGCCTGGGGCCATACCACCAATTGCAACTCACGTTCGTCGAAAATCCGGTTAAGCCGATACCCTTGGAGGGATACCAAGTAGGTGATCTTGTGATGCGGCCCTTTGGGATAAACAAAACACACGCTGCCCAGGCCGCGCGGCGTAATGACCTGCGCCCCGATACGCAGCGCTTGGCTTGGACTTGATTTGTGGCTCGACATATCAATCATTAATGATTCTGTGGAAAAGTATCATATGTGTTTCAATATAAAGAGATATTTTAGAGTTCAGTATCTTTAAATTGTTGAGAAGGTCATTTGTTTTGATGCCCTGTCGACACCGCAGTCGTCTCCGACGCGCAGCGCGAGCCGCTGCCCGCTGCCCCCCGCCCCCGGGATACGCCCGCGGGAGGGCTAAGCGCGGCGCTCTCCCGCATTCAGGTTCGGTGCCCGGGCGAGCACTGGATACACTGCGTGACCGGCACCACCTATCCGTGCAGCACCGGCAGGCCATCGACCGCCTGCTGTCCGGGCTGCCGCAACGCCAACGCACAGCGCGGCTGCCGCTGCAGTGGGTGCAGTCACTGCGGGTGCTACGCTGGGTGCGCAGCCGGCTCGCGCGCATCGACGAATTGCTTTCCCATCCCGAGCGCATAGACGATGCGGGGGAACTGGCGGCGCTGTTGATTCATTCGGGCGCTCTGAGCGCCATCGCCGCAGAGGCTATGCTCACCCTCCACCGCAAGATCAAGCCGCGATTCGGGAGCGGATTTGCATGGCCCGCGGAGCCCGGAAGGTCACGACAATGACTTGCGTCAGAACGCACGGTTATATCTGAAACCGACGAGATTCTGCGACGGCGCATCCAGGTCATGATCAGGCTGGCTGCGATGCATCGCTGTCAGGGCAAGGTTGCCGGTGCGCAGCGGCATCGACCAGCTCAGCTCGAAACGGCGTTCCCGTCCCTGCGGCGCCAGCGACACCGGGACCGTACCGAAAATCGGCGCACCGGTTTCCATATCCACATCGACAGCCGCCCCGAGCAGCATCTGGCCCCGGGTCACCCGTGAGGGCAGTGTCATCGACAGGGCCAGCTGGTCATCCTTCGCCAGAAAAGCCCGTTGGAGCAGTCCCAATGAACGCGCTTCCGTGTTCGCCGAATAGCCCACACCGCGGTCAACAGTGCCGCCCGTGCTGCGGCCCCGGGTGAGGCTCGCCATCACCGACAGCCCCGGGGACAATTCCCGCACGGCCGACACACTGAAAAATCCGGTATCACCGAAGCTGCGGGTATGGCTGTTGACGGCTCCGAGAAAAGATCCATCCTCCCGCAAAGAACCGACGGTAGCCGTGAGCTCGACACCGGACCAGCGCGACGACAGCTCGATCAGGCCGGCTGCCTGCGTCACCTCCTGCATGAACGGCTGGAGCAGTCCATCCCGCCGCGCAGCCGACGCATTGGTTCCGGCGACCAATCCCAGACGCAAGCCCAGATTGCCGGCCAAGCCCTGGCCATAGGCAAAACCCGACGGCGCATCAATCAGACCCAGATAGGGGATCTTCAGTGCATCACTGCCGACAAAGGCCTGGCTGCGGTAATCACCATGGGACACACCAAAAGGCAGCACCCCGGCGCCGGAGAACATCATCAGATAGCCGTTGCGGCCCTCGGCGCGGGTCAGTGCCACGCCGGACAAGCCGCCATGCACATCACCCTGCATGGTCATGCGCACCGAACCCTGGCCCTGCACCGCGCGCAGGGGCTGGCTGCCGGCCAGCCAGCCATCGAGGTTGTTCAGCACATTGACGCCGCCGGCGCGCAACATCACGGCTGCCGGATAAAGGAAGTGACGCCCCAGACTGTCGTAAGCCACCACCCGCACTGCCGAATTCACCGGCGCCATGCCCGCGGCCGCCGGTGCCGCATAGGTTTTGCTGCGCGGTTTTCCGCCGCCGGGTTTCGTCGGCGAGGTTGTGCTGCAGCTGCTGGTAATTGTTGGAGCACAGGGATCGCCGATCGGCTGCATCGCACGCTCGACATTCAGCAACCCCCGGCCGTAGGTGGTATCAACGCCCGGATCGCCGAGATCGGTTGCCGAAAGCAGCAGTGACGATACGACCTTGTCACCGCTGAGATAGGGCCATGCCCCCCACACCAGGGCAGCCGCACCCGCCACTACCGGCGTTGCCATCGAGGTGCCGCTCCAGCTGGCATAACCGCCCCCGGGAACGGTGGACTCGATACCGACGCCGGGCGCCACCAGATAATGATTCCGGGTCACCCCAGCCTTGTTCGACCAGGAGGCGAGCTGGTTGTTGACATCAACGGCGCCTACGGCGATGACCCAGCCGGCCACACTGGTATCCGAAGCGTAGCGAGCGGGGTAGGAAGGATCTCTGCGCCCCTCATTGCCGGCGGCGACGATCGCGATGGTGCCGGCATTGCGAATCCGCTGCAGGGTGGTCAGGCCAAAGGCTGTGCTGCCACCGAGGCTCATGTTGAACACGGTTTTCTGGGTTGGCACCCCTGAAACCGGCCTTACATGGTTATCGATAGCCCATTTGACGCCCACATCGAGACTGGTGCTGGAGCCCGAGCCCGAGTCGTTCAGCGCCTTGACCGGCAGCAGCCAGGCCTCCGGCGCGATACCGACCATACCGAAGCCGTTAAGGCCGCCCGCGGCGATCCCCGCGACATGGGTGCCGTGACCGTCCGCATCGGTTTTGCCATTGCCGCCGTAGTAATAATCGAATCCGGAAAGCACCCGGTTGCCGAAACTGCTGCCGAACTCGGCATGCGTGGCGGAAATACCCGTATCCACAACCGCTACGGTGATACCTTGGCCGTAGCGTTTTCCTGCGGGGTCGATACTGGTGATCGCATGCGCCTTGTCGGCATTCACCCGCAAGGCCCACCATTTGTATTCGGAAGTTTGCGCATGTCCCCAGACCGGCCACAATGCTGCTGCCGCAGCAAGCGCTGAAGTCAAAATTGTTCTATGCAGAATCGCCATTGCAATACTCTCCTGATCCATCCAAACCCGCAGCATTATCCCCGTGAATCGGCAAATCGGCTGGCACTGCATTAAATCGGTAACCGACTGGCGAACTTGAACGCCACTACAACCGAAAACCTACACCCGCCTTCAGTTCGCGCCACCGGCCTCAGCGCCGGAGCTCGGCGTTGATGCCCTGCACCGTGCGCAGGATCGGCTTCGCGCTGCGCAACTCGGCCGGCAATTGGTCGCGGGCGACGACGGCCTCCCTGGCATCGGCAAAACTGCCCCAGATCACCGTCATTGAATCCCTGCCGCCGGCCTTGGTCCGGAACACCCTGATCTCCTCCGCATTCACCATGGCGCGCAACCGCTGCAGATAGGCCTCGACCTGTTTTTCATCATTGCTGCCCACGAGCTGGATCGTGTGCGTATTCGCGGGGGCCGCAGCCAGCCAGCTTTGCGTCGCCTCCAGGCGAAGCTGCAAATCGCTAGGCGAGGTTTCCGGCTGCCGGGATGCAGCGGATGGACTGACCGCAAGCGCGACCGTCGCGACCGGTACCGTTACAGCAACATCCGGGGCCGGTCGCGTGCCCTCGAGCGCCGCATTCAAGGACAGGGGTGAGGAAAGAGCTACTTCGGCCGGCTTGGATTCACGCTCCATTGAGGCCTTCGACGAATAAAACAACATACCCACGAGCGCTGCGGAAGCGATCAGCAACAGCAGGGAAAAAACGAGCACCCTGAAACTCAGACCTTGCCGGCGAAGCACCACGGCCCGCACCAGCGTCTCGACGCTATCCGTCACCAACTGACGCATCCCCGGTCCGCTCCGTTCAGGATCTGCGGAGACCTCGGCGGCATGTGCCGGCAGCGAAGGCGCGTCCAGGTGCCCAGGGTCTGCCGCAGAACTGAAAGAACAGCGCATCATTTCGCGGCCGGGACGGGTTTTTGCCAGGGCCTGCGCCCACTCCGGCTCAATCAGCAGGACCAGGCTCAGGTTGCTGCCGGGAAAGTCGTGCGCCATGCGGGCAATTGTTTTGGCAACAGCAAACTGCTCCGCTGATTGCACCGACAGGATCCAGACATGTCCCACTCCGTCGGCAGTGGCGGCCGCTCTCGCCTGATCGACGCTGAGGTGGCCGAGCAGGCCGTTGAAGCGCTCGAGAAGTCGTGATTCATTGCCCTCTTCGATAGTCGATACCAGCAGCCCGCTGTCCTGGCGCAGCATCTCCTGCAGTAAACTCGCATGAAGCGCCAGCAGCTGGTCATCAGCGCTGATCAGCATCACGCCGCAACGCTCGACCAAAATCCGCTCGAACGCCTTGTTGAGCAGCTGACGATTTGTAGAGGTTAGCAAGCCCCCCCGGGCTGGCTGAACCAAATGCGGCGCGCTCATGAGCCAGTGTCCAGTTGTAGCGTCGCCTGGACACCAGACCAGCACGAAGCTGTTTGTGCTATCGCCGAAAAATCATAGTACTGATACATATTCGCGATATTCCGCAAAAATATAATTATATTGCATTAATAGTCAAAATAATCGCTATTTCCTCGCAAAAAATTTTAAATGTCTATTAAAATCAATGCATTATAAAACCCCCTACGTATTCGACTGGGAATCAGGCAGCAGGTCGAGATGGCGGAACTGTAAAAAGACATGGCCCAGCCTCCACAATCGGAAACACAGCACGCAAAGAACCCGTGGCCCTCAGACGATCAGGACAGCGCAGGCTTTCAAGGCATCCGCGACCGGCGTCCCGTTTTTCAACCGCCCCCATGCAGCTGCCGTCGCGCGAGGTAATTGCGAGGTAATTGCCGCCGCGCAGTTTACTGCTGCGAACCACCAGTGCAAGGGCCGGGTGCCGCAACTTACTGAGGACGGGCAAGGCCTGGGCATCGCGCTCGAAAGTCCTCACGAACAGCAACCGTTCGTCATCCGGCAGGCTCTTCATGCAGCGCGTGCCATTGTGCAATGGCCTGATCCTCGCTCTGCGCCTCGGTCGTACGCAGCCTCCCAAACACTCGTTCATCCATGGCATGGGTTTTCACGGCTTGCATACCTCTGGATTGTGCGGATCGCGATGGCCGGTGCCGACCGCCTCCGGGACGGCATGGCCTCTGTTCAACCTGTGATGGTTCATCAAAGTCCCGACTCCCGCACCAGCACCGACAGCATCTGCCGCACATAGGGACTCGCCACCGATTGCATGCGGCCCCGGATCACCACACGACCGCGCCAGGACTGGCCGGCGAGCACCCCCGGCGATGATTCCACTTCCAGCACCGCGCGGTAAATCGCGTATTCCGGAATACGTCTGCCTTCGCGGTCACGGGTCAGAATATGACCGCCGGCTGCCGCCGACAGCATGCCGTTGGGCAGGACCCGGGTGGCATCGGCGTCTACCTGCAGCAGCCGCAGGCGCAACACCGGGCCGTCCCGGCCGTCGGTCATGAAAATGCCGCCGTCACCCGGCTGCACGCGCCGCACCGATTCCTCATCGAGATAGGTTTCGACCAGCATCTTGCCGGCGCCCACCAATACCGCGAGCCGCTCCTTGCCTTTCAGCCATTGGCCCGGAGCCAGATCCGGATCGACATCGCGCAACTGGCCGTCAAAAGGTGCGCGCACCGCATAGCGCGCGAGTTCATCGTCGAGCGCCGCCCGTTCCGCCTCGGCCATCGCCCACTCTTCCTGACTCACCAGCAGCCGGGTACGGGTCTCCTCGGAGAGCCCCGCAGAAGCCGCCTGCCAGCGCAGGCGCGCCAGTCGCGCATCGAGCAGCTGTACACGAGCCAGCAGCTCCGGCGGCGCGAGTTCAAACAAGTCGCTGCCCACCGCCACCCGGCTGCCTTCCGCCTGAATCACCTGCCGCAGTTCCGCCCCGGCCGGTAAAAAGGCCGCCCAGCTGTCCACCGGCCGCAGGATGCCGCTGGAAGATACCCGGCTCGGCAAGGGCAGCACCACAAAAGCCAGCAACAGCCCGCCCAGCAGAATAACCCTGTGCATCCGCCGCCGGCTGGCCGACTGCTCGCGAATCCGCGGCCAGCGCTCTTTCCAGGCCTGCAGTTCGCGATGGATCGGCAGGGCCACGAACCAGATGATCTCTACCACGAACAGGAAAATGCCCAGTACCTTGGTGAACATGTAATACACCAGCAGGGCGATGCCCAGGAACACCAGCAGCCGGTAAATCCAGGTGGTCCAGGCAAAGGCGATCAGCCAGAACTCCTTGCGCGGCGAAAAATACTCTGGCTTGGGCTCGCCCAGCGCGAACAGCCATTCGCGCAACTTCCAGCGCGCCAGCGCGAAGCTGCGGCCGTGCAGATTGGGTATGTCGAGCAGGTCGCAGAGGATGAAATAGCCGTCAAATCGCAGGAAGGGGCTGGCATTGATGGCCAGTGTCGCGACCCAACTGGTGGTGGCCAGATAGAACATCGCCCCGCGCAGCCCGCCGTCCGGCAGCAGCGCCCAGAGCAGCGTCGCCCACACCGCGATCAGCAGTTCGGTGGCGATCCCCGCGCACGCCACCTTCAGGCGCTGCCAGTGGCTAGTCAGCCGCCAGGCCTCATTGGTATCGGTATAGGCCATTGGCCAGAGCACAATGAAGGCCACACCCATCGCCGGGATGCGGCAGCCGAAGCGCTTGGCGGTAAACGCATGTCCCAGCTCATGCAGCAGCTTCACGCAAAACAGCGCTGCGCCGTAAGCCAGCAGCCCCTCGAGGCTGAAGGTATCCACCAGCGAAGCAAAAAACACATCCCACTGCCGGGCCACCAGCGCAAAGCCGAGCAGCATCACCGCCACGGTCATCCAGACGAAGGTCTTGGTGTAAAACACCGCCGCCACGTTCTGCCAGCGGTCGAGCCAGCCGTCGGGACGCAGCAATGGCACGCGGATAAACAGGTAATGGTGCAACAGCCACTTCAGCGGCGTGCCCTCAATCGCGCGCAGGCGCTCGGCCAGCTTGCCCGCGCTATCGCGCCCCTGTGGCTGCACCAGTTGATTATCGGCGAGGAACTGCGCGACCTGTTCGACTTCCTTGACCTCGGGCTTCAGCGCGGTCGCCGTGGCAATGCTTTGCACGATCGCATCCCCTCCCCCCATCGACCAGCGGCTGAGAATCTCGAAGGTCAGCCAGTCCAGCCGGAAGAACAGGTTGCGCACCGGATCATGCAGCGTCCAGCTCGGCTGGCCGTCCGGCAACACCGGCCCCGGCAGCAAGGCCAGCTCCTCGCGCAGCGGCGGCAGTCCGTCCATCGGCCCGCCTTTGGCTTTGGGCTGTGCCATGACCTACCAGCCCAGCGCGCCGCGCAAGCCAGCCCAGGGCCGGCGCAGCACCCAGTAAATCAGCGGCACCCGGCGGCCATCGATGCGCGCCGTGCCCTTGAGGCCGACGCGGTGCGTCGTCTGCCCGACCAGTGTCGCGCGCAGGCGATAGGCATAACTGCCGTCCGGCCGCTCAACGGCCTCGTGTGACAGATAGCGCAGCCGCGCCTTCACCGGAGACAACGGGCTCGCATGCAGGTAAAGCGCCACCTCGGCATCGGTCGCCAGCGGAATGGCATCGGCCATCGTCACCCAGGCCTCGACCTCGATATCCTCCGGCGAAGCAATGCGCATGATGCGCTCGCCGATCGTCACCGGCCGGCCGATCCATTCCGAGGGATCGTCAAACAAGGCAACGCCTTCACGGGTCGCGTGCACCTGTGCTCGCGTTAACTGCTCCTGGACATAGGCCAGATCCGCGCGCCTTTCCTCGATCTTGCCCGCGAGCGCCGCGAGCATGGCCTTGGACTTCAGATCGTTGAGCGCCTGTTGCAGCGACTGCCGGTACTCCGCCTCCGCAGTGGCCAGCGACTGCCGCGCCACATCAAGCTTGCTGCGGATGATCGCCTCGTCAAAACCGAACAGCGGCTGCCCCTGGGTCACACGTTCGTTGGGCTGCACATGAAACACATCCACCACGCCATCGAGCGGCGCCCGCACGACCTCGGGCCGCTGCGGCACCAGTTCGCCCGGCGCCAGCACCGTCAGGCGCACTGGAAACAGCGCCACCACCAGCAAGGTCAGCGCCCAGTGCGCCGCCCGGCGCTTCCACCAGGGCAAGGCCGACCCAGCGGCGGCCGGCTTCACGCGAGCCGCAAAGGGGTGACGCAGCCGGTTCCACCACTGGCGCCAGCCCGCCCACGCCGAGCGGTGCAATGACTGCCAGGCATGCCCCCAGGCATCCAGCCACTCGGCCAGCAACAGCCCCTCCTGCGGGGTCCACGGCAAATCGCGCGCCACGATCAGGCCGCCGGCCGCATCCCTGGCTTCGCCGCCGGTTACGACCGCGGCCGCCGCACCGGACAGCGGCAGCCAGTAAGCCTGCGCCGGCAGCCAGTCCTGCCACTGCGCCGCCAGTTCAGCCGGCAGGGCATCCACCGCCACCGACCCATGCGACTGCATGGTCGACGCGCAATGCGCCAGCACCTTGTCCAGCCAGATGGCATAAGGCGCATTGGCCTCGACCAGCACCACACCCGACATCGCCCGCACCCCAGCCCCCGAAAACCACAGCGCCGACTGGCGGAACGGCGTCAGGCCATGCGTGTCGTTGACCAGCAAAAACCGCAGCTCGGCTGCCGTGGCGGCATGGCGCGCGCGGCGCGTGAGATCAATCAGCTGCAGCAGCGGGCTGGGCAGCTCAGGCGACTTCTTTTGGTCAGCGGTCACAGCTCAGATCCTTGGTGGCCATGACAGCGGAGGTCTTGAAAGAACAAGCATCAGTCAGGCGATAATATTTAAGTAATTGATTTTAAAAATTTTTAATCAGACAACCGGTGGCCCGGATGCGCCCCGAAGGAAATCACCTTGGGTGGCAGGGCGCAGGCCGAAATCCGGGACGCCATGGCTCATGGCAGCCACCGCCCCGAATTCCATTCAATCAGTCATTCAATCCATCCAATGAAACAGGCGGGAAAATTTTCCCGCCTGCCGTATTGCCCACAGACGCTCAAAGCTTGGGGCTCAGATCAACCTACTTACATCAGCGGAGCCGCCGCCTTCACCGGCACCACCCGCTCGCCCTGGCCAGCGGCCATCGTCACCTGCCGCTGCTGTGAGGCCTGCCGCAGCTGATCGCTGAGGCTGGAGCGGCCCGGCAGTCCGCCGACATCAGCCACGCGGGTGGCCTTGCCCTCAACGATCCGCATGCGGAACTGCGTGCTGGCTTCATGCCCCTGGGCATCCCGGGCCATCACCCGGATGTTGAGATCGCCCTTGAAGCTGGGCGGCGCCTGGAACTCGAAGGTACCGGTCTTGGCGTTGAGCGTCATCCAGTAAGGCAGCGGTCTGCCGTCTGCCAGCATGACGCTCAGCGTCACACGTGCAGCCGGCGAGGTGTGGACAAAGGCATCCCAAGGCACCGTGAAGCTTTCCAATTGATCGATCACCGCAAACTGGTCACCGATGCCGCGGAACACCTGCAGCCCCGCCACATCCGCCGGGATCACCGCCACCAGCCAGGTTACATGAGTGATGGTGTAGTCCTCAGAAACGTCCGCCACATCCGCCGGGATCACCGCCACCTGCCAGGCATCCTGACGGGCGTAGAGATCGAAGTAGCGCATCCAGTCATGCGACTCGAAACGCTGCGGCTCGTGGGCGAACACCGGCTCGGTGAGTCCCACATCCTCCACCGTGCGGCTGGCCAGAACCGGGAACAGAGAGGAATCGAAGCGCAAGGGCTTGTGGCGCAGATCGTCATCGGACATCGCTGCAGCCGGCTTCTCGACCTCCAGATCCAGCAAGTGCTGCGGCGGCGGCAAATCGAGGGCGGCGGCGACGGCTTGTGCCACCGGCCGCTGCACCAGAACACCCGGATCCAGAATCTTGTTTGCCGTCATGTCATTGTCACCAAAGGCGTTGTCGGTGATGATCAGCTCAATGCCGACGATCTTGCCGTTTTCGATGACATAACGGGCGCCGTCGCCACCAGTCTCGCGCTGGGTGAAGTCGTACCATCCTGCCTGGGTGATTGCCCGGCCATCGAGATCCACCAGGCCCGGATTCGCCACAATCACAGCCGCCGACACGTATTTGATGTAGCCATTAACTGTGCCTACATCCAGGTCTGCCGGGCGGATGTCGATGTACATCCGGACCTGGGTTCCGGCTCTCGGCAGGATGTCCTGCAGGACTCCGGAACTGTCTTCCAGGGCAAAACGGATCGGGTCCCAAGGCGTGGTCACCTTCTGGCCGTCGGTCAGGGTCAATGTGCGAGTGCCAGTCTGGTTGACTGGGTCTTCGTAAACCACCGTCGTATTGGGATCGATGTCAGTGTAGGACGCCACCACGATATTGAGCAGTTGTGCCGTCGTTGATACACCGGCTCCACTGCTGCCACTCCTATTTGAAATGGAGATGATCGGCTTGGCATCGGTCAGCGCCCCACTCAACCCTTGATTAAAGAAGCTGGCGCTGGTCCATGCCACGGTCGCCAGCCCACTCTGTTGGGCATCCTGAATACCGTCGCCGTTATAATCTCCAACCTTAGCAGTACTATTGCCTTGAGAGATCGCCAACCTGGACAGCGAATCCCCTACAGTTGGCGAAATGCCAGAACCAATGGTAACCGAAACGCTCGGAGCCGCGCTCAGGTTGCCCGCCGCATCGACCGTATAGACCTTGTAGGTGCCTCCAGCCAGACCCGCCGCAGCCAGAGTCGTATTGGTGTTGGCCGACAGGATGGCGACCGAATTCCATAGATTGTCTGTAGCGCCGGTAATGTTCGCCAGGGTCG
>Ga0315906_10002541_pt1 | contig 25332 bp, 22 predicted proteins | sample LakEriMetagenome_4_FD_203526 | JGI IMG/M metagenome (GOLD analysis project Ga0315906, IMG submission 203526) | Freshwater fungal communities from buoy surface, Lake Erie, Ohio, United States - Buoy 2 MA122 | ecosystem: Environmental > Aquatic > Freshwater > Lake > Lake biofilm | place: USA...
CTATGTGTTGAGCAAGGAAGAAGTGCAACAGTTGCTGAAAGCCTTAAGCAACCGGAAGCATGTGGCGATGCTGGCCCTGATTTACGCGTGCGGGCTGCGCCGAGGCGAGGTGTTGAAGCTCTTACCCACGGATGTGGATGCCAAGCGCAAAGTATTGATTATACGCCAAGCGAAAGGCCGCAAGGACCGCATAGCCCCTTTGCCCGACATGATCATTGACATGCTGCGCGCATACTACATAGAGAGTCGACCCGTGAAGTGGTTGTTTGAAGGTCAGCAACCCGGTGAGCCCTATTCGGAGCGCAGCATTGAGTTGGTGTTCAAGAAAGCGTTGAGGCAATCGGGCGTGAAGCGACCGGCCACGTTGCATTGGTTGCGTCATAGTTACGCCACGCACCTCTTGGAAGGCGGCACCGACTTGCGGTATATCCAAGAGTTGTTGGGTCACAAGAGTTCGAAGACGACAGAGATCTACACGCATGTGAGTACTCGCAATTTGCAGTCGATTCGCAGCCCGATTGAGGGCTTCGACCTCTGAAAATAACCCGCAACTCCTCCCCTTGCCTATCTCGCCTTACCTTGTATATTCGTATCCATAAGCGAAACAAAAACGGATTTTGTGGCGCGTATAAATGAGTTAGCTGCAAGCCAATGCGACCATAAGAATACAATTCGTTAAATTGAAAGAAGCCATTACAACATATATAAATTCGGTTAAATCATTATGCCCTAAGCTTACTGATGAAGAAATCGAATACTTTAAAAATGGCTTGAGCTTTACCGAACTACAACCCAAGCATTTCTATATTCACGCAAACGCCCTGCAACAAGAAATTGGTTTCGTGTATAAAGGCTTGATTCGGGCCTTTTACGTTGATGATAAGGGCAATGAAATAACTGTGAATTTTGTTCAGGAGAACCGCTATGCAACACATTATTCCTCATTTATTTCCCGAACGCCAAGCAAGTATTACTTCCAGTGTATTGAACCTACGATACTTGTCAATCTTTCATACGAACATATTCAAGCCGGTTACAACAAATACCCAAATATTGAGCGATATGGCCGTTTGGTAGCAGAGGCCGTTTTAAAGTTTCAGCAAAAGCGCATTGAGAGTTTTCTTTTTGAAACAGCCGAACAAAGATACCTTGATTTCATTCAAGAAAATCCGGACCTATTCAATCGAATTTCTTTATCTCACCTTTCTTCTTTTTTGGGAATAGAACGCCAAAGCCTGACTCGCATTCGACAGAAGTTGGCGAAAAGTTGATTTTGACACATTTGTGTCAGGTTAAACTTTCCTGTTCCAAGTAGTTTTGTGCTGTTCATAATTATTGTGAACCACTAATTAATATGACAAGCATGAAAGAAATCGCATTGATAACAGGTGCTTCCTCCGGAATAGGATACGAAATAGCCAAACTATTTGCAGCAGATAAAACAGACTTACTCATTGTGGCAAGAAATGAGAAAAAGCTTCTGGAAATTAAAAATGAATTCGAAGATCAATTCAAGATTGATGTATTTACTGTTACTGCTGATTTATCCTCCAACGAAGGAATACAAACTGTTTATGATGCTGTTAATACAAACAAATTAATCGTAAGTTATTTAGTGAACAATGCCGGTTTCGGAGATTATGGCGCCTTCATCGACAGACGCATGGAGAAATACAAAGAAATGATCCAATTGAATATTGTAAGTCTGACAGAATTGAGCTATCACTTCGGAAAAGAAATGGTCAAGCGTGGGAAAGGCAGAATTTTAAATGTTGCTTCCATGGCTGGCCTTCAACCAGATCCAAACTTTGCTGTTTATGGCGCAACCAAAGCGTATGTTATCAGTATATCAGAGGCCATTCATAAAGAATTTGAAAACACGGGAGTTTCTGTAACCGTTTTATCGCCCGGAGCAACGGCATCGAATTTTATGGAACGTGCCGATATGAATAACGCCAAACTTTACGCAAGCGGTGTAATGGCATCGTTAGATGTTGCCATGGAAGGTTACAATGGCATGATGAAAGGAAAGCTCCATGTCATTCCTGGCTTTAAAAACAAAATACTTGGTTTTTTCTCGGGTATTATGCCTCCAGGGAAGTTGAGATTAAGTGTTGCAGCTAAAATTATGGCAGAGAAATAACTATAAAAGATAAAATCAAACTTATATTAAATAAATGAAAGTAATCCTATTTGGTGCTACCGGCTTTTCGGGGAAAGGTATTTTAGCAGAAGCCCTCAAACATGGTCATGAAATAACCATTCTGGTGCGTGATGCATCCAAAGTTGAAATAAAGCATAAGAAACTGACAATTATCGAAGGCAATGTATTAGATCCTCTAACAGTTGCTTCGGCTTTGCACCATCAAGAAGCAGTGATTCAGTGTTTGGGCGTTGGCGGAAAGGGCGACGGCAAACCAACGACCTTTATTTCCGATGCAACGAAAGCCATTGTTGATGAAATGCAAAAGCATCAAATCAAACGCCTCATTGCCATGAGTAATGTGGGAGCAGGAAACAGCATCGCGTTTCAACCGTGGTTTTTCACTAAAATCATTCTTCCTTATTTCATGAAATGGCTCAAAGTAATTATAGATGATAAGAACCGTATGGAGCCCATCATAATGAACAGTAACCTTGATTGGACAATTGTTCGTTGTCCCAATATCGTTGATAAACCATCAAAAGGAACATGCAATGCTACACTCGATGGCAAAGACCTTAAACTATCTGTTACGCTTCCAGATTTGTCAAAATTCATAATTGATCAATTGACACAAACAGCGTTTATTAAACAAGCTCCATCTGTAAGTAATTGACATGGCAAATCAACAAATTACTTCGTTCATTACTACGAATATTGGCAAGATTGCTGTCTACCAAAAGAAAGTTGATTCAAATAAAATACCTATCATCTTTCTTCACGGAGTTTACTTTGATCACCACCTTTGGGATGAGGTAATCGATTCCCTAAACGACCGAACCATTATCGCGTTAGACATGCCACTACATGGTTTGAGTAAAGAAATAACAAAAAATGACTGGACACTAAACGATTGCTCTGAAATGCTTCTTGAAATTTTGGATCGTTTGCACATTGCCAAAGTTATAGCTATCGGACATTCGTGGGGCAGTATGACCATTATACGAGGAGCATCCAATCAACCAGAGCGATTTGAAAGTGTTTTGCTTTGTAATATGCCGTTTCTTGAAGCAACAAAAAGACAAAAGTTAACGTTCGGCCTTCAGCATTCCATGTTGATATTCAGGAATTTTTACACGAAACAAGCCGCCAAAGCATTGTTTGGAAAAACATCATTAAAAGAAATTCCTTCTCTAGTCAATGACCTAAAACGGACAATGAATTTATTGTCAAATGCGCAGATTAAACACACAGACAAAGCGGTGATTGCAGATGCTGATGATGCGAGCGAATTGATCAAAAATTTAAAGGTCAGAGCGCTTGCTCTCAAAGGGATTGAAGATTATGTGCCTGCGCCTCCAAACATTGAAACGCTGATTATTGGAGGTGGTCATATTAGTCCTTTGGAACAACCTCATGAAGTTATAAGTCTCGTAAGGAAACTATCTAATTAAAGCCCAGCAGCTAACAGCGGTTTTGCGTCAGGCGGGGTTTCGTGCTTCGTCTGCCGCATTTTCGTATATTAGAGTTAGGTTCTTCGTATCCAGTGCAGTGGTAAAAACCCGCCCGAACGCAAAGCCGCAAACCGTTAGCAAACATTAAAAAGAAAAGATGAAAAAGAAATCAGTTTCACTAATAATCACAATCCTCACCATAGGATTAACATGCTATGGGCAAGTTCAAATAGGTTCTGATATTGACGGAGAAAATCCATTCGACTTATCAGGTCACTCGGTCGCTATTTCTGCTAATGGAAACGTTGTAGCTATTGGTGCAATTGAAAATGATGACGGTGGAAATAGATCGGGTCATGTGAGGGTATATGAAAATATTGGAGGTATATGGATTCAAATAGGTCAGGATATTGCTGGAGAGGCCGTGGACGATCGGTCAGGATGGTCATTGGCAATTTCTGCTGATGGTGGTATAGTTGCAATTGGTTCTGATTTAAATAATTCATGGAGGGGTCAAGTGGAGGTGTATGAAAACATAGGAGGTACCTGGACACAAATAGGTGAAGATATTGAAGGCGAAAACTTTCAAGATATATCAGCAACAAGTATATCATTATCAAACGATGGGAGTATCATAGCTATTGGTGCACCACGTAGCGATGGCACTGCAAATAATTCTGGACATGTTAGAGTTTTTGAAAATTCGGGTGGATCATGGATACAAATAGGTCAGGATATTGACGGGGTACAGGAACAAGGTCGACTAGGTAATTCGGTAGCACTAAATGGTGAAGGGAACATTATAGTTATTGGTGCCTCTCAAAATGACGAGAATGGCACAAATACTGGCGAAGTTAAAATCTACGAAAACCAAGATGGTACTTGGACTCAACTGGGCGGAGACATCAATGGTGTAGTCGAATTTGAGGATTCGGGTTCTGAAGTTGCGTTATCAGAAGATGGAAATATAGTGGCTATTAGTTCACCGAGTAGTAATGCTAATGGTCTTCATTCAGGACATGTACGAATTTTTGAATACCTGGGGGGCGTCTGGACACAAATAGGTGAAGATATAATTGGGGAAGCAAGTGAAGATTATTTTGGTTGGTCTATGGCGCTGTCCGCAAGCGGAAATATTATAGCCATTGGCTCGCTATGGAATGATAACAATGGAAGTGACGCAGGTAATGTTAGAATTTTTCAAAATCTAAGTGGAGTTTGGACACAAATAGGTGAGAGTATTAACGGAGAGGCTGCTAATGATAATTCAGGTTATTCGGTAGATATTTCGGCTGATGGAAGTATCGTGGCTATTGGTGCCAAAGCTAATGATGGAAATGGTGAATTTTCAGGACATGTGAGAGTGTTTGATATATCAACAGTTCTGTCAATTCCCAAAATTGATTTGGAAACAACAGTAAGTTTATTTCCAAATCCATCAAAGGATGTCGTAAGAATTCATTTAGAGAAAGACCTGATGGAAAAAATAGAATTGTATAGTTTGACAGGTCAACTAATTTTCGAAACGGTTTTGAATTCTAAAACATTCATTTTAAATACAGCCAATTATCCATCTGGAACCTATATCTTGAAAGTTCTTAACCAAAAGCATGGCTCCATAAATACAAAGTTTATAAAAGAATAACGTTCGCTAACAGCACCTACCCAAAAGTGGCGGTTCAGTGGTTAAATCAAGCTTAGTACTTCAATCAAAGTTTCTGCTTGGTTGACAGTGAAGTGCTTCGAAATCGCCACCTTCGGGTAGCTGCAAAACGTTATAACCAATGGTTAGAAGTAAAAATAGAAAACTACAAAAAATCCAATGACAAATTATACACCGACAATTAGTTATAAATCAAGATTATTTATACTGATTATTTGCCTTACTTGTATGGTGTCTTGCACCGTAACTAATAATTTGTATGTTACCAATCCCAACCCAATGGGCAAAGGGAATTCGGAGGGTTATTTGGGCATAGGTACCGGTGTGAAAGCAAAAATAGATTCGATAAACAATACTACTGGCAAAATATCTTTTACAAATAAGATTTCAAACGCTCCTATTTTATCAGTAGGTGGGCAATGGGGTGTTTTGAATCAAACAGATGTCAGGTTTGCATTGCATTTACCATATGTTCTTGGTGGCGTGGGTCTACGGACTGGGTTACAACATAGTTTTATGGATCCTAGTGCAAAGATGAATTTTGCAATTGGCTTTGATTTAGGAGGGGTTTTCGCTAAAGATTCCATAGAAATATTTGGCTCAAAGAGTCCTTTGAGTAGAGAAACTAATGGAGGATTAAATGCTGATATTTTTATTCCTTTTGGTGTTAATCTAAAAAAAGATATTACAATAATTCTTACACCCAGATACAGTTTCAATAGAATATATATTCGTGAATTTCAATTAAATAATAACACCTCTAATTTTAATTTTGGATACCCAACATTATCTATAGGGATTAGGAAAAGGCAATTTTATTTTGAAACAACAGCCATTTACTACGACAGACAGGTTTTCCCACTTTTTGGTATAGTTATATTATTCAAAAACTAATTTATAACTAGGCAATGTCAAAAACCACTGGCTATAACAGCACATTTGCAATAGGCGGGATTTCGTGCTCCGCAGATAGATTTGTTGTTACAGAGAGCTCAGTTCTCAGCATCAACATTTGTGCTGAAACTCCGCCCATCGCAAATCTGCAAAACGTTAGCAGTAAGCTTAGTGCGAGAAACCGAAAAAAGTATACAAACTACCCGAATTTGTATCCTTCTTCATAAAATATTATATCGAGTTTTGTTTCATAAAATAAAAAAATGAAACAAACCATTTTAATCACAGGTGCAAGCAGTGGCATAGGCAGGGAAACTGCAAAACTATTTCAATCGAAAAATTGGAATGTAGTCGCTACTATGCGAAATCCGGAAAAGGAAACAGAGTTAAACAAACTGAGCAATGTATTGGTAACGCGATTGGATGTGCTGGATTTAGACTCCATTGACAATGCGATTCAACAAGGCATTCAAAAATTCGGAAAAATTGATATTCTGCTCAATAATGCCGGATATGGTGCTTATGGCCCTCTAGAGTCCTTCCCAAGAGAACGAGTATTAAAGCAATTCAACACCAATGTCATTGGGTTGTTGGATGTAACTCGTTCAATACTTCCACATTTTCGTCAAAATAAAAGTGGTACAATAATCAATGTTTCCTCTATGGGTGGTAAGATGACATTCCCCTTAGGATCACTATACCATGGTACCAAATTCGCTGTAGAAGGAATTTCGGAATCATTGAGATATGAAGTCGAACAATTCGGAGGTAAAGTAAAAATAGTTGAGCCCGGGGCAATAGCAACGGATTTTGCAGGTCGTTCATTTGATTTCAATCATGATGAAAAATTAAAAGAATACAATGACATTGTTACTAAAATCACTACTGTTTTTCCATCAATGATTAAAAACGCATCAAAAACTGATGTGGTTACAAAAGTAATCTATGAAGCAGCAACAGATGGGAAAAACAAACTGCGATATATGGCAGGAAAAGATGCGAAGATGTATAATTTCATGAACAAATTACTTGGATATAACTTTATAGTAAGTATGAATAAAAAGTTCTTCAAATTGTAAATCATGAATCCCGTTATTAAATATTTCAATGGTGAAAGAGCTGAAAGTTTTCTTTTCCTAGCTCTAGGATTCTTGGGCCTAGTCATAGGCAGTTACTTGATTTTTATTAAAGCATCGTCTTATTGGAAAGGGCTGGCGATTCCGTTTATTCTGGTTTCGGTTTTGGAAATTATAGTTGGCATATCACTTATATATCGAAGTCCCAAGGATATCATCCGTGTTGAGAATTATATAAAAAACAATCAAGTCAAGATCAAGACAGAAGAAATACCTAGAATGGAAAAAGTAATGAGTAATTTTGTGATTTTTAGATACGCTGAAATAGCATTGATTATTTCAGGCATGGCACTTATGTATAGTTCTATGAATGATACATTTTGGAGAGGAATAGGACTTGGCTTATTCATTCAAGCCAGCATTGTATTATGTTTAGATTTCTTTGCAGAAAGACGTGGGCATCATTATATGGAATACTTAAAAGAATTCTCTGAAAAATTATGAAAGAACTAATACACCTTCAAAATATCACAGATTTACATAAGTTGTTTAACATAGGAAACAGTTACCATCCATTGGTAACTGTTTTAGATTTTAGCAAAGTTACAGAGCAAGTAGAGCAGAATTCTAAAATCACTACCGATTTCTATTCAATTATGTTCAAGAACTATTGCAAGAATAATATTAAATACGGGAGAAAAGCGATAGATTTTCAAGACGGAAATTTAATTTGTATAGCACCCAATCAAACCATAGAAATAGATTATGAAGTAGAAGAAAGAGAAGACAAAATGGGTTGGGGTTTATTTTTTCATCCCGACCTAATTCGCTCCACCATTTTAAATGACAAAATAAAGAGTTATAGCTTTTTCCATTACGAAGTTTCTGAAGCACTTCATCTTTCGGACAAGGAAAAAAATATTCTTTTTGAATGTATCCAAAAAATACAAATAGAACTCCAAGAAAATATTGATGTACATAGCCAATATATTATTGTTACAACAATAGAATTATTACTAAACTATTGTTCAAGATTTTATGGCAGACAAATGATTACAAGAAGCCATGCCAACAAATCAACAATTTCCCAAATAGAAACAATACTGACAGAGTATTTTGCGAAAACAAAAGTAGAAGAACAAGGATTGCCAACTGTTAAGTTCTTAGCCGACAAGGTTCATTTATCGCCCAGTTATTTAAGTGACCTATTAAAAAAGGAAACAGGCAAAAATGCACAAGAACACATTCATTATTACCTTATTGAAGAAGCAAAAAGTTTGCTCTTAAATTCTGACAAAAATGTTAGCGAAATTGCTTTTAATTTAGGTTTTGAATACCCACAATACTTTAATAAACTTTTTAAACAAAAGACCGGTAAAACACCAATGGAATATAGACACTTAAACTAAAAAAGCCTACTGCTAACACGTGTTTTGCGTCAGGCGGAGTGATGTGCAAATTTGGGGCTTTGTGGTTCTATTTAAGCTCAGTGCAGGCTTACAGTTTTGCGCTCCGAAACCCGCCCGAACGCAAAGCCCGAAACCGTTAGCGGTTATTCTCTCCCACCATCCGAACAAGAAATTAACACTACTTGTTCCCGAAAAGGGAACTTTATCACTACATTTGTCCTGTGAGAGTAATCGCAAAAAGTACACTTCGATTGTTTTGGACGAAGCATTCAGATTGTGAGGAACAACTGAAATGTTGGTACAAGGAAGCAGAAGAGGCTGCCTGGAAAGGTCCTCGCGACATCAAGAAAGATTATCCATCGGCTAGCTTCCTGAACGACAATCGAGTCGTATTTAACATCAAGGGAAACAATTACAGGCTAGTAGTCCGAATTAACTACGATTATGGCATTGTTTGGATTCGCTTTGTTGGCACACACTCTCAATACGACAAAATTGATGCATCAAAAATCTAACGGCCATGACATTGAAAATTATCAAAACAGAAAAGGACTATAACCTCGCGCTGAAAAGACTCGAGGAAATTTTTGATGCCAAAAAGGGATCCAAACACGGTGACGAATTAGAGCTGCTTTCACTTCTCATTGATAACTTTGAGAAAGAGAAACACGCAATTGACCTACCCGACCCTATCGAGGCCATCAAATTCCGAATGGAACAACTTGGCTATAAACAGAAAGACCTTGCAGAGGTAATTGGCCTGAAAAGTAGGGTGAGCGAAATTCTCAATCGCAAGCGAAAGCTCACGCTAGAGATGATTCGGAAACTACATGATGTTCTCGGTATTCCGACTGAAGTACTCGTTAGAGAATACTAAAGAACTACCGCTAACACATGCTTCGCGCAAGCCCTGCTAGTGGTAATTCTATCAAAAATTGTGTTATGTTTGAACAGAGTGCTTCGCGATAAGCGCTGTCGAATTAATGCCCAAGCCCCCAACAAAAAAAGGAAGATTACTCCTTCACAAACCGAATCGTTGAAGCGCCCTCTTGACTAGCGATTCGCAGAAAGTAAATCCCACTCTCCAAGTGAACAGTATCCAGTGTCTTGTTGTCTAACACATCCACCTGAACCTGTTTGCCATCCACCGAAAAAACACTGCAACTCGCAGCTGTTAGGGGTTGTGAAAATCCTTGAACCGCCAATTTATCGGTTGTCGGATTGGGGAATACCGAAATCTCTTCCGCTATTAAATCGTTCACATCACTCGCCAGGATTCGTCCGTTGATGTCGTATTGCATAAAGAACTGCCAGATTTTTTCTGACGCGCTGAAATCATTGTTGGTCACACCAATGGTAAAGAATGAACCAGGCCAGGTATGACCGCCGTCGATCACCTGATAATGCTCCACATCCACCCCGTTGTCGCCTCCCGAATAAAGGGAGTGAACGGCTGTGCATCCATCGACTAAGTTCACATTGGGAACATCGGTGATTTGAGGATTAGGTGTGCAATTATTGAAATCTACCCAATACGATACGACATTCGGGATTGCCTCCATAAAACCATTTCCATCATAGGGAACCGTTTCATCAGCCGTACCGTGAATTTCTAAAACAGGTATGGGATGCTGTGCATTGCACGTTTGCGTTTGATTCACATTCATGGATCCTGTAACAGAGGCAATTGCCGCTATACGATCACTCAGGGAGCAAGCGAGCGTATAACTCATAAATCCACCATTCGACATACCGGTGCTGTAAACGCGATCCAAATTCACGGAATAAGCATCAGCTATAGAATCAATCAAGGCGCCGGTGAAACCAATATCGTCGACTGTTCCACCCCACCCTGAATTCCAATAGGTCGTGCCCGTGGCATCAAGCGTTCCCAGAGGGTGTACCAGTAAAAATCCGGCAGTATCAGCTATAGCACGAAAATCCCCGTAGAACATTTGTTCAAATGCGTTGCTGGTGTATCCATGAAAATTCAACACCAACGGTGCCGGTGTTCCCGGTGTGTAGCTTGCCGGAACATACAAAATGTAGGAGCGCGTCAATCCGTCGTGCTGAAGTGTTCCATTGATGGTTTGCTGTCCAAACATGGCAACAGGCAAAAGGAAGAAAAAAAGAAAATATCGCATGCCGAAAAGTACTGAGGATTTGATTAAACCTCAGTAAAAACAATTACCGAGATTGTTACGATTCTCTGCCTTATCGACTGAAATAGCCACAAGCAAAAGCAAGTCTCTTGAAAACAAACTCTCTCTTCAATCTTACCATCAGAGAAAGGAATGATATTTTCGCTATGTTTGACAAAGAGCAAAAAATGCAGTGCCTATGCTATAAATGAACTACAGAAATTCTAGTTCAGATCCATTTTATCAAAACGCCAAAATAGACAGGGGCGAGAATAATTAATTCACTCATCATGAAAATCAATAAAATATCAGACTCCTTGTATCAATTCTTTCTCTCTGAAAAGAATAAAAAAAACATCGAGCGGGTTTTCTTGCTGGTAGCTATCGGCAGTTTTATTCTTCACCTTCTCATTATTGGCTGTGTGCATTTACACCTGATTCCTATTAGTGAACCCTCGCATCTGTTCGTAAACCCAATAGCCGCGATTTACACTCCCTTCTCCTTCATCCTTGTTTATGAAGTGTACTTACTCATCTATTATCTTCCCAAATCAACATCCATCTATGTATCCAAGCAATACGAGATTATTACGCTGATTGTTTTTCGGCGATTATTCAAAGACTTATCTAATCTGGATCTCGTGGCTAATTGGTTCAACAATAAAAATGACTTGCAGTTTACGTTTGACTTAATCACCTCGCTTGTCTTGTTCCTATTGATTTATTTGTTCCATATTTCTCATTCGAAGAAACTAAATTCGTTGAATACTCCCCCGGACACATTGCAACGTATCCACCGTTTTGTACATGTAAAAAAGTGGATTGCCATTGCGTTAGTTCCGCTGCTCTTTTGCATATCCGTTTACTCGCTCATCAGTTGGAGCTCGGGCATCATCGAACCGGACGCATCCGATCTCGGCTCACTGAAGAACGTCAATAATATTTTCTTTGAAGAGTTTTTCAATATTCTCATTATTACGGATGTATTCCTGCTGCTTTTCTCATTTTTCCATACCGATCATTTTCACAAGGTCATACGGAATTCCGGATTTATCATCTCAACAATTCTCATTCGAATTTCATTTACCGTGGAAGGTATCACGAACAATGTTCTCATTGTATCAGCCGTCATATTCGGACTTTGTGTGATTTTGATACACAACAAGTTTGAAAAACACTCGGAATTGGATGAATCATCCATGAGCAAAGAACTTGAGGATTAATTGTTAGCTGTCTAAACCATGCAAACGGCTACAATACTAATTTGCAACATACAATTTGCGATTCTTAATGTACATAGAACCCAATGGGACTTCCACTAGCTCTCTGCCCATTAAATCGAATATTCTATCATCATCGGACTCATTGCTTGAAAGCTCTGATATTCCGGCGGCAATACAATCATCCAGATTCGTGTTTAGTCTAATCCATCTGTACGAAGATTGGCCGTCCACAAAGTTTAGGATATTACCCTCGCATTCGAATTCTACTAATTGCGAGGCGATGTTTCCAAAGTGGTAATCAATTGTGAGTGTGTCGTTGGCGAACCAATAAGGATTTGTCCCGGGAAGTGCGTTCTCGTCGCCTGCTTCGAACGTATTGTATAGAGAATCACAGTTCCCTTGTGTGCAGTAATACGTATACTTAACGCCATCTTCTAAGATGTACAAGGTGTTTGAAAAACCTTCCGGCATCCACTTACCTTCAACAGCGTTTGTGTTTTGTGCTTGTACCTGAAATCCAACAGGAATAAGTAAAAACATCAGTAATCGTTTCAACATGTTTGGATTTTCTTGAATTTACCGTAAAAATAAGCTCATTCTGATAGGTATCTCTGCTTGAAACACCTCTAGTATCTTTCTTTTTCACCGTCCTAATTAACAGATCATCACACGAGCGCACCAAATACTCACATAGCTTCGTGTCGGGAAATAAAACCAACTCTCTCGAGTTTAATCCTGAGTCATTTGAAATCATTACCATACATAGTTTTCATAGCCCTGTTATTGTCTGTGTTATTCCAAAGTCACGCTTGCAGCGGCTACAAGATTACCATGGGCGATAAGACCTTTCTCGGCAGCAACGAAGACGCCTGGAGAACTACGCCGCACATTTGGTTTGAAGCAGCGAAATTGGTTGGCAGCTATGGCGCGGCATTCACGGGTTCACGCTATGACGGCGAAAACGGATACGCACCACAATCGGGTATGAACGAAATGGGACTTGCCTTTGAAAGGCTCGCATCCTACCATCCCAAACAAGATGCGTTTGAGAACCGTGAAAAAATCACCAACCCGACAAATTACTTGAAGGACATTCTGCATTCTTGCGCATCGGTTGAGGAGGTGAAGGCGTATATCAGTCGGTTCGACCATAGTTATTTTCTCGAGGACGTTTTTATCTACCTTGACAAGTCCGGTAAGTACCTCATTGTGGAGCCTTACACACTTACAATTGGAAACGAACCTTCGTATGTCGTATCCAACTTTTGTCCGTCCATCACTTCATCTGAAAAGGCAACTAAACTGGATAGGTATCGAAACGGCGTAGAATTTCTCAAAAACGGAATCGACACAACGCTCGCTTTCTGCAAAGACTTATCCGACGCCATGCACGTTTGCCGCAAGAAAATTGGAGATGGCACATTGCTTTCTTCCATTTGGGACTTAAGTGACGGTACCGTCAATTTGTTTTTTTACCACAACTATGATACAACCGTACAATTCAATTTGAAGGATGAATTGCAAAAGGGCGACCACAGCATCGCTATCGAAAAGCTATTTCCACTGAATTCTGAATTTGAGCAACTCAGTTCTTTTCAAACCACCAAAAACAACAATTGGATTGCCATTTTTATTCTAGGGTCAGCCGCAATCTTTTTGTTCTCTTCCGTGTTCTTCCTCGTTCAATATTTTCGAGCGAACAAGAATCAGAAGTACGCGCTGCTAAAGCTCATCCTATTCCCCATTGGGCTAATCCTATTCTACTACATGTATGTTTTGAGTAGCAACGTTGGTGTTTTCTATTTCCCAGCACCCTACCAATCTCCCACAAACGCATTGGTAAGTCTAGCCTCCTACATTCCATTGTTGTTGCTTGTGCTTATACTCCCTCTGCTCATCCTGAATTACCGAATATTCAAGGAACATTGCTGGAGTGCATTCGCCAGCGGACTCTACACAATCAACAATCTTATATACCTAGGTTTGATTGGCCTATTTCAGTACTGGAAATTTTTCGACGTTTTCAATTGATGAACAAAACTAACATCCGAACCCGGTTTATAAAGAGCTTTCCTTTTCATTCGATGGTTGCCCAGTCAATCCTTCTTCATTTCATAAAAAAGCTTCCCCAAAAACTGAAGTGTTTGAAATCGGAGCATCAAACAATTCAATAATTTCGCGGCGTTTAGTAAAACGACAAATCCAGAACAATGAAATTCAAAAAAGAGGTCGCTGTCATTACGGGAGGAACGACAGGCATAGGAAGTGCAACCTGCACAAAACTCCAACAGGAAGGGGCTATTGTCTATAACCTGGACATACATGACATCGGCGCAGATGGCATTCATTTTATTCAATGCGATGTTCGCAATTATGAAGAGGTAAAAAACGCCATTGAACACATCGTTGATAAAGAGGGAAAAATCGATTTGTTATTTGCAAATGCGGGCGTTCATATGTCCGGAAATATTGAGGAAACCGGCATCGACGAATTTGAAAATGTAGTGTCCATCAATTTAAAAGGCATGTTCTATACTGTCAAAGAAGTCATTGCCATTATGCGCAAACAACAAAAGGGATCCATTGTACTCACAGGATCTGACCAGTCCTTTATCGGTAAAGGAAACAGCTCGGCATATGGACTTACAAAAGGCGCAATCGGTCAGTTTACCAAAAGCACTGCAATAGACTACGCTCCATATAACATCAGAGTAAATTGTATTTGCCCCGGCACTATTGAAACTCCTCTCTTAACAAAAGCCATTGCAGGATTTGATGCTCTCACTAATATCGGTAAGGAAACCATCTATAAAATGCTGGAAGATGCACAGCCTATTAAAAGAATCGCAAAGCCGGAAGAAATTGCCCATGTAGTTTCGTTTTTATTATCAAACGAAAGTAGCTTTATCACAGGAGCTTTGATTGCAGCAGACGGCGGATATACTTGCCAATAGTTTGTGCTAAACGAAATGTGTTGGCATTTCATTCTCAAAAAAAAAAACATAGGCAACGGGATATAATTCCTTTGAACTCAATGACACCATTACTTGATGTCAACCATGATTTACACTACCGAGCCTTTCGAGGATTACATCAACTGTAATTGAGTAAAGGTTGCCTTAAGACAGCAAAGAGGTCCTACTCCATCGTTCCCGCGGCAACCGTATTATTCGTATTGTCATCTATTAGAATAAAAGATCCCGAAGAACGATTAGTCATATAAGGATCGTAGTGCACTTCATCAGCGGTTTTGATTACAACCTTGCAGATATCATTGAGTTGCATTTGATCGCCTCCAGGGGTATGTTCGAATGTATGGATATCAATCTGATCAATAATAGAGCGAATTGCCGCCTTGGTGCGATGACTTCCATGCTGCAGCATGAACTTCTGTCCAGGACTGAAGGCACGTTGATCCATCCAGCAGATTGTTGCCGTAAACTCCTTGGTCGACTTCGGCAACTGCTCCGCATCAACAATCCAACTTCCACGACTAATGTCAACATCCTCACTTAAGTGTAATATGGCGGGTTGGTTAACTTCAATCGTTTCTGCTATTTGTCCGTTCAATTCTATTCTAGCCAAGGTGCTATCTATACTCGAAGGCAATACGCGCACACGACTGCCCACCTTGAAGGCTCCGCTCTTGACAATACCGGCAAAACCGCGATAATCATGCAGATCACTTGATTGCGGGCGAATCACATATTGCACCTGAAAACGGGGCACCTGCTGCTCGTGTGCGGGCTGTATATCGACCTCTTCCAAGTAATTCAACAAGGTTGGCCCATCATACCAAGGCATATTCACCGAGGCATTCACCACGTTGTCTCCGCATAGAGCACTCACAGGTATAAACTGAATCTCATTCAAATTCAACCGATCGGATAATTCCTTAAACTGGCCCTGTATATCCTGAAATCTTTTCTCAGAAAACTCCTCCATATCCATTTTATTTATGCAAACGACCAAGTAAGGAATGCCTAGAATGGAGGATAAAATACTGTGTCGTCTTGTCTGATCGGTAACTCCGTGACGCGCGTCAATTAAGATAATCGCCAAATCCGCATTGGATGCTCCTGTAAACATATTTCGCGTATACTGAATATGCCCCGGCGTATCAGCTATGATAAATTTTCTCTTTGCTGTCGTGAAAAACTTATAGGCGACGTCAATGGTAATTCCTTGCTCTCTCTCGGCGCGCAGACCGTCGGTAAGCAAGGCCAGATCAATTTCCGTTTCATTATTGGCGTTCTTACTCTGTCGAGTGAGTGTCTCTATTATATCCGTAGAAATAGATTTACTATCGTACAACAAACGCCCAATCAACGTGCTTTTACCATCGTCAACATTTCCTGCTGTGAAAAATCGCAATAAATCCATATTCCTTACAATACCTGCAGAACTCCAGGCTCATTTAATTACTAAAAATACCCGCTTTTCTTGCGGTCTTCCATTGCCGCCTCACTGATTCGATCATCCATGCGCGTTGCACCACGCTCACTTATTTTGGTCTCACTCAGTTCGCGTATAATATCGTCAACGGTATGTGCTTCGCTTTCCACAGCCGCTGTGCAAGTCATGTCGCCAACGGTGCGGTATCGGACACATCTCGTTACCAACCTATCATTCTCATCCAAGTTTAAATAGTGAGAGTTAGCCATTAGCTGGCCTGTTTCCGCCGCTACACACTCACGCTCGTGTGTGAAATACAACGACGGTAACGTAATTTTTTCACGTTGAATATAACTCCAAACATCCAATTCTGTCCAATTGCTGATAGGGAAACAGCGCACGTTCTCACCCTTATTGATCTTTCCGTTGTAAATATTCCAAAGCTCGGGCCTTTGCATTTTCGGATCCCATTGTCCGAACTCGTCTCTGATTGAAAAAATACGTTCCTTCGCGCGCGCCTTCTCCTCATCGCGGCGAGCTCCTCCTATGCAGGCATCAAACTCAAACTCCTCAATTGTATCGAGTAACGTGTAGGTCTGGAGAGCATTTCGGCTTGGAAATTTTCCGCGGGCATCTTGCAATTTTCGCTTAGCGATGGTGTCTTCCACCTTTCTTACAATTAACTGTTCGCCAATTTGTGCTGCCATCTCATCGCGATAGGATAGCGCTTCCGGAAAGTTGTGACCGGTGTCAATATGCACCAAGGGGAAAGGAAACTTGCCGGGACGAAAGGCTTTCAATGCCAAGTGTACCAGGCATATGCTATCCTTACCTCCACTGAAAAGTAACGCAGGTCTGTCGAACTGCCCGGCTACCTCGCGCAATACGTAGATAGCCTCCGATTCCAATTCGTCCAGATAATGGAGTCCTTTTCTCATAAAACGTTCACTTATAAATCATAAACAATGGTGCGCTAAAAGTAACTCAACGTCTTGACAGAAAAATGCTAAATATCATATCCAACGAATAATTTATCCCGTTGCCCAGTAAGGACGTTAAGACATTAGGCCATTCACCCACCGGCGAATTTTGAAATCACTGTGATTGACAATGGGCTACCTTACTATCGCCGCCACTCTCAACTTGTTTGAAACAGAGGTGCACTCTATAAAATAGAGTCCTGCGGGGAGCGCGAAATCAAAAGTGAAGCTGGATTTTCCCTTGCAGTATGGTTGCTCAATGATGCGTCCTGCTGCATCAAATAACCTACACCTAATTAGCGGCTCCGACGCAACCACTTGGAAGCCGTCTGCATATGCCATAAGTTCGAAACTAAAAGCCTCTTGCTCGTCAAGCACAGTAATCTGTTCACACTGTTGATCCGCTATACACCCCAACGGATGTTGCACCGTAACGCAGTAGCTTCCCTCTCCAAAGGGCACCAACGCTGGTCCGTCTGAGCCGGCCAATGGCATTCCATTGTAATACCATTGATAGTACATACCACTAATAGTCTCCAAAACACCATTATTATATTCTAACTGCGGAGAAAATGTCGCGCAATCAAACACGCGATGATCAGTGGTGTTCGTTACCACCGCGTCGTTGTTGTCGAAATAAATGTGTGCTGTGTTTTCAACGAGCTCATCATGCTGCGCATCGGCGCGAACAACCATGCGATAGCGAATCCAGCCATGGCTTTCCGGCTCATTGTTAACGCTATCGGGCAGCATGATGCCCATAAAACGGAAGTGCATGGCACGTGTTTCCGGGTAATACGCATACGTCATCGGATGGGATGAACCTAGCCATTCAAATGAGTTTGCATCCAATGAAACATCGAGGGTGTCTTCTACAATGACATCCGTCGCGGGTGCATTGCCCGTGTTCTGAAAGCGAATTCGGTATTCAATCGTATCACCGGCCAACACATAGTGCTCATCGCTCCAGCCTGCGGGGAAGCCCGCCTTGTCGTTTGGGTCGTATGCGCAAGTAAGTTCTGTTACAACTTCAGATGAATCCACCGAATAGAACTCCGGCGTGAACCATCCCAACGCTCCGCATTCAACAGACAACATCGCTCCGGCATTGTCGGCCGTTGGCGTAAGCAAGCGGAAAGGCAACGACACCGATGAACCAGGAGACACATAGACCGTATCGAAATAATAGCGTCCGTTGATGGTGTCGACCATCGCAGTGAGGGGAATAAACTCCGTGAACATATCATCGGGCTGCACCCACGCAGCCACATCGAGCGGCACATTGCCGGGGTTGTGCACTACCACATAATGATTGGTAAGCATGTCGCACGGGTAACCGACTACAGGCACCATCACTTCCGCTTCAATCTGCTGAATCTGCATTTGTTCCGAAACACCGAAGAAGATATCATCCGGAACAGAACCAACGGAATAATCGATGTTGTTATCGGTTGTCACATAGGGAAACACGTTATTGGTTTCGCACGAAATCTGAACAACCTCCAGCGGCACACCGACTGAGAAAAAGCCTTCATTATCGGTAATAGTGGTTGTACCCATCGGATAGAAATGCAGCTCTGCTCCGGCAACCGGAACCTCATCGGCGTCCCACACGCCGTCTTCGTCAGCATCATGAAACACATAGCCCTCCTGGAGAACCAGGCACTCTTCCGGATTGCACGTGGCACCTGGGTCATAGTTTATCGCCCACGAATAATTGCAACCGCAAACACCGTAGCAGCAAGAGCCGTCCCAATTCTCGGCCTGTGGATCGAAATTGCAGGCCGTAGGATCGGTGCACCCATCGAGCACCCAATTTCCATGTTGAAAGAGCCACCCGTCTTCCACTCCTATCGTAACAATATCCACAGGGCCGTCATTGTCCAAATCAGCCCAGGCAGCAGCCGCAGGATTGGTTTCGGTAAGAATAACATGAGGTACGAACTCGCCTGTTCCATTATTCTCATACCAGTAAAATACTTCTCCCGTTTCATTAACAAACACGCCATCGCCCAGCACGTCGACATCTCCATCACCATCGAGATCAGAAGCGTCAAAAAAGTGTCCTTCACTCACCATTTCATCCACGGAAATTTCACCGATTATGGGCGTAGCATCGACCGACGAATCATCGCCGTAAAACCCATTCCCTAGATTGTGTAAGAAGTAAAGATCGCTTCCGCTTTCGTAAATAAGGTCGATCAGTCCATCACCGGTCAGATCGTGAAAATTCAGGCCGGTAAAAATATCATTGCTGATTTGAACGGAAGTTCCATTCCAATTAAAAGCTCCGTTGCCATCTCCTAGATAGATGTAGGCATTACCATTAGGGTTATGCGCATAGTCCGTAATTCCATCACCATTGAAATCACCGAAGTAGATGTCGAAATCGGGACACGTGTAGGAAACGGATTGCATTGGGCCGAAACCTCCGCCCGCCAAACCATTGCAGCGCACCCAACCATTGGCAAGCGTTACTTGTAAGTCGTGAATACCATCGTGATTCAAATCGGCCAGATGCGCTGCAATCACTTCGTCATCGAAATTCATAAACGGTGAAGCGGGCGTGGAAATGCCGGCACCAAAATTCTCGAACCAGACTAGTCTTAAACTATCATTCACAGAATCAAAAGTGAGGATATCTTGATCACCGTCGCCATCGGCATCGACCCTTTCGAAGAAAAAATAAGCTTCGTTAAAGTAATTGAATTGATCGGCCGGTGTGCTTGGGTGAAGCGTATCCATAACGGCTGCTCCCTGCCAAGTTACCTGGTCTACGTGCGACATAAGCATGGGAGAAAACCAGCTATTGTCGGTGGCCTTCACTCCGTAAATCACATCTTGAAATCCGTTGCCATCGAAGTCATAAACCTCCAATACTCGACGCCAGCCCTCCTGAGGATAAATGGCATAAGCCAACTGACCAGCCGGGCCAAAGGGTTGAGCCAAAGCTGAGGCTGAGCTGAACAAGACACACAGAAGGAAGAAGGTTTGCTTCATGGAATGCAAAGGTAGCCCCATCATCACAACTCAGCGCACAACCGCTAGATCGCGCTGCTCCTCCCCCAACTGCAGTTTACTTGACCAGAATCTTTTTAGATACCGTTTGTTGCGCACCCGTGAGATTTACGGTGTAAAGCCCGGAAGACAAGTTAGACATGTCCACGTTCACTGTCGGGAAAGAGGCGTTTCTTTTCTCGTAAACCAATTCACCCATCGCATTAAATATTTGCAAGTGATTAGCCCCTTTGGATGCGCATTCCAGAGTTAAGTTATCCGAAACCGGATTAGGATACACCATAAAATCCAATGCTGCATTTGGCTCAATTCCAGCGGCGAGATATTGATTTCTCGCGAACAAGGTATTATCACATGCGATTTCAGAGACGTTACCGGGAACAAAACCGGTTACATAGGTATTGGTATAAGTATCGAAGGCAATCATTTCAACCACATTGCTATCGTTGATACCCACCAAAAGAAAGGTACCGGTGTTTTGATCGAATAATGAGGAACCACCAACGAAGTAAGGAAACTCACTCAACTCGCCGAGTGAAATTACATCACCTGTGTTGATGTCAATCTCGACAATGCTTCTCGCATTTGTACCTGTGTTTTGATCATAAGAATCGCTCGTTGCGAATAGCTTCTCATTAACATTATCAAAATTAAGACTTGTGATATTGCTGTTTATAGCAGGGGGATTGATTATAGTTCGTGTGAAAGAAAAAACATCGCCTCTAACCGGAACAGCATAGAGAGCCAAAGCCGGATCACTTGTATAACCCACATAGTAAAGAATTCCATTATTGGAATCAAAACCTATGGCATCCGCCACAATGCCGATAACTCCCTCTTCGTAGATAGTTCCGATCAAAGAATCGTGATTCGACTCAAAGTCATATTCGTAAATATTGATGTATTCCTCCGTTTCCATGCGGAGGTTATACATTTTGCTCGTACTCATATCAAACTCTGCAACGTTCGTATTAATCGACCCCATGAGCAGGTTGCTTTCTCCGGATTCAGAATTGAATGAAAACAGGCCGGTAGTTTGACCCGAAACACCGGCTATATAGTAGTTGCCGTTGAAAGGATCAAACGCAGATGACGCGAATAGATAGGCGTCCAGAATGGTTGGCGTGGCTGTTACTGTTGAAGAATCGAATGCAAACCACTGAAGTATATCGATTTGGCTAGTGCCCGCGTTGCCGGCTGCACCAATGAGTTTAATCTGTGCTTGCGAACTAGCGACCGCCGTTAAACCAATGAAGATGATGTAAAGTAGTTGTCTCATGAATTTGCATTTCTGCACTAAACAATCGAATATTTCTTTTGTTCCATTTCCTGCCGTTGACGATTCTGTATCACTGTTGTAAACGGCATGCTGATTTGATGAGGCGCAGTGCAACACTGTCCAATTTGAATAATCCCCAAAACCAATGAAACCGTATTATAAACGCTTCCGAACGCTAAGATTGCATTGATCAATACGCCCTAGCAAACAACACACGCTGCTTGGAAGGCTTACCTGTGACCATGCATGCACCTTCCTCCTCGCCCATGCCAAATGGAATGCAGCGAATGGTGGCCTTGGTATCGTCCTTCACGCGTTCTTCGGTTTCCTTGGTTCCATCCCAATGCGCGAGGAAGAACCCTCCCTTGTCGTCGAGCAACTTCTTAAACTCTTCGTATGAATCCACGCGGGTGATATGTTCTTCGCGGTATCCCATGGCCTGTGCAAACAGGTTATCTTGAATGTCGATCATGAGTTGTTGAATGCGATCGGCTATTCCTTCGAACGGAACCGTTTCCTTGGTGCCATTATCACGACGGGCAATTTCCACGGTGCCATTCTCAAGATCCTTTGGTCCCATGGCCAAACGCACAGGCACACCTTTCAATTCGTATTCGGCAAACTTCCAGCCGCTGCGCTTGGTATCATCATCATCAAACTTCACGCTGATGCCGCGGCTCTTGAGCTCTTGCATGAGCGGTGTTACCTTTTCCCCAATGGTGGCCAGTTGCTCTTCGCCTTTGTAAATCGGAACGATAACGACTTGTATCGGCGCAAGCATTGGAGGCAAGCGCAAACCTTGGTCGTCGCTGTGCGCCATGACCAAGGCACCCATCAAGCGGGTTGAAACACCCCAAGAGGTAGCCCATACGTAGTCGAGCACGCCTTCCTTCGAGGTGAACTTCACATCGAATGCTTTTGCGAAATTCTGTCCAAGGAAGTGGGAGGTTCCTGCTTGAAGTGCCTTACCATCTTGCATCAGTGCTTCTATACACATCGTATCGAGCGCACCGGCAAAGCGCTCGCTTTCGGTTTTACTTCCCTTTATTACAGGCATGGCCATCCACTTCTCTGCAAACTCAGCGTATACGTCCAACATCTTTTTCGTTTCACCAATTGCTTCTTGCGCTGTAGCGTGTGCGGTATGTCCTTCCTGCCAAAGAAACTCTGCTGTGCGCAAGAACAGACGTGTGCGCATTTCCCAGCGCACTACGTTGGCCCATTGATTCACCAGGATAGGCAAATCGCGGTAGCTCTGTATCCAGCCTTTATATGTATTCCAAATAATGGCCTCGCTCGTAGGACGAACGATAAGTTCCTCCTCGAGCTTCGAGTCGGGATCGACCATCAGTTTACCCTTCTCGTTGGGGTCAACCTTTAAGCGGTAGTGAGTCACCACAGCGCATTCCTTCGCAAACCCTTCGGCGTGTCCTTCTTCTTTTTCCAAAAAGCTCTTCGGAACGAACAACGGGAAGTATGCATTCACGTGGCCGGTATCCTTGAACATCTTGTCGAGTGCATCACGCATCTTTTCCCAAATGGCAAAACCGTATGGCTTGATGACCATGCAACCACGCACAGCACTATGCTCTGCAAGATCAGCATTAATAACGAGTTCATTGTACCACTTCGAATAATCGGTTGCACGCGGCGTTAACTTGTCGGCCATAGGTTTTGTTTGTTAAAAATTGAGTTCGCGAATTTAATACAGGCGAAGCCTTTCGCCTAGCCGCAAGGAAAGAAGCGTGATGACACTTGTTAGTCCACTGCGAATTATGACAAGCCAATGAATCTTTGCACTATGTTTGATGTCAAGTGGAAAAATCTATTGTCATGAAAACACGCCTGCTCTTTCTAATGATGCTGATAGCATCCTTGTATTCATGCACCCGCAGCCGCTATGCAACAACCGGAGCTTATGAAAGCGATGATGCTTATTACACTTCGAGCGATACCTACATTGCAGACTTCGCATTGGTAGACAACGAAGCGCAGATGACTCAACCCGGCGACAGCGCATCAACCTCCTCTTCGACCGACGATTACTACGATCCTAATTATTCAGCGCCTCCTGTTTACATTCCGCATTCAACTGCTAACACATGGAATGCAGATCCTTGGAATTCGGGATATAACACCTGTGGTAACGGCTTCAATTCGGGTTTTGGGAACTACAACTATGGTAGTCACTGGAACTGCTCGCCATACATGATGCCGAGCATCGGCTGGAACCCATATTCGGGGTACTACAGCAATTTCACATTCATGTACGGTACCAGCCCTTATTGGAATCCTTACGGATATTCCCCTTACGGATATAACCCTTACAGCTCGTGGTATACACCCTACTATTCTCCCGGTTATTATTCCGGCTGGGCTTACAATCCATGGTATTCTCCTTACAACTACAATAGCAACAACACCGGTGCAATCGATAACACATCGGGCGGCGGAATTGTCTACGGACCTCGCAACCCAATCAGCACCATCAGTGCGACCAACAGTTCCTATAGCAGCGGGTTATTTTACAATGGTACCAAGCGCGATTTGCATTCCTATGTAAATGCCATAGAAACGAATCCAAAACCGGTTCAAACAGAGGGTGCCTTTATTGAAAGACCCTCTTCTTCAAAGCCGGGCCAAGCCGATGAAGCGCGCCCGATCAGCAAGCCACTCACCCAACGCCCCGCCTACAGTCCATCGGTTCCTAATCGTGACAGGGAAATCGTAAAGCCAGGTCTCACCAAACCAAGAGAAGTGGCACCGCAGCGCGATCGCAGTCCGTCTAAACCTCAGGTTGGAAGAGATCAAAGCCAGCCGACATCAGTCCCATCACGCGAAAGAAAACCGGCCCTGCAATCAGAACCCACTTCGCGTCCGCGCTCAGAAAGTCCCATACGCGACACACCGCGCACTTCGCCTCGCACAGAAAGTACTCCATCCCGCAACACGACTCCTGCTTCTTCTCCATCGCGAAACGGCGGATCAACAAGCAGTCCTCGCCGCAAATAACTTGCACTATGAAGGCAATCTTCTTTTCAGGCCTGCTATTAGGATTGAGTTATTTCACCTCGATTGCACAAGGAGAAGTAGAAGCACTTCGCTATTCTTCGGGCGAGGCAGGCTGGAGCGCTCGCAGTCTAGGCATGGCAGGAGCCTACAGCAGTGTTGGCGCCGATATTAGCAGCTTCTTCACTAATCCGGCCGGACTCGCCATGTACAAGCGTAGTAGCTTGGAACTCGCATTTTCACACGACAATCACAGCACGGAAACAGCGTACCACGAAGGCAACCACAAAGATTTACGATCCCGTCTATCGATTGGCAATGCAGCTTTCGTTACTTCACGCAAACCGCGTGCAACGCGTATTCTACAAGTCACATATGGATTGGCTTATTCGAAAACGAACAACTACTATCAGAATTTCACTATAGAAGGAAAAGCCGGTTCGTCACTCATGCAGCAATTCGCTTGGCAAGCGCAAGGCATACAACAAGACCAACTCTATAATTCATTGCCGTTCAGTGCGGGCATCGCATGGGAGATCTATGGTATTGACCCCAATCCCAATGATTTGTCGGGCACCAGCTACATTGCTGCAACGGAAGGAGAATGTACCCAACGCAAGCGAGTTGAACGCGAGGGGCGTCAAAACG
>Ga0315906_10002542_pt1 | contig 25329 bp, 18 predicted proteins | sample LakEriMetagenome_4_FD_203526 | JGI IMG/M metagenome (GOLD analysis project Ga0315906, IMG submission 203526) | Freshwater fungal communities from buoy surface, Lake Erie, Ohio, United States - Buoy 2 MA122 | ecosystem: Environmental > Aquatic > Freshwater > Lake > Lake biofilm | place: USA...
GGGAACGAAGCAACCAATGATGTAAAAGCAGGAAAATGATATTCTCCATTGTATCGTACAATCAGAGCTTTGTCATTGACAAGAATCGGCAATAAAAAAGAAAGAATGTACATTGTTGTCAAAATCACCAAGGAATAATATCCACGCTTGATGGTTTTGAATTTTTGCCATCTTCTTTGTCCGATTGAACGAGAACCTGATTTTTGAACTATTTGAGACATGTATTACCTAAATCGAATTCGTGGATCAATCAATGCAAGAACAAAATCTGAAATGATTGCGCCGAAAAGATTCACCATGACACCAATAACGGTGAAGGCAAAAACGACAGTATAATCACGAGATAAAATTGCATAATAGGATAACTTACCGATGCCTTCTATATTAAAGGTAGTCTCAATAAAGAAGGACCCAACAAAGGCAATACCAATGATATGACCAATATTAGCAGCGATTGGAATCACTGAATTACGCATTGCATGTAACCAAATGATACGCTTTTCTTTTAAACCTTTTGCAAATGCAGTACGGATATAATCCTGTGATAAATTCTCTAGTAAAGAATTCTTCATGAGCAATGTCAATGTAGCAAAAGACTGTATGGTTGATGCAATTACAGGTAATACAAAATGATGTGCTCTGTCCAAGATCTTTTCACCAAGACTCAAAGACTCATAATCTCTCGATTGCAATCCGCCCAAAGGAAAGACATCAAAGAATGAACCACCGCCAAGAAGAACAAGCAGCAACAAACCTAATGCCCATCCAGGGATTGAATAACTAATCAAAATCGTAGAACTCGATACCAAATCAAAAGTCGAACCATGTCTCAAAGCCTTTTGGATACCTAGATATACACATATCACATAGCTCAAAACCAAACCGATAACACCGAATTGCAATGAAATTGGGATTCTGGAAGCAATCAAATCAATAACTGGTTCACGATATTCATAAGAATTACCGAAATGCCCGTTTAGAATTCCTGCATATTCAGTTTTAAACACTCTCAATTGTCGGAATCCCGTTGAGTCCAGAACCGCATTCTCAGCAGTCCATACATGAGAAAGTGATTCATTTGTTTCTTTGTCAATGATGGAATATGTGCCGTCACTTTGTTTATTGACTATCACATATTTACCCTCACCAACATTTCTTGGCTCACCCAATTTCACATTATAACTATCAGTTTCTCTTTGCCATAAACCAAGCCAAATAAGATAGCGTACATATACAGGTTTATCGAAGCCATAATATCGTTTGAGTTCTGCCAATGCCGTAGGTGGAATTGTAGCAGCTCCATCTTTAGCGGTGCCCGAAGCTTCAGACCCAATACCAAAACCCGATCCGGCCTTTAATGCCTGTACCTGTTGTTCATATGGTCCGCCCGGAGCAAGATTAACTATGAAAAACACAATGATGGTACAACCGAAAAAGGTTGGAACTGCAAATAATAATCTTCTTATGAAATATTGAAGCATGTAATATCCTGATCGTAAATGCTATTCACTATTACTTATCGTTTGAGATTCTTCCAATAAGAGACTTCTCTGATTGCGGAATTACCTGTCAATTGTTTGTTGTTCTTCTTGGCATCTTCCAATGCTTTTGCTTTTTCTGCATCATACCACCAACCGGTCATGATTGCAAGATCATGCATGCCGAGTGATGATGTTTTTGCAAGAACCCATTCAGGAACACCGAATTTGTCCCAATAAGCAATGCGAATACCACGAGGAGTCCAAGCCAAAAGACAATGATAAGTCACTGCTTCAATGCTATCAATCTGACGAATGATTCCAACCTTATTCTTTGGATCACATTGTACATCATATTGATTCAATAGCTCATCCGCAAAAGGATTTTTGAAACCGGTGATATTATTATTGTCATTCTTATCTGCAAGTTCAGAAGCTATGCTTGTCTTTGGATATGGATCGTCCAATCCACCATAATTTGCCCAAGTGATATTGAAATTTCTTTCTGCAATATTTTTAGTGATTGCATTACCATCTTGAAACTTGATTTGCAAATCAATACCGGCCTGGCGTAATGTTTGTTGATATGGGGTGAGGAATTTTTCAAGTGGTTTAGGAATACCCAATTCCAAACGGAATGGCTTACCATTCTTCACCAGAATACCATCTTTATTCTTTGAACTATAACCCGCTTCTGTCAATAATGCAGCTGCTTTCGCAGGATCATATCCAATTTTGGGATTTCCTGTATTTTCATATTTGGTATTTGCATAGAAAGAATGAATTCTTTCATATTCATTGAAGAGCAATTTTGAAATAATTGATTCTCTATCGAACAAATGATAGAATGCAAGACGAACACGAATATCATCGAATGGTGGTTTACGCATATTGAGGAAAAGACCTGATGTACCTACAGCACCATCAGTAAATACACGATCTCTTTTCACCCAATGATTTTTGATTGCTGAGTATGTTGTATCTCCCAACCATTTGTCAGTAGTATTTCCTGTAAACCAAAACTTATCAACTTCACCCTTTTTGAATTTTTCATATTCAAGTGTTGGATTGTCTTTGATAACTTCAAATGTGATTTGATCGAAATTGCCTGAATACTTACTTGTTGGATACTCTTTGGCCCAATAATCATCGCGTCTGGTGATGGTATAACTTTGTTGTTTAACGACATCATCAGCGAGCACGATATATTCACCGGATCCAACTGGTTGAGTGAATTGAAACTTATCCAAAAATTCCTTACCACTCAATGCACCAATTTCCTTAGCTGAAAGCACGAGCAAACTATTTGCGAATGTTTTGAATGCTCTACAATCAAATTCTTTTGCTTTTACTTGAACGACGTATTTTGAAACTGCAACAGGTGTTTCATATTTGCTGAAAATTTGTTGCATTGATGGTGACAAAATAGTTTCATCCATGATAAGCTTAAATGTGGCAACGATATCATCTGATGTCACGGGAGCACCTGAAGAAAAACGAGCATTTGGATCAATTCTGAAGGTAAATGTCATATTATCTTCGGAAATTTTCCAATGGGTTGCCAATGATGGTACTGGTTGATCATCGAAACCAAGATTACATAAAGTTTCATATGTCAAGGAGGACATCTGAAGATTTTCAGAGAAATTGGCACCTTGTCCATAGAAGAATGGACGGAAACTCAATGGAAATCTAGAAATGGTAAATCTGATTTGACCACCTACCACCGCTCTAGGATCACCGGAATGCTTGATGTCAAATTCATTGAATTCATATGTTGTAAATCCAAGTGTATTTGCAACTTTTTCAAAACCGGAACCACCCATGCTATCTGGAACAGATGGATCAGCTCCCGGTGGAGTATCGAATTTTTTCCAAAGTGAAGTCTTATAACTTGGACCCGACTTATCGCCTTGTTCGGCATTTTTTTTATTGCCGCAACCAGATACGAACTGCACTGCAAGAATAAATGCAGTAAACATTAATCCGGAACGATTGAACATAATGGTATACTCCATGAAAATAGAGAATGTGTAATGAATCAAACTTGTAATACGCCGGATTTCCATACAGGAATCTCGGCATTATGTGATGCACATGTCAAGGCCATCGATACTTTTTCTCTTGTCTCATGGGGCAGGATGATTTCATCAACCCATAAGTGAGAAGCAGCATAATATGGTGTGGTTTGTGCATCATATCTCGATTGTATTTCTTTCAGCATTGTCTGCTTTTCTTCTTCGGTAAGTTGTTTCCCTTCCTTCTCCAAAGAAGCAACCTTAATGGTCAATAATGTCTTTGAAGCTTGGGCTCCACCCATGACAGCAATTTGTGCAGTTGGATAAGCAAATATGAATCGTGGATCATATGCTTTCCCACACATGGCATAATTCCCTGCGCCATAACTATTGCCAATGATGAAAGTGATCTTCGGTACAATAGAATTTGAAACGGCATTCACAAGTTTAGCACCATCTTTAATGATCCCACCTTGCTCTGCCCTGCTACCTACCATGAATCCTGTTACATCTTGAAAGAATATAATTGGTATCAATCTTTGATTGCAATTCATGATGAAACGCGCTGCTTTATCGGCACTGTCTGAATAAATAACTCCACCAACTTGCATCTCACCTTTTCCGGATTTGGAAATTGCTCTATTGTTGATGACAATCCCGACAGACCAACCATCAATTCTTCCATAGCCACAAATGATGGTTTTCCCATAGTCCTGCTTATATTCTTCAAATGCAGAATCATCCAATATTCTTGCTAGAAATTCATGAGTTGAATATGGCTTAGTTCTATCAGCAGGTAAGATGGAATAGATTTCTTCGGAATCATACTTTGGGGGCTTACTTTCGATTCTGTCGAAAATATGTTTTTTCCCTTTCAATGGGGAAATTGAGGACATGAGTTCACGAATCAGATCAAGTGCTTCTTCATCGGTTTTCACTCGATAATCTGTATTACCACTAATTGCAGAGTGCATTGAGGCACCACCCAAGGCTTCAATCTCAATCTTTTCACCTATAGCTGCTTCAACCAATGCCGGACCTGCAAGAAACAAACTTCCTGATCCTTCTACAATAATTGCTTCATCGCACATGATTGGAAGATATGCGCCACCTGCCACACATGGACCCATAATTGCCGCGATTTGAGGAATTCCTTTGGCACTTAAAATCGCATTATTCCTGAATTGTCTTCCGAAATGTTCCTTATCAGGAAATATTTGATCTTGCATAGGCAAGAAAACACCTGCACTATCAACGAGATATACGATTGGAAGATGATTTTCTATGGCTATTTCTTGAGCACGCATATTTTTCTTTGCGGTCATAGGAAACCATGCACCTGCTTTTACGGTCGCATCATTTGCAACAATCATGCATTCTCGACCGTGAATGATACCAATTCCTGTTATAACACCTGCTGATGGACATCCCCCTTGTTCTTGATACATGTCTTGTGCAGCAAATGTGGCAATCTCATGAAATATTGATGAATCATCAATAAGGTATTCTATTCTTTCTCTGGCTGTAAGTTTATTCTTTGACTTATGTTTCTGAAGTGCTTTGAGTCCACCCCCTTGATGGACTTTCTCGATCTTTTCATTCAATTCATTCAGTTTTGACTGATGAAAAGCTTGATTTGCATCGGACTGAGCAGAATGTATGAGTTGAGAACCGATCTGCTTTGACATGGATGTCTATTGAAAATGAAGAAATGGCGTAATAATGCGTATTTGAAGAGTACAAAATACAGAAATGACACTATATCTTCAATAAAAAAGGCTCTGTTTTCTCTATGTGGAAAACAGAGCCCTAAATTATGTGAACAGTTTACTGAATAATGATAGATAAACTGATGGCATTTCTATTCTTTGGCTGTAATTGAAGCCAGTATTTTCCACTTGGTAATTCGGGTAATGCCATTTGAAAAGTATATTCATCTATTCTGAATATTCTTTTCGAATACAGTTTGCTTCCTTTCAAATCAACTATGGCACACTCCATTTCCATATCGGAAATGGTATGAGGGACTTGAATCAAGACCTCATTGGATGCAGGATTAGGATAAACAACAAATTGATCAGAATCACTCGATTCACCTATTGATGAAATTGTCATGATATCAGATCTTGTAAAACAACCTTGCTCAGAAACTGCTTTTACTGAATATTCTCTCGTACTGGTAAATCTTGGCAATACGAAAAATTGTGATGTAGCGCCTTGAATATCAGTTTCCTTTAAGACCCATTGATATGCAAATGAAGGACTTGCAAACAAAGTATCATTACTCATGGTAATTGTAGGTTTTTCAGGATTTGTTCCGGTCAAGACTGTAACTGTATCATAATCTGTGCAACCCAATCTATTGGTTGCTGTGATTATGTAGATACCAGGTTTGGTAACAGACAATGTTCTTGTGGTATCACCTGTCGACCAATTATACTTGTCAAAATTTGCACCTGCATCCAAAGTGATTGGATTATCATTACAAATGGTAAAGATGGTTTTGTTTGAAACAATGTTCGGAATTCGCCTTTGATTGACTGTTACAGCAATTGGACCGAAGCCGGATGGACACCCATTTTGATCATATACCGTGACACTGTAATTTCCTGTACTATTCACTGTAATTGATTTAGATGTATTACCATTATTCCAAACATAAGAAGCAAAACCATCTTGTGCTGTGAGAGTTACGCTATCACCTTCACAGAATGTAAGTGGTCCTTTGATTTCAACTGAGCAACTCAATTCAGGACAATTGACCATATCCGCTTCCCACACTCCCCTTCCATATGTAGAAATCCGAAGCTTTTGATTTGACTTTAATATATCGATATCACTGACTACAACATTGGGTAGTCCATCATTATACGGAATCCAAACCTTGGTTCCTTTGTCTCTGTAATACACTCCAAGATCTGTTCCTGCATAGAGTCTATCAGGAGAGTTGGGTTGATACTTCAAACAATTTACAGGTATGGCAGGCATTCCTCCTGATATATCCAACCAAGTTGATGCACTTGTTCCGGCATCATTTGTTTGAAACACTTTGCGAGTACCATATCCTGATATTGAAATCCAGAATATACTATCCTTCTCAGGATGAAATTCAAAGGAAGTAATACCCGAAGGTCCCACCCCATTTGGAAATGCTATTCCTCTCCATGTTTTACCTTCATCATAGGTAATATATGATGCATTATAATTTGATGCAATCAATGTTCCGGGTCTTGATGGAGAATGAGCAATCATCATAATGCGGGACTGTCGATTGGGAAAATTAGATGTCTTTGCCCAAAAACCAAGAGAATCTGTGCGCCAAATATCTCTATAACCTGCATAAGCAATAGAAGATGAACCAGTTTTGGTATTCGGTGCGAATTCAATTGGAGTAACCCACTCACCCTCTTCCGAGGTAATAGCCTCATTAATACTAGAACTAAAGGATGACCCACCATTTGTGGAGCGACCAAAATTTCCATTCTGAGATGAAACGAACATATATTTGTCATTCACCGGATCAATCGCATTTGCCATGCCATCGCCACCCCATACCTGTTCCCAGGCATCAGAACCTGATTTCATACTTGTACCATTATCCTGAGCACCACCTAGAACATATTCGGGTCTTTGTTGTGAGATACTCATTTTATAAAATTGAGTTATCTCTAAACCATCACTTAAATCAGACCAAGCGGCTCCACGATTCGTACTTTGAAATACTCCACCATCAGTTCCTGCAACAACAATAGAACCATTGATAAACTTTAAATCATGGATATCTGCATGAACATAAGGTTTTCCTTGATTAGGCACCCAATATGCATTGATTGACCAATTATTGCCACCATTTGTAGATCTCCATATATTGATCCCGCCGACAAAAATAAGATCCGGATTATCAGGTGAAACTGCAATACATAGATCATACCAACCTTGTTGATTATCCGTATCGGTTCCTTGCATATTTCTACCAATGATATTTGGACTCATTGCTCCGGCTTCCCAAGTTTCACCGCCATCATAAGAACGGTAGAATCCACCAAAATCCCAAGAACCTCTTCTAGCAGTAACTGCATAGATTGCTTCTGGATCTGCAGGAGTGACGGCAATGGCAATTCTTCCAATCGTGGATGGAATATTTGATTTCAATTCAGTCCATTTGTCGCCTGCATCCTTTGAAATATACACTTTGGAACCACTGGTAGCATACAGAATCGAAGGATTATCGGGTTTGATTTCCATATCCTTTACATCACCTGTAAAGCGAGTCGTAAAAGTTATGCCACCATCCGTTGAACGATGAATTCCATTATTCCCGCCTACTATGATGATCGAAGGATTGGTTGAATGAACAATTACTCTAGACAATGCTCTTGTGTCTTTTTGCTGATAGTTTAGTCCGGTTTGCATCCAAGTCATTCCACCATCTATACTCTTGATCAATCCTACGCTAAATGGAGCAGCTCCGAAATATGTATCAGCACCAAATGCATCACCTGTTGCCAAATACACAATATTGGGGTTTGTTGGATCTGTTGTTATATCAGTAACACCAAGAGTACCTAATTTATCAGTTGTTGTGATCCATGTTTTACCACCATTTGTGGACTTCCAAGCTCCACCACCTGCTGCGGCAGCCCACATGATTTGATTTTGTCCTGGAGGGGTATACACACCATTGACTCTACCTGCACCGCCTCCTCTTGGAATATTTGTAGGACCAAGATTTTTCCAATTGGGCTTCAATTGCAGTGTTTTTTCTGATTTAGAGTTATTGCTTCTTCTCAACTCCTTTTGATACATATCCTGAAGAATCATCGGCTGAGGAAATTCACCATCAGGCAATACTCTTTGTTTCCAAAACCATTCCCATTTGCGGAATTGATAAAGCATGCCTTCTTTGTAAGAATCATTCTCAAGAGTGGAATTGAATACTTTCTTTTCATTTGCATATTGCTTGTAGAATTCTTTCTGTATGTCAAAAAAGTTGGGTGTAGCATTTCCTTCAAAGCGAAATGCAGGATCTTTTTCGGCATAAACCGAGTGGTTACACACCAAGAAAAAGACTATAATGAGAAATGGCATATAATTGAGATTATTGTTTTACAAATTTCATGGACAAAGTTCGCATGCTTTGGTCTATCCGTATCGTATAGGAACCGGTAGGTAGATCTGCAATTCTGATTTTTTCTGAAATCATTCCGGGGTGACAATCTATTTTCACGGAATATACCGGCTTTCCTTCCAGATCAATGATGGTAATCAATGCTGAATGTGAAATTGAAGGGAATTCGAAAAACAGCATATTCTGAACAGGATTTGGATATACTTTGAATCCTTCCTTTACATCATCATCAGCAGACAATGGAGAATACAGAAAATCATCTGATAATCTGCTGCAATTATTATCCAATGTAACTCTGACTGTTATCTTCTTTCCATAACTATTCTCACCAGGTGTATATGTTCTTTGTTTGGCATTTAATTTTGCAGAACCATCTTCAAACCATTGATATGCTTGACCAATCACAGAACTTTGCAATGTATTTTCCTGACGAGAAATAATTGGTTTTTCAGGAGCTTGATTCTTAACTAAATCCAGTACAGATGATGTTGCCACACATCCATTGGATGATGATACAGTAACGGTATACTTACCTCCATCTTTGACAACAATTCTTCTCGTGGTATCACCTGTAGACCAAAGATATGTCTGATTAACACCAGCATCCAAAGTTATGCTATCACCTTCGCAGAGTAGAGTCTTGGAAGGTGTGATTCTTGCTATTGGTGCAGGGTTTACAGTGACAACAATTTGATTTGTCGTGCCAGTACAACCTTCGTTATCAGTAACAGTTGCATTATATGTTCCTGATTGCTTTACAAATATTGATTTTGTTGTTTGTCCATTAGACCAGCGATATGAAGAATATGATTCATTTACCTTCAGTTCTACACTGTCACCTGCACAAAATGTTAGATTACCTGTTGCTGTAGCAGTAGCTGAAACACCTGAACATCCCACTAAATTGCCTTTCCACAAACCTCTTCCATATGTACCTGCCATGAGAGTCTTTGCGGTATAATTGATCTGCAAATCACGAACAATGGTATTTGGAAGACCATCACTATAATCTATCCAACCATTTGTAGTTGTATCTCTGTAATAGACTCCTATATCTGTACCGACATATAATCTTTCCGGAGAACCTTTTTCATGAACAATTATATTTGTTGGGATTTTTGGAAGATTTCCTGAGATATCTGTCCAAGTTGCTCCTGAATTGATTGTTTTGAAAACTCTTGTGTTTCCAAATCCACCAATCGTTAGCCAAGCAATCTTCTCATCATCATGACTAAACTCAAAAGATGTTATGGCTCCGATATTGATTCCCGGCAAAGACTTGGCATTCCATGTCTCTCCGGCATCAGTAGATTCATATACTACTTGATCATTCATTGCAAGCACTATATTGGGATTTGCCGGCGACACTGCAATCAGCTTCACAGTAGATGCAGTATTTGCGAATGTTGATACTTTCTCCCAAGAACCAGGTGCTCCACCATTTGTTGACATCCATATATTTCTAAATCCGGCATACATGACTGTAGGATTCTTAGGATTAAACACATAAGGCGTTACCCAACGGCCGCTTTCTTTTGTAGCATCTGGATTAAGCATACCGGCAAAATCTTTACCTGAATTGGTGGATCTATTCAAGTAGCCATTTTGTATGGCACCATAAACAATTGCAGAGTTGGTAGGATTTATCAAACATTTCATACCATCTCCACCGAGAATTTGCGACCAAGAATTGGAAGCAAATCGAGTGGTTCCATTATCTTGTGCTCCACCCAAATATGATGGATTCAATCCCTGAGCAGTTGCAACATGATAGTATTGAGTAATAGACAATCCATCACTATTATCTGTCCAAGACAAACCATTATTTGAAGATGAAAAGACTCCACCGTCTGTTCCAGTTATAATAGTTTTATCTGAATTGGGAAAATAATCCAAATCATGAACATCTGCATGAACATATGGCTTCCCATTTGCTCCATACCAATGCGCACTGATTTCCCAAGTTGTTCCCCCATCTGTTGATCTCCATACATTTACACCGCCAATGATTACATGATTTGGTTGTTTATATGAACATGCAATAGTTAGATCATACCAACCCTGTCCACCTGTACCGGATCCATCAACTGAATGAGAAAGAATATTTGGAGTATTTGATCTTCTTGCCCATGTTTTACCACCATCAACAGATCTATATAATCCACCAAATCCAGAGCCCTTTGAATTATCCGAACATAATGCATACATATACTCTTGATTCGCAGGACTTATCGCTAATGAAATTCTACCAATGGTAGTAGGAATGGTAGTTGTGATTTTTGTCCATGTATTTCCACCATCAGTACTTCTATGAATCTCACTACCGGTACATCCAATCATGATAAGTGGATTATCGGTACGCATTTCAAGGTCTCTGAAATTGATATTTGACTTCTTGGACCATGTCACACCGGCATCTGTGGTCACTTGCAAACCTTGGCTGGTAGCAGCATATAATTTCCCGGCTGCTTTGGGATCAGCCAAAAGGCGATAAATCTGTTGAGTTTGTGAAGTAACCCAAGTAAGTCCAGTTGGATTCCATGTAGTACCTCCATCTGTAGATTTCACCACACCAATTGTATATGTGGAACCGGCATCATCATCACCCGTTGCAAGATAGACGATATTCGGATTATTCCAAGGCATTGCAATATCTGAAACGCCCATAGAAAATAGATCATCACATGTAGTTTTCCATGTTTGACCATAATCCGTGCTTTTCCATGCTCCACCGGCAGCACTTCCCGCCCAAATGAGATTTGGAAGATTAGGGTGCATTTGGATGCAATTGATACGTCCATTTCCCCCACCTTTTGGAATTTCTACCGGACCGATTATTGACCATTCCGGTTTACTGGATAACTTCTGTTCAAATTTATTTTTTGCCTTTAGAGCATTTTTCTCAAATATCGCATCAGAAATGAGATTGGAAGGTGGGAAAGTACCATCCGGCATCAATCGAGTTGACCAGAAGTCTTCCCATCTTTTGAAATGAGTATAATTCTTGTCTGTATGTTCTCTTCTGAGATATCCTGACTTCTCATCTGAATAACTCTGTTCAGAATACTTAGGAAATTGCTTATAAAAGTGGTCTCTCATCACTGAGAATTTAGGATCACTTATACCAATGATTCTCTCGATTTGTGAATAGAGGGATACACTCTGAAAAATGAACATCAGAGTAATCAGGAAGAATGTATAGATTCTTTTCATGGATAAATAAAGTCAAAGTGAATATATAGGGTGTTTAAATTCGTACTGGTAAAATGACTACGGGAATACTTTCCAAATACAATCTTCTCTGAACTGCAAATACAGTGTAATTATGTAACCATTTTGAGAAAATTGATTCTTCCGGAAACACTACTTGTCCGCCAAAAACAACAGTATGTGGATATCGTTCAACAATTTGTTTTGACAAATCTGCTACAACAGAAACCACATCTGTACCGATATCAGTATATGATTCAGCATAATATCCATTATTACGCATGAAATTAACATACTTATCTGCTTCGGTTGTTATGTACTTTTCAAGGTTGTCAACCTCTTCAGAGCCTTTGAAGTTTCCTGCATCCAAAATACCAACCTGTACGAAGACAAAGTTCTTGAATGTTCCTTCAAATGTTCTCATTACGGTGAATAGTGTATGCAGTCCCAATCCGGAAAAACCAGACACCAAAAAGACAGCTGTTTTTGCTTTTGTATCACATTCAGGATATGAATCAGCTTTTGCAGGTTCCAGCATTTTATCATCAATTGCCGTCAAGACAAGTTCATCCAATCTCTTCAATTGTTGTGATGTTTGATTATAATGTCTCTTGAAAGAAAGAACTAGTAAAACCAAACTTCCTGTTAATAGCATTGTTGCCCAGCCACCTTCCGAAAACTTGATGATGACAACCGCAACCAGAATGAAGGATGAAAGCACCAAACCAAGACCATTTATAAAGATTTTGGATTTCCACTTTGCAAATGTTTTTCGTACCTGTATCCAATGTTTAACCATTCCCAATTGAGATAGGGTAAATGTTATAAATACATTGATAGAATATAGGACAATCAATAGATGGATTGAGCCACCTGTAGCTAGAACTGTAATACCAGCTGCAATTCCGACAAGAAGAACTCCATTTTGCGCAACGAATCTATCACTGAGCATTGCAAATCTAGTGGGAAACCACCTATCCAATGCCATATTTGATAGGATCTGTGGTCCTCCTAAGAATCCTGCTTGTGCCGCAACGAATAATAGTACTGCTTCACTGATTAGTACAATCAATAAAGTGACAGTTGATATTTCAGAACCCCAATTCATAGTCAGTTTTTCAAATAATACAGCATTGAGTGTTTTTCCGGGTTGATCCTGCACATGCATCAATGCATAGGAAAGCATCAATCCAACTGCAACAAATGCAAGGGAAAATGCCATATATTTCATAGTCCTTTTTGCAGTTTCAACTCTTGGTTCACGCAGAATAGGCATTGCATTGCTCACTGCTTCAATACCAGTATATGTTCCTGCTCCCATGCTATATGCTCTTAGAATCAGCATGATAGCACCCATATATCCTAACTCACTGGTTGCTCCATTCCACTGATCCATGGTGGCCTGCGCAACCGCAGGGAATTCAAATGAATGAGATCCAATTATATACAGAATGGCAGCTACATGCGTTATCACAAAAATCATGAATATTGGCAACAGAACCGAGACTGATTCCTTTACACCTCGTAAATTCAATATGATCATCACAAGCAAGGCAAGCATTGTGAGTGGGATCTTTAGATAATGCGTATCGGTAGGAAAGAAACTGAAAACTGCTTCTATTCCACTTACAATTGATATTGATATTGTAAGGATATAGTCAATCACCAAACTTGAACCGGCCACCATTCCAACTGTTGGCGAAAGCAATTTACTTGCCACCAGATAACCTCCCCCGCCTGAAGGAAAAAGCTCAATGATTTGAGAATAACTAGCGCTAATCACAAAGATTGTAATCGCTGTTCCCAATGCTATGAATATCGATAGGAATGGATATTTACCCAAAGCATTGAAAGCTTCTTCGGGTCCATAACAAGATGATGATAAACCATCGGCACCCAATCCAACCCATGCGAAAAAAGCAACCAATGTAAGATTATGGAAAACCGATCTATCAGTTACCGTTTTCCTTTCTCCTATCAATGTTCTTTTTAGTGAATCAAATAACTTGGACATAAGATTATGATCGTTTTGTGGAATAAGAAGACTCACCCAGATAGGATATAGCCTCGGTTTTCTTCAATAATTTAAATCGCTCAATAGAATATCTTCTAATATGTTGCATTGCATCTTCCATTGAATCCGTGAAGAGCAATAGGTCCAAATCTTCAGGATCTATGGTTTTTTCATTGGCCATATGCTCAACCAACTGCATTAATGGCTTATAATATGCTGTCCCCATGACAACAATTGGAAAATCTTTGATTTTTTTGGTTTGTATGAGAGTCAAAGCTTCAAATAGTTCGTCCATGGTTCCAAAACCACCAGGTAGGACAATAAAGCCGTATGAATACTTGAAGAGAAGGAATTTTCTAACAAAAAAGTAATTAAACTTGGCAGTAGCATGAAGAAATGGATTTGGTTTTTGCTCATGTGGCAATACGATTTCAGCACCAACTGAAATACCTCCTGCATTGAATCCTCCCCTATTTGCACCTTCCATTATTCCGGGTCCGCCACCGGTCATTACTGCGAATCCAATATTTGTCAATTCCTTTCCTACTTCCTCAGCCAATTTAAAATACTCATGGTCGGAAGTATATCTAGCACTTCCAAATACAGTTATGCAAGGCCCTACAAAGTGCAATCTCCTGAAAGCAGAAATGAACTCCTTCATAACTTTTAGAGTAAATATGAATTCTCGCCATCTTGACTTAGGACCTTCAAGATAATAGAATTCCTCTCCTGTGTCAGAAATGATGATTCTTGAATTTTTATCTATATCTTTTATCATTGGCTTTCACAATTATTCACAATGTGTAAATTACGAAGAATACTCAAAACAAATGAACTAAAATCATTGTTTGCAGTACTATCTGATATATGATTGATTACGAAGATTTTTACAATTATTCACCATATTTATTTTATCATGGAAAATTTTCATAATTACATTAATGGCATTTATATGCCGACTAGTCATCAGCTAACATTTGAGAATATCAATCCGGCTGATCGAGATGATATTATAGGTACTTTTCCACTTTCTTCCGTAGACGATGTCAATCTTGCCGTTTCAGCTGCTAAACAGGCATTTCTATCATGGTCCAAAATGCCTGCTCCGAAAAGAGGAGATATTTTAAGGAAGGCAGGCGATATTTTCACAAGGCGAAAAGACGAATTAGCCCGGATCATGACCCGAGAAATGGGAAAACCTGTCTTTGAAACTTTGGGTGACATTCAAGAAGCAATCGATACGGCCTATTATGCCGCAACTGAAACCAGAAGATTGTTTGGTTATACAGCGCCAAGTGAAATGGAAAACAAGATGAATATGTCATTTCGCACTCCAATTGGTGTCTGTGGAATCATTACGGCATGGAATTTCCCCATCGCTGTTCCTTCTTGGAAAATTTTGCCGGCTTTGGCTTGTGGTAATACCATTGTATTCAAACCATCGGAAGATTCCCCCCATTCAGCTCAGATTTTTGCCGAGATTTTGGAAGAAGCAGGTATTCCCAAGGGTGTTTTCAATGTGATTTATGGTGATGGCCTGGCCGGTTCGGCATTGGTGGAACATCCTGATGTCAAACTCATCGGATTTACAGGTTCAACATTTACAGGTAAAAAGATAGCGGGAAGATGTGGAGCCATGAACAAGAAGTGCTCATTGGAAATGGGTGGAAAAAATGCCCAGATAGTAATGCCTGATGCAAATCTTGATTTGGCTCTTGATGGTGTTCTTTGGGGTGCTTTTGGTACTACCGGTCAAAGATGTACTGCTACTTCCCGATTAATACTTCATGCCGATATTTATGATCAATTCATTAATGATCTCATAACCAAAGCTACCAATATCAAACTTGGAAATGGACTCAATGAATTCACTCAAATGGGTCCGGTCATAAATACTAAACAGCTTGACAAGATTAAAGGTTATGTTAAAATCGCACGAGAAGAAGGAGGAATCTGCGTATTGGGAGGAGATGAAGAAATTGCCGGTGAATGCGCAAAGGGCAATTTTTACAAGCCGACTATTTTTATTGATGTTACAGAAGACATGACCATCTTTAAAGAAGAAATTTTTGGTCCTGTATTATCAGTTACTAAAGCTAAATCATTGGAACATGCCATTGAATTGGCAAATAATTGCGAATATGGCCTTTCTTCTTCTCTATTCACCGGAAATGTGGATGCAGCATTTAGGGCAATAAGAGATATTGAAGCAGGCATAACATATATAAATGCTCCAACGATTGGCGCCGAAGCACATATGCCTTTTGGCGGTATAAAAGGAACAGGTAATGGTCACCGAGAAGGTGGTTGGACGGCATTTGAGATCTTTACAGAATGGAAGACAGTCTATGTTGACTATTCAGGTAGTTTACAAAGAGCTCAAATAGATAATTATTGATTAATGTAAGGTATTGGGATTGTATTTGTCTTTTATTCATAAGCACTTGCGGATTTCAGCATGGAAAAGAAGCAAAAACACATAGTACTGAAACCTAATGCGGTATCTACTGAGCAACCTCGAGTACACAATGTTGAGGAAGCACAATGTTTTGCCAAATTTTTATCTGGTGATGATAATGCCGCGATGTATTTTTTTCGAGCTTATAATCGTAAACTCTTTCTGTATTGTGCAAAATTGGTAAACAATATGCATGCTGCAGAAGACATCACCCAAGAAGTTTGGGAGAGAATCATAAAGCTTCGTAGTCAAACTCAACCGGAAATCGCAAATCCAGGTGGTTTTATGTTTACAATTGCTCGAAATCTTTGTCTTAATCATATAAAATTGAAGAAGCATACTATTCCACTAGATGCAATTTCTGAAATGGATATTCCACATGAATATCAACCGGGAAGCACTGAGATGGAAGAACTTGTGAATTCTTCTCTTGACACATTGAAATTTGAAGACAAAGAATTACTAGTGCTCAACATGTATTGTGGTTACCGTTTCGATGAAATTGCAAACATGATGGGAATGTCTCCAAATGCTATATGGACTCGCGCCTCAAGAGCAAGGGCTCAATTGCGAGATCGAGTTAAATCCATGATAAAAAGAGACAATCATTCTTGATCACCACCACTATATCAGTATAATTTTATGAATTCACATGATACCATCGACAAATTCCTGAATGGAACCCTCAGCCCGAATGAGATGACTTCATTCCTTGAAAAAGTCGAAACCGATACGGATCTTCAAGGATTGCTTGAATCTGATCGAATCATTAATACTGCCATCGGGAAAGAAAGATCAAAACTCATGAATCATGATCTATCCGGTGTTGCAGGAGCTTTTGTCGCAGGACTTGCAGCAACCGGGGCAACAGCGTCCTCGGGTCTCATTACTGCTGCTTATGCAAAAAAAGCAGGTTTGTCATGGATGACTTTAACAGCATCGACAATACTATCAGTCTCAATTAGCGCAGGAGCATATTTGTATATTAATTCGAGTGAGAAAAGCTCCGCAATCAATCAAAATACGATTCCAATCAGCAGAGTAATAAATGAAGCCCCGATAACATTGACGATGACTATTCCCGCTAGAATTGATGACAAGCAGGAAGATATTAAAATGGTTCAAAGAAAAAAGCCTGATTATGCTGAGCAGAAGACCCTTTCTCAAGAGGTTCCGCAATTATTGCCTGAAAAACCATTGAAAATTCGTCTGGAACATTCATCTTCAAAGTATAGACCGAAAAATCAAGAATAATTCAATCCAAACCGTATCATTGATGCGGTTTTTTTATATTCCTCCTTTTCAACAGATGATATTTTTTCCTAATTTGATATGTTATTTTTTCAAGTATTTGCCGAAATCATATGCCTCTTCGCAAAATCAATAATCTTATCAAGTATAAATTTGACAGTTTCATGTCAAAAGGGGTCATTTCTTTAATCGCCGGACTATTCATACTATCTGTTTTATTTGTTGTCATTATTTCAATCATCGGTTCTTTCGTTGGTATTGCAACAACCGATCAACAATTTTCAGATTTTGGTAAGTTGATGTGGGATACCGTATTGCATTCTTTGGATGGCGGTGTTTTGGCATCTTTGGAAACAAATAGTACAGCGTATATTGTCTTGATGCTCATTGCCACACTCGGTGGGATGGTCCTGATTTCTATTTTAATTGGTGTCTTGAATAGTGGAATAGCAAAGCAACTCGATGAATTGCGTAAAGGAAGATCTCTTGTCATTGAAAATGAACATACAGTGATTTTAGGATGGTCACCACAAATATTTTACATCGTCAATGAATTGATTACTGCAAATGAAGGTAAAAAAGGTTCTTGTATTTCCATATTGGCTGAAAAAGACAAAGTAGAGATGGAAGATGAAATCAATATGAAGGTTGTTGATTTCAAGAATACAAAAGTAGTTTGTAGAACGGGTAATCCAATTGATCTCACAGATCTTGAAATCATCAATCCACATACCGCAAAATCCATCATCATTCTCTCCCCGGAAGGAATGGAAGATCCAGACTCACTGATGATCAAGATGATTCTTGCCATTACAAATAACCCACAAAGAAGACCTGAAAGTTATCATATCGTAGCAGAAATTAGAGACCCCAAGAATATTGAGGTAGCAAGACTAGTCGGAAAAAATGAAGTTTCATTTATTCTCATGGAAGATGTACTTTCTAAGATTATTGCGCAAACTTGCAGGCAATCCGGACTTTCGGTTGTCTTTAATGAACTTTTAGATTTCAAAAGAAATAAAATCAATTTCCTTGAAGAACAATCACTTATCGGAAAACAATTTTCTAAAGCACTCTTCTCGTATAATAGAGGCACACCTATTGGTATATGTTATTCCAATGGTTTAATACAACTAAATCCACCTTCTCATAAAATGATTGAACGAGGTGATAAGATAATTGTCGTGGCAGAAGATGGATCAAAAATTAATCCGGTCAATAATCCTGAATTGAATATTGATGCTACAATTATCAGACAAACAGAGGGTAGGATAAGAAACCCTGAAAAGACATTGATTTTAGGTTGGAATAGACAAGCTTATACAATCGTAACAGAGCTTGATAACTATGTCGTGAAGGATTCTATTGTAACAGTAGTATCTGATTCTCAAAATGTAGAACATGAAATTGCATTGACCGGTAAAGAATTGAAGCATTTAAAAATGCATCATATCATCGGTGATACAAGTAATCGTAGAGTTCTTGATTCACTTGACTGCGAGACTTATGATCATATCATCATTCTGAGTCATTCAATCACCAATAATATTCAAGAATCAGATGCGAGAACCATTTTCACTCTCTTGCACTTGCGTGATATCGCGGAAAAATCAGGTCATCCGTTTTCCATCGTTTCTCAAATGCTAGACATCAGAAATCGAGAATTAGTAAAAGTAACCAGAGCTGATGATTTCGTTGTTAGTGATAAACTGAATTCTTTGATGTTGTCACAAGTTTCAGAAGAAAAAACTTTGGCATTAGTTTTTGAAGATTTATTTAGATCAGAAGGCTCTGAGGTATATCTCAAGCCGGCTTCGGATTATGTTGAATTACGTAAACCCATTAACTTTTTTACTGTTGTTGAATCTGCAAGAAGAAAGAATGAAATAGCAATTGGTTGTAGATTGCTTTCGAAATACGATGAAGATGCTCTCGATCAAGGTGTTATTGTTAATCCCGATAAAACAAAGAATTTCACATTTTTCGAAGAAGACAAAATCATTGTTCTTGCGGAAAATGATTGGTAATCACAAGAAACAATGATTAAGAACTGCCATTCTTAAGGCAAGTCCATTCTTTACTTGCTCTCGGACTAAAACATTTTCATAATTCATGCATTCCATGGCAAACTCCACTCCGTAATTTGCTGGTCCGGGATGCAATATCAATACATTTGAATATGTTTTAATTATAGCTTCATTCATTCCAAAATACTTCTGGTATTCATCCTCAGATGGTATTATCCCTGATACCATTCTCTCTTTTTGAAGACGCAACATAATTACTGCATCAGCCCATTGCACTCCTTGATGCAATGTTGGAAAATAGTTTGCTATTATCATTCCTTTTGGTAGCAATGTACCTGGCGCACATACTCCGACTGATGCTCCCAATAGTGATAATAGATCCATTTCTGAGCGAGCTACCCTGCTATGTAGAATATCACCCACTATCAGAATATTCTTCCCTACCAAATCACCTAAATGCCTTGATATCGTGAAAGCATCGAGCATTGCTTGTGTTGGATGTTGATGAGATCCATCTCCTGCATTAATTACAGGCAGTTGAGTTTCAGAAGCGACTAAACTTGGAGCAAGAGCATGATTATGTCGTATGATCCATCCATCAATTCCAAATTGATTCAATGTATGTATTGTATCGACAAATGATTCACCTTTTGATATACTACTTCCTTGTGACAAGAATTGAATAGTCTTACCACCCAATCGCTGGACAGCAAGATCAAATGATATTCTTGTACGAGTTGAAGACTCAAAAAATCCAATGACTATATTTTTTCCTTGCAATACATCATCTTTTTTCTCAATAAGATAATTAGATGCTAGGTTGAAAATATCTAAAACTTCTTTTTTTGATAAAGATGCAATATCAAGTAATGATCTCATGGTATTATCCGTATAAAAAAAAACCGCTTCCCCATAAAGGAAACGGCTTATGACTTACAAAACAGATCATTACTTCTTCATTGCTTTTTTAGCTTTGGGAGAATTTACGATCTCTTTCAATGCTTTTCCGGGAGAAAACTTCGGAACATTGCGTGCAGGAATCTTTAAAGATTCACCAGTGCGAGGATTCACGCCTTCACGTGCCTTGCGATGACTTGCACCAAAAGTACCAAATCCGAGAAGAGCAACAGTCTCACCTACACCAAGTTGTGCAGTGATGTTTTCAAAGACACTGTTAACTGCTCTTTCAGCAGCAACTTTTGACATGCCGGTATCCTCGGCAACTGCAGCAATGAGTTCTTGTTTATTCATTGAACTACTCCATAAACACATTATGCGATAACGAATTACGCTTGCAATTTAGCATATAGATAGTGTAATTCCCAAATACTTTTTCAAATAATTGTATTTTTTAATCTTTCACTTACCGCATGAATAGTAGATTTGAGCCGATTTGAAATAATGACAAAGTAAACATTATGAAGATTGTGAAAATTGCCGCCAATATATCATCAGCCAATACCCAAATTGGACCTCTTCGTCTATTGATTAGATTGATAGGAAATGGTTTTAGGATGTCAAATATTCGAAAAACCACTATTGATACTAATATAGACATTGGGGAATGAGAAATAACAGGAATCGATAGAATCAACCATACTCCAATCACTTCATCAATGACAATAATCGATGCATCATTACCATACTTGTTTTCAATAAATCTAATAGATGCTAGTGATATGAAGAATGTTATAGATGATAGAATAAACAATTGGAAATGTGTTATCGGAAAAAGCAATATCAGTACTGCCGAAAATGAAGCAACTGTACCGGGAGCCAAAGGACTATACCCGATGCCGAAAAAAGTTGCAATCATTGTATGAGTACCGGGCAATAAAGGTTCTTTCATCAATAATCGAATCAATACTCTGTTCTGTACGATATACTCAAATGAAGTAAATACTGTTAAAGTCACAATACTCCAAACTATTGTATCAATGATTGAATCCCATTTCGATACATATTCTCCATTTGCATCATATGATAAAAGCAAAAAAATACCTATTGTAAACACTAACTGTATTGCAGTTTTGATTTTTGCAGAAATAGATGTTTTTATAGGTCTATCAACGCTATCAGCATATACTCGCAATAATGTCATGAGAACATCTCTAGCAATGATGATTGCAATCATCCATGCATCAATTATATGAATTGACATAAGAGCAAGCAAAGCGGAATTGGTTAGTATTTTATCTGCTATCGGATCCAAAAAAGAACCAAATGAGGTAGTATCACCCCACTTTCGTGCAAGAAATCCGTCTAGATAATCTGTGATTGCTCCTACTGAGAAAATAATCAAAGCATAGAATATTAAAGTTGTATCACTTGATATGATCATCTGATACACAATAGGTGCAATGAATACTCTGAGTAGACTTAAGAGATTAGGCAGTGAATAATTCATTCGGATATTTGGAATGTGACTTCACAAAAATAGAGTAAATTGTAATCATCAACGAATAAAAGGCAAGAGAATCATGGAAAGAGCAGAACTAGCCCAGAAGATTTTTAACATATCACATTTAACCGGTGAATTTCTTCTGAGATCCGGACAGATTAGCAATGAATACTTTGACAAATATCTCTTTGAAAGCAAGCCTGATATACTTCAAGCCATCGCAGAGAAAATGAGCGAACTTATACCTTCTGAATGTGAGGTGTTGGCAGGTCTGGAAATGGGGGGGATTCCTATAGCAACATCAATCAGTTTACACACCAAATTACCAGCAGCTTTCATTAGAAAGAAAGCGAAAGATTATGGTACTAGAAAAGTGAATGAAGGTGCTGAAATCAAAGGAAAGAAATTAGTTATCATTGAAGATGTTATTACTAGTGGTGGCCAGGTAATACTCAGTGCAGAAGATCTAAGAAATGCTGGAGCTGAAATACTTTGTTGTATATGTGTGATAAACAGACAGCAGGGTGGCGTTGAAGCACTTGAAAAAGCCGGCATTCCACTTATTTCCCTCTTTACTATGGAAGAGTTAAAAGCATCAGTGTCATCATAACCATTCATCATATGAACTTAGTGAATCAAAAGTTTTATATGCTGCATACTTATTTAGAACATTGATCGTAGCTGACATATCCTTCGGCATTTCTGCTGTAAATTTTACAGACTCCAATGTTAATGGATGTGTAAACTCCAGTGATGAAGAATGAAGTGGAGTACGAATCAACAATGGTCTTTCTTCTTGATTCTTCCCTACATTAAACTTTTTCTTAATCGTTGACAGTTTGAATTCGGCATTGCTCCCATAATCCTGATCAACAAGCAATGGATATCCAATCGCTGATAAGTGGACGCGTATCTGATGCAATCTGCCTGTTTTTGGTTTACATTCCAATAATGTTGCCATTCTAAATCTTTGGACAACATGTATAGAAGTGAATGATTCCTTCCCTCTTGCTGATGGTCTCATCAATCCTTTTTTCCTCGTGTCGGCAATCAATGGTATATCAATATCTTGATCATCTTTTGAAACAATTCCCCTTACAATTGCCAAGTATGTTTTCTGCACTTGCTGATGTTCAAATTGCATGCTTAAATGTTTGTGAGCTTCAGCATTCTTGGCAAATACCAAAACACCGCTGGTATCTCGATCCAATCTATGAACAGTGAAAATCTCATCATATAGATCAATCAAAAATGTACGGATATTAGGAAAGTCTTTATCGAATCTATCAGGAATTGTAAGCATTCCTGCAGGTTTCGAAACAATGACGATAGACTCATCTTCAAATAGGATATCTGGTTTCATGACATTAATGTGAATGTGGTTCCCAATCCATTCCTTCACAAGGAATATGTTCCTCGGTTATATGTTCATCATATCTGGAACAGATTTGAGCGGATGGTTCGAAGTGCTTGCAACTTCCACATAGTGTGGATTCTTTGAGAGATTCTACCGTATCTGAAAAGATGGACATTTCTCGATATGCGGGGTAAAATACAATCATAATAACCATCATTGCAAAGATCGGCCAAAACTGATGAAATTCCCAGAAATCAGAAATCCACCAAGTGGCCATGACAATGATTGAAAGTCTTATCATACCTCCAAAAACAATAGTTCCGGTTGTTAATTTTGGAGTTTTATTATCGTAATTTCTCTTATGTAATCTAAAGAGAAGAATATCCATCAATACATCTAGCATGACATCACTATATTCTGTGTTCAATAAGTTCTACCCTTCCATTTTCTACCGCTGTTTGGTAATGACCAAAGAAATGAATTTCCTGCTATCACGATAGCAAAAAGAGCACTTAGTGGTTGAAGAAAAACATGAAAGAAAGGTAAAGAAAACTGAATGGTTGAGCTTAAACGGATGAACATACCGAGTATTGTCAATAATAGTCCCCAGTGCATAAGTTCAGCATTACCACTGATTAAAGCAAAGATTACGATAATTGGTGGTAATACATATGCAGTAAAAAGATGAAAAATAAAGAAAAAGAAGATTGAGAATATTTCAGATAATCCGGAATAGAAATTCTTTGAAAAACCCATAAAAACTTCGTCAAAACCACTGTACATGGTACAAGAAACTACATCAATGGCATTGGCCAAAACAACCTTGCTTTTATTTTGCTTTATTCTCTTTGCAATGTCAATATCTTCAACCAAACTAGATTTTACACTTTTATGTCCATCAATCTCTTGATATGCATCATATCGAAAAAGCATTATCTGTCCATTTGCAGCGGAAAATCTACTATCATGATTTGAATATATCATTGAATTAGGTAAATATCCATGATACAAAACATGCATAAATGGAATCATGAGATGTTCCCAAAAAGAAGACAATTTCTGATTAGGAACTGCTGTAAGTAGGTCTGCTTGATAATGCCTAGAAGTTCTTACTAATGAAAGTAGAGAATACGGAGAATGAATTGTGTCTGCATCTGTAAAAAGTAAATACTCTCCCTTTGCCTTCATTGATAATTGATGACATGCATGGGATTTTCCAATCCAATCCTTTGGCAAAGAACTACCAGTAATAATGGTAAGTGTATCCGGATATTGCTCTTGTAATTCCTTAAGTATATCGGGCGTTGAATCAGTAGAGCCATCATCAAGAACCAAGACTTCATAGGATGAATACACCTGATTACATAAACTATCGATACACTCTCTTATTCCGCGCTCTTCATTTCTAGCCGGAACAAGAACAGAAATAAACGGGTCCTGATAATCAATCTCGAGTACTCTTTTGACACGAACAAATGTAAAGAGATTATAAAGTGACACCATTGCTATCACAATCAAGCTGAAAGTAATGAACCACAATGTCCAATAAAGTAACTCTGATATCATGTCAAACAGATGTATCCATTATCAATAATTAGGAATTCATCACTTGTAAAAATTCTCTATTGTCTTTTGTGCTCTCCAATTTAGAAAGCAACAATTCCATTGCTTCGATGCTTGAGAACTCACTTAATACTTTTCGAAGAATCCAAACTCGTGCAAGTTCTTCTTGTGACAATAATAATTCATCATGTCTGGTACTGGATCTATTCACATCAATTGCAGGATATATTCTTCTTTCTGCCAATTTACGATCAAGCACCAATTCCATATTTCCTGTACCCTTGAATTCCTCAAAGATCACTTCATCCATTCTGGATCCTGTGTCAATCAATGCAGTTGCAATGATTGTGAGCGATCCTCCCTCTTCAATGTTTCGAGCGGCTCCAAAAAATCTTTTAGGCTTATGAAGAGCATTTGCATCAAC
>Ga0315906_10002548_pt1 | contig 25291 bp, 21 predicted proteins | sample LakEriMetagenome_4_FD_203526 | JGI IMG/M metagenome (GOLD analysis project Ga0315906, IMG submission 203526) | Freshwater fungal communities from buoy surface, Lake Erie, Ohio, United States - Buoy 2 MA122 | ecosystem: Environmental > Aquatic > Freshwater > Lake > Lake biofilm | place: USA...
CTATTTTATTCATTATTTCTCCTTGTTTTTTCTATTTTAGCATAGACAGTATTGATTTGTCAAACTGATACTCTAGTTTCTTTATTGACGTATCGTCCATATCGCCTATATCTTTATATTGTTTATCTAAGTTAATTACAGTAACATTTCCGTCTAATCTTTCGATTATTCGTTCTTTCATGTTACCGCCTGCCTCATCGTTATCAGCAATAATTATTATATCACTAAAGTACCTTTGAAGCAAATCTATTTGTTTGGAAGACACATTGGCGCCAAGGGTGGCGACTGCTGGAAATCCAACTTGATCTAATCTGATTACATCAAAAGAAGATTCAACCACATAAACCTTTGATGCTGTTTTAACTTTATTTAAATTAAATAATACCTTTGATTTAGGAAGTTTGGGGGTATTCTTAAAATCTTTTCCTTCAATAGACCTACCGACAAATCCAACACATAAGCCTTCATTGTTATGCACTGGTATACAAACCATGTCTTGGGTTTCAGAATATCCAAGTTTAAATTTTATTACAGACTCTTTTGTAATCTTTCTCTTAATGAAATATTCTTTTGCTCGTTCTGATGACAATGCCTGTTCATGTAGCCTTTGGACTACAGATATATCGAACTCTGTCCATTCTTCTTTTTCTACTAACTTAGAATTAACTTCAGATAAAATATCTGTTTCAACTTCCTTGCTTTTGATAAATCTAACAGACTCAAAGTATGTTCTATTTGAAAAATGCATGACCAACTCTATTAAGTCTGCAGTCTTTCCACAAGAAAAACAAAAGAATAGTCCTGTATATTTATTTATTTCTCCAGCAGGTGTTCTATGATTAGAATGAAATGGACAAAATACTATGTATTCAGACTCTGCTTCTTTTTCTACAGTTACGCCAGATCCTGAGAGTACTCTTTTAACTTGGCTGGCTGTGTATAAATTGGTCTGGTTCCGTCTATCCCTAATATCCATTCTACCTTTTTTCTCCCAACATATATTCCATATACGCTTAATGCAAACTCAAAATAGTTTTTTTGTTCATTATATGATAGTGTAAACTCTGGGTTAATGTCAAATCTTGGGGCATACCCAGATAATCGCATCTCTGATACGAGTAATCTGATGTAGTCTTGCTGCAATCTGTATATGGCTGAATCATCTACTATGATCCCATCCAGACCAAATCGCTTTATAGCCCTGTGTGGAAATGTCTCCATGGAGCATATTATACTGACTTATCTTCATAATCCTTATACCTATAGTATCCCTTGTCAAAATCGGCTTGAACTAAGAATTCTCCCATAAAACCATTACGGTTCTTGCGAAATACGCATTCAATAATATCGCTATTATTTCCTCTACCCAGCGCAAGCACCCAGTCTGCATCATAAGCAATCTGCCTTGACCATGCAGTTTGACCAAGGGTTGGCACGGTTTCAAGTTTAGTAACGTCATCAGGTGTAGCAGATGAAATAGCAATAATTGGTACCTCTTCTGCAATAGCCATAAGTTTGAGTTCACGAGACAAATTCTTCATACGAATAGTTTCATTATCTGACTTTTGATTAGGAGACATCAATTGTAAATAGTCAACAATAACAAAGTCTGGTTTATATTGATCAATCTTTCCTCGTAGCACTAATGGAGTAATATCTCCCCCAGTATCGTTAGAGATAATATGAAACTCTGGCTTTCCAGTAACATGCTTTGTATGCCAAGACTTAAGCATATCCATCTCAACCTGACCAGCACTTAACTTTCTATGAGACCAAACGCCCTCTCCCATAATTGCAAATACACGATTACGAACTTCTACCTCAGACATTTCAAGGCTTATGATCATTGGGCTACGACCCTGTTTCCAGGCCTGTACAGCGAAATAGAGAGACAACCATGACTTTCCTATGCCTGGATATGCAAGGAAGACTCCTAACTGCCCTGGCATGATTCCAGAAGGAAGGTAGTTATCAAATCCTGGAAGGCCAGTCTTAATTCCTAATGCACCAGCCTCTTGTTGTTTCTTAAGATTTTCAAAGTATGCAACAGCAGAGTCTAAGTCTGTTACATCAATATCACGAATGGCTGCTGTATTTTTTCTAAGTTCTGCAGTTTTTGTAATTAAAGATTCTAGCGCATCTAGTCCCTGTCCACCCTGAACATCTGTTGCTGCAGATCTAATAATATCTTTTAAACTATTTGTTAAATATTCTGCCTGCAACTCTTCAAGGTGATGCTTGGTTGCGCCAACACCGCTTATGGGTTCAAAGTCTCTAAACTTTTCTACAACTAATTCTGTTGGTGGAACGGTAGCATTTGCTTCATAATATTTTCTGATAAACTGCCAAACATCTACATGCGTTGTTAGAATATTTTCTATATTAGCCTGGAGCAAAACATGCGCTTGCTTATCTTGTAGCACGGCTGAGATTAGTTTTGACTCTGTATTATTCACTCAACCACTCCTTAGCCTTTTTTCTACGTTCTGCTCGTTCTTTTATATCTTTAGCATACTGTTCTTTTGCTTCCAGTATATCATGTGCCACATAAGCAAAATGATTCCATGTGGGGTTTTCTGTTACATCAAAATAATATTCTAATAAGTCATAGCAAACTTCAATAGTGTATGACTCTATAAGGGCATCAGCAGACCACTGCTCAATCCACTTATTATACTGTGGCTTCTGTCCTAGTTTAAACTTATAGTGTTTATCAAACCTACTCAACAGAGCCAGTCGCTTCTGTTTGTCTGTCACACTAATTGCTTTCTTCTAGTTCAACCTTTGCTTCTGAGATTTTTGCTGCTAGTTTATCTTCAACAAACTTATACACACGCTCAAATGCTTGATCTGTATTCTCAGCATCACGCTTTGAGTCTACAACACCAAGATCTATCCTTAGTGACTGAAAGTTTCCAAGATTTAATGTGTATCCAAGTGTTACTGATACTTTAGTGTCTTCCATTTCATACCCTTCTATTATATTGATTCTGACCAAATTGGTATAAATCTACCATCTTCAGTCTTCGTATATGTAAGTATACCATCTCCCATTCGTCTCGTCAACTCAGCCTTTGTGGGAGTAATATCGTTTGTTATTAAATTATCTTTTCTTGGCCTACCAATATGATACGTAGCCAGTATATCACGTATCTCTTTTACTTGCGACTCAGCGTAGTATGATCTTACTTGCCATCCACGTGCCCCGCCTTTTTGAGATCCAGTAGGGAATGGAATAACACCACGCTTCATTAGTGAAGGCATATACTTTTTATGTCTATTAACAAGATCAGCAGTTTCTCCTACAGTATATGCTCGTTCTCTTTTAGTTTTAAAATCACTAATCAAACAACTTTCTAATCTATCTTTTGTTATATTATATATTGACATAATGCCATTAGATCTGTTATAATGCACAATCCTAACAAGGTCATTATTTAAAAACCATACCTTTTTATTTCCTGGTATTACAGGAGCGACATTGTATTCTTCGCTCGTTCTATTTCCTTTGCGAGTAGCCATCTACCTTCCTCCGAATCAGACGGCGGATGAAAAAACTTTCTTGATCCACACATTAAACAATAAATTTCTAAATGAGAAACAGAGTTGTAAATTCTGTCTATCATCATTTTTCTTGAACATTTTTTGCATGTTATCATTAATTAGGTATACCAACAATAATTAAATTAACACCTATGGAGACCTCTCCAGGTGAGTTGAAGTTAACTACTCCATCTACTCTTGATGTCGTAGGCTCTTTTAAAACAACTGTTACATTTTTACCAGCCTCTGTTGCACCTATATTAATTGGTGTGGCAGTAACAATTGGTGGATATTTAAATTCTGGTTTAAATTGATAAGAAAAAGATTGCTGACTTCCTACGCTTTGATTGCTGCTTTTAACAACATCAACGTATCCCGCAATTATTCTTGTCTCTGATATTTTTGCACTTTGTGACTGAAATTTTGGAACATCTACTGTAACATATTTATATATAGCAGGTGAAACTTGAACAGATAAATCATTGATAGCACGAACTATTTGATCTATATAAGATACATCTATTGGTTGCCCTGGTTCTGGTGATGGTATTTTTGCCATTATTCCTCCTGTCTAATTATATCAGACTACCCTCGTTTTCAAATAATGTTGCAGACACAAATCTTTGTAGTGGTATAGTCTTGACCTGAACCGCAACCTTAACGTATGTTTTTGATGTAGGATACACGATAGAATAATTAGTGCTTGTTGTTGCAGCATAATACTGCCAATCTGGATCGCCGTTTTCGTCTAAATCATTATTCCACCAAACATAGATATGGTATTCTGAAACATTGTTTTGTGGTTGCCAAACTAGGTTTATAATTTTATCATTTGTGTTTACTATCATGCTGTTTAAAATTTCTTGTGCTGTATCTTGAGCGTTAATCTTGTATGCTGGAGACCAATGTGATGTTCTATTTTTATCCTCTGATATAAATCTATATCTTAGTATATATTTATTTATCTCTAATAAATTATCATTTTGGTCTATAATTTTTTTGCCTAAAAATCCTGGAAGTTCAGACTTTGGAATTATAATCTTTTTTATACCTTGATCTGGCGTACTCATTATTGCACGTCCATGGCAAACCTAAATTCAATATAGTTACTTGTATTTGCTGCCTTAACAATAGTTTCTGCATTTGTATTTTTTAATACAGTATAGCCAGTAAGTCCATATATTGGATTAGTGGTTGATACATTTTCAAATCTTACTGCGTCTAAGCCTACATAAAAATCTTCAGAAGGCGATCCATTTTTTATTACGGAAGAATATATTTTAATAATACTTACATTGTTCCATGTGAAACCAGTGCTCTTATATAATTCTTGTAATTGTTTTGTAATTACATAATATCTTTGATTTGCAAAATCATAATCATCATCAGACATTACAATTTCAAATCTAGCCCATTCTCCAACACCAGCAGTATCGCTTTCTCCAAACTCTAATAATATTCTTACCTCATCTGGGACAATAGATGGATCTGGATCTTTATTAATAATACTAAATGCTAGTTTAATTTCATCGGTAGGAGCATTTTGATTAAAATCTAATGCTGTTCCTAGTAAGTGTATGTGATTTGATCCAGCATTAATAGATAGATGTTCTCCAGATAATTCTAAGTCTGAAATATCTCCTCTAAGCATAACTATATTATTATAAAACCTTGCTCTTTCATATCTTGAAATTCTGTCTGTATTAGTAAATAATCTATTGTCAGAGTTAGTCTGAAATGCTTCATAGGTTTGATTAATAACGTTATCTTGATTAATGCCGTCCAGTGGTTCGTAAACTACTGGCAATTCTGTTGCAGATGTTTGATTATGATATTCCCAGTTTTCGTTTACAGTAAAAGCAAAAAGGGATCTGCTGTCGTATGCTCCAGCCGATGGATTGGCGCCTGCAGAATATATTCCTACTTCTGAAATTTCATATCTTTCGTCTGTAGGAAGTTCTGCTGTTAAAACAATCTTATTTACTCCGCCTTCATTAACATATCCTCTTGAAGTAATTGGTACTCTAAACATTTCAAAGTCTAAAGATTTTTTTGAGGAATAATCTCCAAAAGGCTGATTGCTTGCCAGTGGCTTTGATCCACAACCAATTGCTATATATGAGGCATAGGCGGGAGCCTGGCCTATCAAATACTTGGCTAATATGCCTTTTCCTATGTTAGTAATCATAATTACACCTCATATATTGTATCATCTAATACAACCCCGTCAGAAATTATAGAAACTTCAACCTGCTCATCCCTAGCCATATTTACGACATTAATAACCAGATTGCCAGTTTCTGCCTCTATATATACTATTGAGCAGTCTGGTCCAGTACCACATATAGGAACTTTGCTCGAAAAGTTAATTGGGAATTTTTTAAAATAGTTAAAATCTGTATCTTGTAGTGCTAAAATATTTTGTGGGTTATACTGAAAGTATAAGTTAGTTAAATTTTTAATAGGTTGATAAGTCACATTCTGACCATTAATAATGTCGGATCTTAATATATTTATTAATTCTTGTCCACCTATGTTTTCAAATATTAGGTCTGTCATTATTTCTATTGGCGTTGACTCATCGTCAAATAGAATAATATCTGGTGTAGCACTTTTGACATCTGAAGTTTTTGGTTTTGGGGTTGGGCTGGATGAAGGAAGATTGGGTGTGCTACTAGTAGTCATATTAAACCTCACTCATATAAACAGTCATCTCTGGGCCATCATAGTTTTTATTGTACTCTATGTGATATACAACAAACTTAGTATCCTCAGATGCTATTATATCAGTTCCACTATTATCTTTATATGATATGTTTACTAAGTCTCCTAATTGAATAGTTGCATTAGCAAATATTTTTACCCCGACATTTTTTCTTGGTCTTAAAATTTTATTAATAACCCAACTCATTAATTCGTTTGCATCATCGTTAGATTGAACATAGACTGGGTCTAGTGAAAATTCTTTTTTGCCGTAGGTGAGCCTACTAGTTTTTATTTTATCATAGTCTATTGCAGCCTTTAAAGGAGAAACTATTGTTCCATCTTTTCCAATAACTGGATCTGAAAAATTAGCATTTTTAGCAAAATAAGAATCAACGGTAAGTTGATTGTTAGATTCTTGAGTAAAGGCTATGCCTTGTATTCTAAGATAGTTACCGCTTGTTTCGTCAAGATTGATTGAGGTATCTGTTGCATTAAATATTAAAAATTCTGCCCCGTAAGATCCTGCTTTAAAACCAGATACTGTGTAACCTTTTATTCTATTAAAGGTAGGAGATAGTTGTGCATATATTGCTGGGTAGGCCTTATCATATTTAACTTTTAGATATGCTGCCTCTCTCATAATAGTTCCGAACTCATCAAAATAAATTCTAAATGATTCGTTTGCATCAATATGCTCATCGCCAAATGCTGATGCGACTGGAGTCTCTAAAGAAAAAGATGTATTTTGGCTATAGTTATTAGCAAGTGCATATACATTTTCAAACATACACTTTGAGCCACCACGCACAAATAATGCAATGTTATTATATACTGGCAATGGTCTTGGATCATCTACAACCTTAACTAGGTTATTATTAATGTATAAATAAAATCTTCTTACGGAGCCAATGTCCTGATACTCTACAGCAAGATCATACACAGTTGGATTTTGCTCTCCCATCATTCTTGCCTGTCCAGTAAACTTACCATCATCAATGATAATGTTGCTTAGTCCACCCCATAACTTTATTGGAACTGCTTTTCCATTTGAATCAGTTTTAACTTTATAAAAAATTACGTTATGTATATTGTCTACATCAGAAGAATATTCGCTTACATTTTTTTCTGTTAGTGCAACAATTTCAAAATAATATCCTACATTTGTATCTGGATTTAGCATAACCGCTATTCCTCCAGACCCTCCAGAAATATTTAATTGCTGGTTTGGTTGTGTTCCAGATAATACATAATATGAAACTGCGTTAACTGGTGTTTGTTCCTTTGTGTCTCCTATTTCTACCTTTCCGATAATACGCATTCTTGTACCAAAATGCTTGTATTTATTATCCAAAGACTTGTATTGATACGAAACAAAGTCTAACGCTGGTTCTGTTTGGCTGAAAGATGGCCCAGTCATAACCAGTGCTGACGACTGAACTGATCCTGCCTGTGTTGATCTATTTGTATTGTTTTCAGATTCATTTAAATATGAATAAGATAAAAAGTTTTTAATTACTCCAGTTCTTGTATTTAGTTTTGCTTTTGCTGGATCTGGAGAACCAGGTATTGTTACAGACAAATCTTCCTCTAATATTTCTTGCTGTGTGTAAACATCTCCAGGGCGCAAACCAAATAACTTATAACTAAGCATATTAAATCCACGAACATAGGTATCATTTTTCCAATATGTATTTAAACCAGCATCATGGGAGACAATGTTAGTACCAAACTGACCACGACCATGTCTTGCAACGTCTCCATTTTTCATAACCGTTATACCATTAATAACCTCGTACTTTGGTTCAGCATAAATTCTTACAAGACCAGTTGGATATATCTTTCCATTAAAGGTAAGTTTAGACATGTAATCTTGATATTCTTGATTACTGCTAATCCATACATTTCCTATTGCCCCGACAGTTTCTGTAGTATATGAAAACTTGCCATCTGATTCTTCTCTTAAAATATTTTTTTGTGCACCTGGAATGCTATATTGAACTGCATCAAACTTAATTATTTCTCCGTTGGCATAAAAATATCCATTATATCTTCCCAACCAATAAACAGCCTCTCCTAAATCAATTACATTGTTTGTTAATCTATTCCCAACCACAGATGGTGGTTGATTTGACAAATTAGAGTTAAGTGGTATTGCAGATAAGTTATACGCAGATTGATTAGATACCTCGTTATTTATAGATCTGACATTTTGATCTCCAGTTATTTCCCATAGCAGGGCTGGCTTATATATCCAATTTTTTGCAGCAACTTCATTATCAATCATAGATGCTTGCTTTATACTTCCATAAGATCTTTGTATGTATCTTGTGTTATAGTTAATAACTCCATCATTATAAATGTTTCTTTCTTCTGATGAAATATCTATAATGTTTGATATTTTTTCTTGAGTATTTACATTTTCTTTTGGGCCAACCTTAACTAAATCATTTGATCCGTATAAAGTAATATCAACCTGTCTTTCATCATTTGAAGGTAGCATGTAGTTTTTACTCATCATTACAAAATTATTGTACTCATCAAAAAACATTGCGGTTTGAGTAGATATTGCTAAATCATTTAATATTTCTGCTACAGTTTTATCTGGTGGAATAAAGAAAAATGGAATCATTAATTCTTTTTCATTTTCTATTCTTTTAAATACATAATTAGAAAACCCAACTGAATCCAATAGTAATGATATAGCATAACTAAGAGAAACATTTGTTACTAACATTTCTGGTGCTTTAATTGATTCAAAATAAAAATATAAATCTCTAAGATTAATGTCAACTTTTTTATCAGAATGTGAAATTGCTGGGAACCCTTCTGAGTACATAGTTTTAATAGGAACAAAATAATCATAGCCATTTACATTAACAGTAATATCATAAAACTTTATCTGTATATTGTTTGATATATAATTTCTTATAATGCTTTCTGTATTGTTTTCGTTAAATGAATTATCGTAATCAAAAATATTTAATGTACCATTAGAGGCCAGTAGTTGACCAACTGGCAGTCCGCTTGTTCCTAAGTCTGACGCTGTTTTAGACACATTGAAGGCCACAACCTTATCGGTAATGTCTGCACTAAGTCTTGGTGATAGTTCAATTAAGTCAAAAGTAGAATTTACTTTGTTCATTGTATCAATTACTATTCTTAGTCCCTTTATAAACTCAAACTCTCTATAGATATCTCTACCGTCAGAGGTTGAAGTAAACTTAACTGGGCTAACAAAATCAGTTACAAAGTTTGTAAGTCTATCTACAGTTTCTTCTTCTAAAGACCAACCGTACTCTGGTATAAAAATTTCCCATTGATTGTTAAACCAAATATGGTACTCGCCTAAATCTTGAGGATTTGATTTAATTAAATATGCATATCCATTAACAGATTTTTCTGGTTTAAAAGAAACATCTGAGTACTCTTCAGCCCTAACAAATACATCACGATATTTATCAGGAACCTTTAATCCGTAAGATAGTTCAACATATCCATCACTATTAATTATTGGGAAGCCACTTCTTCTTGTTGTTCCTGAGTTAAAATTAATTATATCTACCCAATTATTTCCTTGCAAAGACTGAATCTTCCATTTTACTGGAGTAGTTTTATTAGCATCTCCGTACAAAGGATCTGAAAAAGAACCAGAGGAGTTTGAGAACGGACCCAAGTCTACGGAGCCTACATTTGTTTGCATTTTGATAACTATTCTATTTGCAGGAACTGGATTATCATAAACAACAAATGGAGCAGTATCATCTATAAAATGTTGACCATTAACAAAATTATTAGCAATACCACGAAGTGTTCCTTGATCTGATCTAAACGATGTCCAGTATTTAAAGTTATCATTCTTATCAGCCATATAGTACCTTGGTCTATTTGCCATGTTAATATTTGAGTGATGTATTTTTCTTCCTGGAAAATATACTGCTTTATTAATTCCTGATCTTGGTCTAAACTTTTTAAAACAATCCTCAAGAGAATATAGCATTGATGACTTTTTATTTTCTGCTAATAGGAACCATGGCTCTTCGTTGTCTTCAGGACTAATTCCACCGTCAACAACTATATCTGAATTTGTTGCTCCAGTATAAAAGTTTCCAATATCATTAACGTCAAAAGTATTTGGCAATAGTTTGTATTTTTCTGAATTTTCTGCAATTGGTCTATATCTATAATTTCCAATTCTAAAAATATTATTAGCAATATTCATATTCCACTCTGCTATTACTGCAGACTGTGTTCTAACAGTTGGAGATGTTTCTAAAAATAATTTTAGATCTTGATTCTGAAACATTATACCTCTTCCAAAGTAACCGAAATATTCCAAAAGTCAAAATTACTATTTCCACGTTTTACAACGTTATAACTAAAATCAGCAAAATACATTTGTACTAATTGATTATATTGCGGAAGGTGTGCATAAGCATCATTATCTTTTCCAAAATTAGAATACTTATCATAAGCAAGATAGACCCAAAATGGACCTTGGTGATTTTCATACCAATCTAAAATTTCTACACCACCTGCGCCACCATCGCTTGTGTACTCTAAATTATTTTGTCCGCCATGCGGGGACTTACCAGTTGTAGGATTAAACTCTGGAACTGTAAAGTATGATCTTGAGGGAAGCATATCCCATGAAGTTGATAGAGTTAATTTATCGGCAATGTGATAGGATCTCATTCTTCCGTTAATCATTCTTTCTCTTGTTTCAATTCTTTTAATGTTAAAATCCAACGGGCTTCTATTATCATCAGACAATATTAAAAATTGATTATAAACAGATTCGTCTGTTTCTGAACCTGGGTCTTGGCCTACCTCTAATCCATTTGGAATATACAAACCAGAAATTAATGTGCCAGAGTTCTCAGACCATAGCATTGCCTGTGGTCTACCATATTTTTTTCTACCTGTCATGTATGCTGATGTTGACATTATATTCTGGCTCCTCTAAGTCTCTTTGAATCTACCTGCTTAATGTGACTCATTACTGCCCGTGCAATTTCGTCAGGGTTTGCATCAGACTTAACATTTACACTAATACTATAATTATACACTGAGTCTCCAACTGAGTCTCCATTGTTTATTGCCTTCATCTTATCTACACCATAATTTTCAACTGCGTAACGACTCATCACAAACTCACCTGGAGTTAGCATTGCTGGAACTATGTCTGTTCCAAGTGATAATCCGCCCTTTGCAAAATATTTAGTTGGAATTAATCCTCCAGAACTTCTAAATGCCATTCCGCCATAAGGATTAATCCAGGCCCCTGCTCTTGCTGCTCTTTCTTCCGCTTCTCTTTCTGCTGCTGCTTTTTCTGCTGCTGCTTTTGCTTCTGCTGCTGCTTTTGCGGCTGCTGCCTCTGCTTCAGCCTTTAATCTTGCTTCTTCTCTTAATCTTGCTTCTGCTGCAGAATCAGTAGTAGATCCTGTATTTCCTGTATTTACAGTACCACCTTTAACCCATCCTCTATTGTCGTCCCATTCATAATCTCCAACTGGTTTAGGTGGTTTTGTCCATCCGCCTTTACCGTCTGAGATCCAGGCAGCGCCAGGTTGTTTTTGGTTATTGGTATTAGTATTAGTATTACCAGTGTTGGTATTAGTATTACCAGTGTTTGTACTAGAAGTACTTGAACTACTAGAAGTACTTGAACTACTAGAACTACTTGAACTGCCAGAATTAAGATCTATAGTTGTTATATATCTTGTAATGTTTTCTGTAATATTTCTTATTTGATTAATTATGGTTTCTGTTTCTACACTATCTGGAATTGCATTTATTGTTTCTAAAACTGATGCCCATGAAGTATCTGATGCTGCTGCTGCTGCTGCAGCCCCTTCCATTGCTAAAGCATAGGCTTCTGCCAAACCTTCTATTGCCTCTAACACTATAACCATATTTTCATAATCTTCTAAAGTCATGCCAGCACTGTCATCGATGTCTTCTGCTGCATCAACTATGCTTTGTAGATATTGTTCCTGCTGGAATAACTTATCTTCTTGATCTTGATATTTCTTTACTATTTTTTCTTGTTCTGCAAGATTTGCTTTTGCTGCAGTAACTTTTGCTTGAGCAGCAGTAACTCCTTTTTCAGCCTCAACTACAGCAGCCTTTGCAGCATCAAGTTCAGCCTGTGCTGCTATCTTTATTTTTTCAATCGCTGCAGCACGGCCTTCTTCAATCTTAGCAATATTTGCTTTAATAGTTTCGATTTGTTTTTCTAATTCTAGTCTTGCAGGATCATTTTCTATCTTATAAATTGCCTGACTAATCTGGAATTGTCTTTCAGAAATTTGCTCTCTGGTCATTCCAGTTTCTGCGCCACGCAAGGAATTAAGTTCATTCTTTCTGGCTTGTTCAAGAGATGACATCTGAGCATTTGCCATTCTTTCTTGTTCTGATGCCCTCATTTCTTGTGCTGCTCTTGCTGCTGCTGCTATATCACCTTGAGACAATGCATCTGCTAAACCTAATTGCTGCTGTTGTGAGGCAGCAATATCTTGATTAATTTCGTTTACTTTTTGCAATGCCTCTAATTGTTTATCATATTTTTCATTAATTGATTCAGCCTGATAATCCATTATTGCAAGATCATTATTTAATTTGTCAGATTCCTTATTTAATTTATCAATTTCATCTTGATATTTAATCTTAATTTGTTTTTCAATTGAATCTATCTTATCTTCTTCTGCTTTTATTAAATTATCAATTCTCTTATTTTCATTATCAATTGCCTTTTCTAAATTGTCTTGAGCGGCATCTAAGCGATCTTGGGCAGCAGATAAAGCATCTTCAGCAGCAGATAAACCATCTTGAGCAACATTTACATCACCTTGTAATTGACTTGCTCTTTGTTGCGCTAACCCTAATGTTTGAGCATTGGCTGCTCTTTGTTTTTGAATTGATTTAAGTGTTTGTCCTGCTCCAATTTCAGGAATTGCAAGGCCAGCAGCCTTATATCTTTCTGCCACAGTAGCCATTGCTTTCTGCCCAATATTTTGTCCACCAACCTGTTTTCCAGTTTTTTTATCTGTTCTTATTGCTGTTGTAATTCCTGGTAATTCTGAAAGAGTCATATTAGAGTATGCAAGTTTTCTAGCCTTCATAACCTTTTGTGCTGCTTCAAAACCTGTTCTTGCTTGTTCTGCAGGACTTGATGTAGCAAAATCTATTGCAACTTGTAGTTTTGCATTTGCCTTTATTGCATTAAGTCCATCTACTATTTCTTTTAATCTATCCCTAGCATCTGCAGCGCCAGACTCATAATCTTGCATTGCAGCAATTGCTGCTGAAAGTTGTTCTGGATCTTTTATAATATCTAACATTGCACCCTTTGACAATGTTATTCCTTCCTTTGACATTTTTTGGAAGAATTCTAAAACCTTTGGAATCTGTTTAATGTTTGCAGCCTGCTCTAGCGCCTGAGAGCCTTTTGAAATAAGCCCATTAATTCTCTCTCTTATAACTACCTGATTGTTAAGTGCAGCGTTTGTTTTTAAATCTTGCTCTGTAATTTTTCCATTTGCAATTGCAGAAGTAGTATATTCATCTTGTAAAATTCTTTCAATAGCAGTAGCACTATATCCAAGGGCAACTAACTTTCTTCTTGTTACTTCTTGCTCATTAAGAATTGCTAAAGACTTACCAGCAGCAGTATTAAACTCTCCAATAATAGCAGCATCAAAAGCCTTTGACATTGTTTTTGCATCATCAGCAAGAACAACATCTCCAACCTTTGCACCCTTTGGTAATAGTTTTTTACCCTTTGGATCAAATGGATTTACGACTCTTCCTTTATTTTTGCCCCTTGTTACTTTGGTAGTCGCAGTCTTCATAAACTTGGCTTGTTCTTTTGGATCTAAATTCATTAACCAATCAGCAAACTGTCTACTTGCGCCAATCTTTTCTAGTTGTTGTTGAATGCCTTGATACTTATTTGCTATTGATTGAAGATTGCCTGATGCTAAGGCTTTGTTTAATTCTTTTATACCGCCAGAAGCGTCGATTGCAGCGTTACGAACATTTTTTAATCTTGCAAGAATAAATGCATATGGATCTTCTTTCTTACCGCCACCATCGCTAGGACCTTTATACTTTCCGCCATCTTTAGTAGAGATTGTTCCTTTTTCGCCAACATAAGTTTTTGCACCCTCTGAAGCAATTTTTTCTGCAGCATTTGGACCTGCTGCAAGACTATTTGCTTCCATTTCAGCAACGTGACCTCGTGCAGTTGTATCTTTTATTCCTTTTGCTTTTTCTGCACCTATCTTTCGTGCCCATTCTAGTTTTGCTTCAGGACTTGCAAATACAAGATCGTAAATTGTTTTATATTTTGATATTGCTTCCTTCTTTGCTATGTCTGGTAAAGCATCCCAATCTTTCCATTGAGACATTAATGTTTGCATGCTGCTCTTATTAATTCCAGCAATACCCATTTCTGTTATTTTGGCAATTGCCTCTTTAGTTATTGGAGTTTGTACTTGCTCTATCTTATCTAAATCATTTGCAAGTTTCTCTAATCCTTCCATACCTTGAGCCTTTATAAAGGCCTCCATATTAATTTCTTTACCATCCATAACTGAAAGTTGTGCAAGTGCTTTGCCTATCTTATCAAATTGTGCTGGATCTTTACTTATAACATCTGCAGACATTTGCATAGCAAGTTCTTTATTATCAAAGTCAGTAAAGAATTCCATCATCTCTACAGTTTTTTGTGGACCATGAACTTCCATGCCCATATTTAGTGTGTTGTAAAGATCTCCTTCTTTGCCCTCAAACATTTTCAAGAATGAATTAAATTGATCTGGGTTAGCAAATCCTTGTCCCATTAATACGTTTGCAACAACTTCGAGTTCTTGAGCCTGTCCCATGCTCTTGAATCCTCTACTAGCAAAATTAGTACTACCACTTATACCTGCAAGTTTTTGTTGTACAACCTTTGTCATTCCTGGAAAATCAGTTTTGTATATTTCTTGTACAGATGATTTTAGTGCATCAAAGTATGCATCCTCTTCAGCATCTCCACCAAAAATTGCAGCACGTGTATTTTGAATATTTTCTCTAAATGTTTTAATCTCTGATTGAATTTGATCATTAACCTTTTTATTCATTTGAGAAACATCTGTTATCATTTGAGAATCTAATTCTGCAATCTTGGACTTTAATTCTAATTGTTTTTCAAGATTAGTTGTTTGTGCTAATTGTTTTTCTAATAACTGTATTTGCTTTTTGTATTGCCACTCTGTAGCATCTGCCTGTGCCTGTGCTAACTGTACATTATTAACACTTAATGCTGCAAGTCTTGCTGCAGAATCTCTTCCGCCACCAGCACTTAGTGCTTGTAGTTCTGACTTTGTTCTTTCTCCTGCTTGTTGAATTATTTTCATTCTAACTGCAAGAGGATCTTTTGTTAAATCTTCCCCGTTGGCGCCTATAATGCTATCAAGATTGCCTAAAATATTTACTGTATATTTTCTGCTTCCTAACTTAACTCCGATTTGTTCTGCAATGCTTGCTGCTTGCTCTGGAGTCAACACTCCATCTGAAACATATGAGGCTAACTGCAAACCAAAACTTTTAGCAGCATCCCTAGAGCCAAAGTCTTCCATATTTTTAACAAAGCCTTCAGCCATCTTTTTACCAACATCTGACTGTAAAAATGTATCTCCAAACCTTGATCCAGCACGTCTTACATCATTATAATCATTGAATGAACCTTTAGATCTTACTTCCTGCATTGCACGTGATGCGCCAACCTTGTTTGTTATAGCGCCAATTTCTTCCATCTTTGTTGTAGTGGCAGAAACTGAATTTACATATTGCGCCTGCTTTTTTGCTGCATTTTCAAGATGTTTGTTCAATGCAAACAAACCAGTTCCGACTGCTATTGCTGCTGTAGTTACCAAACCAATAGGACCCATGCCAGCAAACATAGGAGCCATACCAGCAACCGCAGAAGCACCCATAAGCCCCATGCCCATTCCAGTATTTCCAGACATCATAGCAGCCATACCAGCCGTTCCTAGGGCCATTGAGGCACCACCAGAGAATCTTCCTACCTTCTCTTGACGCATTGCTTTAGCATTATTCTTTTCTTGTTTAGCAAGTTCTTTTGCGCTTAATTGTCTTGTCTGTCTGTTCTTTAATTCTTCTCGCTCTATTTGACTTTTTCTTCTAGCATTAGCATTATTGACTTCTTCTTGTACCTTTATTTTTCTATATCTTCTTAAAGCATCGTCAATTTGTTGCTTAGTATATCTATTTTGTTGCTGTAGCAATCTTTGCTGATCTTGCATCGCCTTTGTAATACGACCTCTTGCAGCCTTACTTAATGTTGGATCTCCAGCATCCCTTCCTGTCATAACAAAGCCACGTCCAAGACGTCTTACTTGAGTTCCTGTCGCTACTCTATTTGTTGATGTTTCTGTTGCAACTCTTCTATCAGTTGATTTTCCAGTATCTGCAACTGCTCCTGCTGGCTTTGGACTAGTATTAGCAGTGGTAAGTTTTGTTATTGCTCCTGTTTTAGTATCAACCATGTATTCTTTATTAGGATTTACTAAAACATTTGTTCCTTTTGTAGCCCCGCTTGCCAAATTAAATTGTGGTCTCCATTGATTGTAGTATCCTGTACCAAGTCTTCCATCAATTAATTCTGCTACTGCTCTAGACTGTCTTACTTCTCCTAGTTTAGGAAATGCCTTTGGCTTAGTTGTTTGGCTCTTTAGAAAATCTTCAGAAATAATATCAAGTTGTGCTGCTGCTCTAACTAACTTAACTTCAGATGTGTTGGTCGGATGATTTTGACCAGACATATAGGTTGCTGAGTTTCTAAATTCTTTAATTTGATCTGGAGTTAATCTTAAAGCATTATTGTTTTTATCATTCCAATCTAATATGTTGGTTGCTCTTTTACCAGCATTCATATAATTATTTAATAATCTTACGTCAAATAATGCAGTTCCTTTAAGCCATTTTGCAGCACCTCTTCCTGACTCTCCTGTTTTTGCTATGTGGGATAGTTCTGGTCTTAATGCTTGAGCAATTTGTTTTTCTGTATATCCTAAAGATCTCATAGATTCTTTTACTGATTTTAATGGATCTACTTTACCCTGTACAGCATTTGCTGCTTTAAACTGTTTTTCTTGTTCGTCTAATGTTTTATACAGTAATGAGTTTGTCGGAATAGCCTGTCTCCATCCACCACTTTGCTTTCCTGTTGGACTCATGTCGAATCTTAACTTAGAAAGATTCATCTTTTTAGGATTAGAAAACGCTCCACCCTTTTCAATTGCACCTAATCTATAAAGAACTCTCTTCTTAACCTCATCATATGTCTTTCCAGCAGTTAAAGCATTAGCGCCAGAGTCTATAGATTTCTTATCATAATAAAGTCCATCTTTGTATACTAATTCATTATCAATATACTTTAACATTTCATGCTGTGTTATATTAGATGGCGTAATACCTTTTTTATTTAATAGTTTACTAACCAACTCATATTGCTTTGGATTAGATGTTTTTAATTTTTCAATTTCTTCTAAAGCATCTTTTCCTAATCTTTTAACAATTGTATCTATTTGACTTCTTGACTTAGGATCATTTTTTAATTCATCAAAAGTTCCTAAAGCAAATTTTTCATAACTAGATAGTTTTGCTCTTCCCTTTTGTGGATCATTTCCTTCTTCAAAACCTGGGACCTTGTCTTGGAACATTGCAGTAATAAGGCCACGATACTTCTCTGATTTATCTGCAGGAATAATCGCTTCTCCTGGAGAAACAAATGCTGGAATTATATCTCCAGCACCCTTTGGTCCAGGAACACTTATAATACCATCTTCAAATCCTACTCTACCCTTTGGAAGTTTAGATACTGCACCTGCTGCACCACGAACTCCTCCTGCAAATAACGCAGGATTTTGTGCAGCCATATTTCGCATTTGTGTTGTTATTTGTCCATACGCTGCTGCTAATTGCATTGCTGCAGTACGTTCAATATTAAATACTTCTGTTAGCCTAGTGTGAGTATTGTGAAGTGCCTGACTTGCTGCTTGTTGCTCTAACTGCTCTTGTGTTACATAGTTAAAGCCAGCACCTAAAACATTTGTTTGTCCATTTAACTTAGCAACCCCACCTCTTATTGTTGCAAAAAGTTTAATAAGATTTGCTAAACCATTTGCCAACAAACCAAATGTCATCAAAAGAATTGGACCAAGACCAGCAACTACTCCAACAATTATTGCTATTACCTTTTTTGTTTGATCTCCCAAACCATTAAATTTTTCAAATAACTTACCAAAAAATTGTACTATTGGTGTGACTGCTTCAAGAAATGCCTTTCCTAATGGCATGATGTCTTGCTTAAATTGTTCTACTGCAGCCTGAAACTTTACACCTACAGCATCTTCTACTTTCTTCATTTCTCGTTCTGATAGAACTGCTAACTCTTCAACTGATGCCCCTGCTAAATCAAATGCTCTTGCTGCCTGAGTTCCATCCTTGGATACATTTTGGAATAAAGTAGACAAACGAGCAAACTGGAATTTTCCAAATAATTGTTCGATGGCACGTGCACGGTTAAGTGGATCTAAGGTATCAAGTGCTTTTGCAAAACCAACTACTGTAGCCTTAACATCACCTTTATTTGCTTCAACAATTCCCTTAATATTAATTCCCATTTCGCCAAGCATCTTGCTTGCTTTTTCTGTTGGGTTAATTAATGAAGCAAGACCAGACTTAAGTGCGTTAGCACCTTCTGATGCATTAATACCGCCTTCCTTCATGGCAGTCAAGAAGAATGCAAGATCTTCTACGTTACCGCCTAGTTGCTTAACAACTGGTGCTGCTTTTGGAATTGCAATAGTTAAATCTTCAATAGATAAAACAGTTTGGTTTTCAACTGCGTTTAGAAAGTTAATTTTTTCTGCTAACTGCTCACTAGATAATCCAAATGCGTTCTGTAATGATATGGTTGTTTCAAGTGCCTGCTGTTGCTCTACTTGTCCTAGCACTGCTAACTTTGTTGCAGTTTCAACTTGTCTAGTTAAATCTTCACCCTGAAAACCTGCTGCTGCAGCCGTTGCAGCCATTTCTACTGTATCTTTTACTGCAACTCCATATTTAGTAAATTCTTCTGCAAGTTTTCTTATATTGGCTATTGCGCTTTCTACTTCAGCATCATTAGTAAAGGCATCTCCATATACACGTCTAAACTTTAATGTAGCCTGTTCTAATTCTCTAAATGCCTTTGATGCATACCCGCCAAGCATGCCTAGTGGTATTGTTAAACCAACCATCAACTGGCGTCCAGCCCATTGAGTATTCTTACCAAAGTTTAGAAGTTGTGTAGATCCCTGCTTTAACAATTGATTTAGGAACTGTTGTCTTTGTGCTGCATATTGGATACGTGTACCAAGTTCTGTAAATTGTCCATTTGTCATCATCAATGTACGTGGCATAATACGCATAGCATCAATAAAGCCACCCTGCGCTTTAGCCATCTGGATATACTGTGCTTGTAGTGCTTTTACTCTATCTCTACGAGCACGGTTAATAATTTCACGTTCTTGTGCAAAAGCCTTGCCTAATGTTTTTGTATTGGCTGTTGCAGCAGCCATGCTATATCGATAATATTCTTTAAGGGATAGTTTGTTTTTTTCTAAGGCAGTTGTAAATGCCATAGTGCTGGACGCAACTTTTGCTTGACTGACAGCAAACTTTCCTGTTGCCCCTACGGCTTGTGCTAATTGAGCGTTTAAACCTTTTTGTGCATTTGCAGCAGCCAGGTTGCCTTCAGCAAGTGATTGATGAAACTTGCTGAGGCCTGCCTGTAGTCTGCGTAATTGTGCTAAAGCGTCGGCAGTATTAAAATTAATATTAATATTAGAGTTTACATCTGCCAATTCCTTCGCACCTCTTTATTTATTTATTTTACTAGACCAGCAACAACTGATGCATCAGCATTTTGGAATCCAGATGCTGCATCAATTATCTGATAAACTGTAGGAAGATCTAGCAACTCCTCTAGTTGTTCTCTATCGTCTGCCAATTCTGGCTTGTATTGTTTCATTGCAATTTGAACACAGTCCATAAGAATATCCATAGACTTATCGTTATCTTCAGCAACTGCAGCCAGTTCAGCAAATTTTAGCATGAATGGTCTTAGAAGAGATAACTTTAAGGCTCTAACTGGAATCTCTGTATTATCAACTAATGTAACTGTTTTTGTATTATCTTTAGGCTTTTCGGCCATTGTTCCTCCTTAAGGTATTGAATAAATTATACCACAAGAAGACTTTATTTTTAGGTAAGATTTTCGTACTCAAGACCCATACCAATGCCAAACCCTGCTTTTTGTGCATTCACTCCTTGTAGTGATAGTATGTCTTTTGAGTCTGATGCCTTTCCTTTACTGAATACCCTGGCCTTCATCTCTTCCCAGGCATTATTCTTATTGCTTGCCTTATCTAAATCTACTCCCTGCATTGCAGCCAAAAACTTTTTCTGAGAATAGTCTAGATCTCTTTTTATTTTTAATGTTGCTATTATTTCAGGCATTGACATTGAAGATTCTAATTCTTCATAGTCTTTCCAAATACCCAGCAAAAAAACTTCTGATTCTAATTCAGCAAGATCTAACTCATCCCAGGTAGATCCACTGTCAGTTGCCTGCTGCTTAACTGTTTCTTCTGACTTTTCATTAATCTTAATACCAGCAGCAAAATCTAATATTCTATATATAGTTGGCATATCAATATTATCTTCTAGTTCTTGTTGTGTTTTTATTTGAGGATAATACTGTCTCATGGCTATTACTGTACATTTTGCCAATGCATCTATGGCCTCGTCATCATTTTTAGCAGACTTAACATTTTCAAACTCATCTAAAAATAGTTTTAAGAACTTTATTTTTAATGGTGTTATGTATATTTCTGTTCCGTCTATTAATTCAACAACAGCACTTTTATATATTTCTGTAGGCATTAAACTATTATATCAAACAGAAAAGCCCAACCTTTTGGGCTGGGCTAATCTTATATTAAGTTGTATTATGCTGGGATTGTACGATCTACGATCTTACCGTAAGAACCGTTGTCGTTTGGAAGCAAACGGAATGAGACTTCGAACATTGTTGCCTCATCACGCTTTGCACCAACCGTTACGCTCTCGATTGAGAGTGCACGATATGCAACGTAAACTCTTTCGATTTGATCAGATGCTGCACAGTCACCAGTTCCTGGGCCAACGGCAACCAAACCACGTTCGACTGGGCATTCGCCGATGTCGCCTGCGGAAAGATTTAATGTTGGATTACCAGATACTGTTGTAAGATTCTCATCCTTGCTTGCGAGAGCAAAAAGAAGATTCTCTAATGTTGATTCTGCGAATGTAGTATTTAGGTTTACCTGCATGCCTTGCTTGAACAACTTAGCAACGTCAAGAACCTGGTCTACTGAAACTTCACCGAAATCTGGTTGGAACTGTAGTTCCAAACCGTTCATAGTGTAACCTACGTTACGGAACCCTTCCTCATCGGAAAGAGTTGTCTTGTAAGAGACACCTGCAGAATATCCTGGAAGGACTCCTGCTTCTGGTAGAACACCGTCTTCATATGTGAAGAGTGCTGCTGCACCAACGATGATATTATTGCTAGTACCACGTGTATATGCCATGTATTTCACCTCTTTATTTTTCTAGAAATTAAAAGGCGTGTTTCCTCATCGATAATTATACAGCCTTTTTATTAGTTTACTGAGTCGATTATGTCTTGCATTTGATGGTAGTCGTAGTCGATAATTATCTTATTACCCGCATAGGTTCGGGCTGTTCCGAAGTCGACTATATCCCGTGCCTCTTCTAATTGGTATATCTTGAAGTTATGGAAGTAGAACTTGCAATCCATGCCGTCAAAAGTCTTGCCCTTAGTCCAAGCATTTAATTCCTGAGCGCTTTCGTCCCCTCGATCTAAAAGCCTCATTATAGCCTCTTGAATTTTAATCATTCTTATATTTGGACTTAGTCCTGTAGCATAAAAATAATACAAAATCTGCTCACATTTAATATGTGGGAAAGGTCCACGACGCATACGAAACATTCTGTCATATACAGCCATTGTACCGTTTTCTGGAAATTGTGTCTGTAGCGTTTCTATTGTTGATGGGCCAGTTGGGAAAAATGGAACAAGGTCTGGAGATATGTCAAAAATTTGCCAATCGTCTGGATTTGAATTAGGGGCTTTGCCTTGTGACGGTCTTTTAGCAACATAATAGATACCTGAGAATCCCACTAAATCATTTGTACTATAGTTAATATTAATACTCCATAAACCTCTATTGTTTACTTCTTCTGATATTAAAATAGAAAGTTTTTCTTGCAAATATTTATTAATCCATAGCACTGGTGTATTTAATACTGATGTTGATTCTGTCATCTAACTGCCCCCGCATTTGCTACCCATTGATATCCAGCCTTGAGTCCGATAGATCTGCCCCCACGCTTTCCTGCATTTAAATTTTTTGCATAAACTTTTGGATACTTAAAGTATTGAGCAAGACCACTTGATTGTAAAAATGATTGCCTAAAATATAATCCGAAGAAATTAGAAATAACATTTTTAAACTGTCCTTCTGTTTGTCCTCCAGGATTTTCAACTCTAACTTCTCTTGAGGTAAATATTTCTTGTCCGTCTATTTCAAACCTTAACGCCTGTGCCTTTTTTGGTTTAATTGTTACACCAATACCTCTTTCCATAACTTCTGCTTTATTATAAAATGGCACATTAGATCCATTCTTAATTGATGTGGACTGCTTTAGTGATGACTTAAATGTTAAACCAATATTGCTAACTGTAAAATCAATATCAAATAATCTTGCCTCTGGGCTTCCAGTTCTATGCCATTCATATACGTGATGCAATAATTCTGGAGAAACCCTTGCATTGGCATCTACAAACTGTCCTGCTAGTTCTGATATCTGTGGTCCTAGTGCTGAATACATAGCCTTCTTGCCTCTGCCAATACCCTCAATAAATCCAGTAGAGTAATTAACTATGTTATTCATTTCTCTTTGGAATTGTTTGCTATTTATAATTAACTTTAACATTAGACGTCTACCGCCTGATTTTCAGATCTACGAATAATTAATTTGTAATATTCTACATTTCCAAATGGACCAGCAAATGGATCCTGTGTTGCTATTTCAAATATAGTTGACTTTCCTGCACGAGGCCCAGATGTTTCTTTGTATATCTCATTACACGAGCCTCTAAACTAGAAATACGAATATCAGTTTTTGCACGGCCAAGAAGTATCTTATCTTGAGTAATATTAATATTTGGAATAACCTCTTCCTTAAAGGCAGTTCCTGCTGGAGCAAAAGAACATGCAATCGTTCTATCTAAAATCCAAGTCTTTTTAACTTCTCCGTACACACCTTGTTCAACTATAGGATGATATACATCTGCTTGCATTGGAAATGCGAAGTCTGGAGTTTCGCATATTACCATTATAGAACCCCGACGAACTCAATCGGCTTACGATACTTATCAAGTATTTTATCTACTAATAAATTACCTGTGCCTTCAAACACAGCCTTATCAAATTGAATTCTAAATTGATCAGTATTATATGAACCAATATATCTCTTATAATAATCTAATTTACCACAATCAATATCGTGAACCAGTAACTCTGTTGCTCTAACGATATCTGATGGAACCTTATGATATCCAAATTCTAACTCTATCTTATAATCCCATCCCTTTGGAAAACCTCTATCTGAGAATAAAAAATCTAAATAGTCTGTAGGGGACCCAGGGTAAAAGATTGGCTTTGACTCATTACGATTAATTAAGTCTGGGTATTTTGTAGTAATAGCAGACCCGTCAGAAGTTATCTCAAATACAAAAGTAGAGTTTTCTTCATCATCTGCATCATAGACCAAAACATTATTTTCATAAACTTTTAAAATCTTTTTTGCATCTGTCCAGATAGGAATATAATCTAATCCCAAACCTGTTGTTTCAATTACTTTCTTTTTATAATAAAATTCTACATCACAAACCGAATCAATTATTGCTCTTGCTAATTCTTCATTTTTTCTATATGCATCTATCTCTGTAGCGGTAGTTCCATGTTTGTTTGGATCTACATATGGACGTACTACATCTACATACGTATCCTCTCCATCTACCGTGACTTTATACTGAGTATCGTATTTTGAAGATAATGGTATTACTACTTGCTTTAATGAATCAGAAGTTACTTCTCCAGTTGTTTCTGATGAGTCCGCCATATCTACAACAGTATACTCGTACTCTGTGGTTGCAGAAGCAACCTCAAGCGTAATACTTAAATTATATGGCGGTACTCTCAGAACTTCCATTTAGCGACCAAACTCCCTGGCTACTTCTTCTGGTGTAGCAAGTCTAACGTGATTACGAGTTAGCCATTTTTCTGATTGTTCTGGCGTAACAATATTATATCCACGATAAACCTTGCCAACTCCATTCCAACTTACATTCTTTGTAGAATGAATAGCGACAGTCTTATTTGACTTCTTTGGAGCAGCAGGTGCTGCACCTCTTGTTGGACGTGGGGTTTCTGCGACTCCGATTACACCATTTACAATAGAACCTACAGCCTGCACTGTATCACTTGCAGATCTATTTAAATCATTTGTAGTGATAGCATCAGAAGATTCTGATACTTCAGAAACTGATGCTTCAATATTATTTTCAGCAGCAACTTCTTCTACTCTTGTTTCAACTACTGGTTCTTCAGCAACTGGTGCTTCAATAGGGGCCTGTTCAGCAACAATATTTTCTACTGATGCCTCATTGTTTTCGTTGTTAAGATTATTTTCTTCCATTATTTTACCTCCTATGTGACTATTATAACAGAATAATAAAAAGTTAAGAGGGGGAGGAGAACTAGCCCCTGCCCCCTCTCAAAGGTTACTGTTTACAGATTACTCTGCAGCAGCATCTGCCCATGCAATAGCGTCTTCTTCTTCCCATTGAATACCGAAG
>Ga0315906_10002549_pt1 | contig 25290 bp, 24 predicted proteins | sample LakEriMetagenome_4_FD_203526 | JGI IMG/M metagenome (GOLD analysis project Ga0315906, IMG submission 203526) | Freshwater fungal communities from buoy surface, Lake Erie, Ohio, United States - Buoy 2 MA122 | ecosystem: Environmental > Aquatic > Freshwater > Lake > Lake biofilm | place: USA...
CGACGGTCGGGCGCGCCACAGTCGTTCAAGACCACGCTCTTTGCTCGGTCCGGGATCGTGTCCCCGATCGAGCTCTCGTGCTCACAGCCATGGGCCAACGACGAGCTCCGCCGCTTCTCTGGCAACATGGTCGCGCAGCGCGCTCAATGCAGCGGCTTCGACGACCTGCACGCCGTCTGCGCTTACAGCCCGCCATGGCCCGTCGATCCCGCGCGCCTTGCGGGAATCGATGTGACAGGCATCAAGCTTGAGCGCAACAACTCCATCTGGATGACCGACCTGCTCTGGGATGCGCTGCGGGGCCAGCCCGGGATCGACCGCCAGTTCTGGGTCGTGGGCGGCGACTTCAACAGCGCACCCACACTCGACGACGGGCCCGGCGGTGACCGCGGCAACCGCGAGTGGCTCGATCGGATGCGCGCGATTGGGTTGGTGGACTGCCTCGCGCATGCACGGGGTGGTCCGATCCCGACCTTCCGTCACAGTAGAGGCGCCATCCGTCACCAGATCGATCATCTCTTTGTGACGCCGCCGATGCTGGCGCGGCTGCGCGATTGCTGGGTACCGCCGCAAGGCGACATCTGGCGCGCGGATGGGCATCTCAGCGACCATCTTCCGGTCGTTGCGGAGTTCGATTGAAGGATGGCGGAGCGCAATCGACGCGATGCTCTACTTTCAATCCCTCACCTCGAGTGTCGTCAGCCACGCGCCCATGCCGATGAGGAGCACTGACAGGGGTGCGCTGAACAGGTCCACCCCTTGTGAGAGACTTTCGCGGCCCGAAGGGCCGAGAGGAGTCTCCGATGAAGCGGTCGAACAGGAAGCGCCACCGTCCCGAGGAGGTCGTGGCCAAGCTGAGGCAGGCTGATGAAGCGCTCGCCAAGGGCACGCCGATCGCCGAGGTGGCGAGGTCGCTCGGGGTGTCCGAGGTGACGCTGCACCGCTGGCGTGCCGAGTACGGGGCGGTGGACCGTGACGCGGTGAAGCGGCTGAAGGACCTCGAGAAGGAGAACGCCCGGCTGAAGCGCCTGGTTGCGGACCAGCAGCTTGACATCCAGATCCTGAAGGAGATTGCCAAGGGGGAATTCTGAGCCCGGCGCGGCGGCGCCGGGCGATCGAGCACGTGACGATGGTGATGGACGTGTCCGAGCGGCGTGTCTGCCGTGTGGCCGGCCAGCACCGGAGCACGCAGCGCCGCACGGCGCCGCCGAACCCGTACCGGGACAGGCTGGTGGCCAGGATGCGCGAACTTGCCATGGCGAACCCACGCCGTGGCCGCCGCTACATCATGGACTTGCTGCGGAAGGAGCAATGGTCGGTCGGTACCCGGCTGATGAAGCGTCTGTGGCGCCAGGAAGGCCTGCTGGTGCCGCAGAAGCGCGTGAAACGCAGGCGGATCGGCACGGGCGAGAACGGGATCGTGCGTCGCCGTGCGACGCGGAAGAACGAGGTGTGGGGCATGGACTTCGTGCAGGACCGGACGGCGGACGGCCGCCCCTTCCGGATGCTGGTGGTGCTGGACGAGTACACGCGGGAGTGCCTGGCGATCGAGGTGCACCGGAACCTGCGGGGCGAGGACATCGTGGCTGTGCTGGACGAGCTGACGGCGATCCGGGGAGCACCGGCGCACGTCCGGGCCGACAACGGGCCGGAGATGATCTCGAAGGCCCTGAAGGCATGGTGCGAGGAGAGCGGCACTGGTGCCCTCTACATCGACCCGGGGTCGCCGTGGCAGAACGGGATCGTGGAGAGCTTCAACGGGCGGCTGCGTGACGAGCTGCTCTCATCGGAGATCTTCGACACGCTGGCGGAGGCGCGGTACCTGATCGACCGGTGGCGGCTCTTCTACAACCACCGGCGGATCCAGCGTGCGCTGGGGAAGGTGACCCCGGCGGCCTTCGCGGCGACGTGCCCGGCGCTGCCTCCGCTCCGGCTCGCTGCGCTCGCCTGCGCTGCGGCACCGCCAGGCACGCAAGGGGCAGCTACCATGCACCAACTCTCATAAGGGGTGGACCGGCGAGAGCGACCCCGTCACGGCGTGACTGAACAGCCAGCAATGGCGACTGCTAGAAGTGAGACAGGCACCCGTCGCATGATCGCTCGACCCATTGGCCCGGGCCCAATGACAAAGACCACGCTGCTCATGAGAGTCATCCTAGTCAGGGCTGGACGGACTTCGAACGGTCGGTGGGTTCTAGGGTGCAGAGAGGGCTGGACGACCCCTCGTGGTGCGCTGGAATCAGGGTTCCAGCTCGCTTGAGTGCTCGCGCCTCATGCAGCCGACGCGTGGAACCGCACACCGACCGCACGAGCCACGCGCAGGATCGTGTCCAGGCTCGGGTTGCCGTTCTCGCTGAGCGCCTTGTAGAGGCTCTCGCGGCTGAGGCCAGACTGCTTCGCGACCTTGCTCATGCCGACCGCGCGAGCGATGTCACCGAGCGCGCGCGAGATGCCTGCCGCGTCATCGGGGGCCTCGACGAGCCACGCCTCGAGGTAGGCCGCCATTTCCTTCGGCGTCCGGAGTTGCTTCGCGACGTCATAGACGACCGTGCGGGTGTGGCCAGTAGCGCGCCGAGAGGTCTCGGTGGCAGGGGCCTTCGCAGGTGAGCGCTTCGACTTGGTGGTAGTGGCTCGTGGCATGGTGGTCTCGTCAGTGAGTGGGTGGGCTGGCCGGATGGATCTCAAGGGAGGTTCTTGGCGAGCTCGATCGCACGCTCGATGTCGCGACGCTGGGTGGACTTGTCGCCGCCCGCGAGCAGGATGATCAACTCGCCGTCCCGCTCCGTGAAGTACACGCGATAGCCGGGACCGACGTCGATCTTCAGTTCGGACACGCCCTCGCGCAGGGCGCGATGCGAACCAGGGTTTCCATGCACGAGCCGATCCACGCGGACCTGGATGCGGGCGCGGGCCACGAGGTCCCGCAAGCCGTTGATCCAGTCCCGGTAGACGGTCGTCATCCTGACGCGCATGGGGCGATTGTATCCTATGGACTACGCTTGTCAAGCGGAATCTCGAGTGAGGCGCACGCCACCGTTCCTCCCACTCCGCAGCCAAACGAAAGCCCTCCGCCTTCTTGGCGGAGGGAGTCAGCATTCTCAAGGATGGGCGCTAGCCTTCACCCATGCCCTTCCGCTCCTTCGACGACCTGGTGGCCGAGGCCAAGCGCACCGTGACCGAGATCGACTGCGAGGAACTCGCCGAGCTCCTCGATCCGGCGAACGACGCGCCGGACCTGGCCGTGATCGACATCCGAGAGCCGGACGAGCGCGGCCGCGGGTTGGTCCCTGGAAGCATCGACCTGCCCCGCGGGCTGCTCGAGCGGGACCTCGCGAAGGCGGCGTTCGGCGGAACGGTCCGCGAGGAGGACCTCGCTCGGCCGATCGTCCTCTACCGCGCGGGCGGCGCCCGCAGCGCGCTTGCGGCCGTGTCGCTCCGCGCCATGGGATTCACGAACGTGCAGAGCTTGGCCGGGGGCTTCGGCGCATGGGGCAAGGCCGGGCGCCCGATCGAGCACCCGCGGTCGCACTGACGGCGCGGGGGTATGGGGGCGAACCGCAGACAACGGGTTCGCCCGAGATCGCCTCCGCCCCAGCGCTCCCGACACCAATCTTGAAACATGGGGTAGTGACCGCTCCAGCGGGCCCGACCCACTCTTAACCCGGCACCCTCTCGCGGAGAGACCCGGAGAGACTTTCGGCCCATCCGGTCGGCCAGCGGGGGTGTCCGGGCGACCCGGCGGTTAACACTCCGAGACTCGCCGCGACCGCCCACCCTGGCCCACCCCTCGAAATCCCTGCGCACAAAGCGAAAGACGCGCCCTCATGATTCTCATCATGAGGACGCGTCTCTCTTGCTTTCGGCGAGGGCTGCTGTTCGCAACCACTCGAGTGTTCCATTTCCGCCTTCGGCGGAAAGAGAAGAACCCCAGTCTGGCGACCGAGGTTCTTCGTGAACTAGAGACCTTTCGGGCTCGGGAACGCCGGATGTCGCGAGAGACTCTTGCCCGGCGGGGCGGGGCGCGACACCGAAGCGACTCTTCCCTGGCCCACTCCGCGAGACCTCGCGTCGCGCAACGCCCCCGGCGGTTGGCCGGGGCGGTCACTCTTGTGTTTCTCGCCATCCGCTTTCGCGGAGGGCTTGGGAAGTCGCGGGGTGGACCTGTTCAGCGAACCGCGGTCACGGTCTCGTGGCGCAGGTACCGAAGCACGCCAAGGAAGGCGCCGTGGACAGTTGGGAATCGAAACCCGATGCGACTCAACCAGCGCCGCGGTGGCCTTTCGGATCTATCCCGCATATGCAGCAGGCGGCGGTGTCCAGGCGCGGAATCGATTCGGCGTGACTGATAACACCGAGCCTAGGGATCGCAAAGGAGCCAAACTCGATGAATCATGTTCTTTGCAAGAATCCGATCTCGCGCGGCCGCGAACAACCACCAGCCGGGTCGCAGTCGCCGACTGCCTCACCCATCATGACCACCATGACCACCATGCCGAACCAACGTAACTCCGCCACGTCAGCAGGTCTCTTTCGGTGCTCCGTCTCCGCGACGGCACTCGTCGCCTCCGCAGTCGCGCTCGCAGGCGACGGGGAGTTCATCGCCATCCCGGGCCTCGGCAAGTACCCCGCCGCCAACCCGAACGGCTGCTATGTCAACGCAACCAACGGCTATTCCATGATCCGCCTCAGCGCGGACGGCCAGGTCGTGACCACCGTCGGCTACGAGCCGGGCTTCACGGATGGCGCCGTCGATCGCTTCGCGGTCCGCTGGACGGAGGCAGGAGGCCTCGAGCAGATCACCGGTTCGCTTCTCTCTGTCGGAACGCAGTACGGCGTCGTCGGCATCTCGTCCGACGGATCGACCATCTGGGGCGAGAACTGGCGCTGGACCGAGAAGGGCGGCTACCGGTCGCTGTCCAGCATCCTTCCCGGCGACTTCCACGTCTTCGGCTGCTCGGCCGACGGCAACACCATCACGGGCTGCCGCGGCACCTACGGCACCGGCCCACTCGACTTCTTCCGATGGACGGTCGGCGACGCAGCGCCCGAGATCCTTCCGCGCAGCGTCCAGAATCCCGAGGGCTACTTCTACTTCAACACCATCAGCGGCGATGGAAGCACCGTCGGAGGTCTCGCCCGCGGCCCCGACTACACCAGTTCGGCCGTCGTGATCAACTTGAACGGCGTGATCAACCTGACGCCGACCCAGGATCAGTCCAACATCGTGTGGGATTTCTCGAGCGACGGATCGGTCGCCGTGGGCATGGAGTTCGCGCCGCCATCCAGCGTGCGTGCGTTCCGATGGACCGCAGCAGGCGGCATGGAAGCCGTCGGGCCAGGCGACTCGAGCTGCCTCGCTTGCAATGCCGACGGTACCATCGTTGGCGGCAGCCGTTTCATCTTCGGCGTGCCCGGACTGATCGCGTGGATCCGCATCGGCGACGCGCCGTGGACCGACCTCGAGCAGTACCTCATTTCCGAGCAGGGGCTTGGCGCCGAACTCGACGGCTGGAAGCTCGAGTCGGTCCAGGACATCTCCGCCGACGGCCGCACCATCGTCGGCAACGGCATCAACCCCGAAGGCTGCGAGCAGGGCTTCCTCGTCCGCATCTCGCTCCCCGGCACGAATGACATCGCAGACCTGAATGGAGACGGCCGCGTCGATGCGCAGGATCTCACCATCCTGCTCGGCGCATGGGGCCTCTCGGGCGGCCCGGCCGACATGAACCGGGATGGCCTCGTCAACCCGGCCGACCTCGCGATCCTGCTCGGCCGCTGGAACTCCTGATCGCGCCGCCGACAGCCGGAACATCCTGCCCACGCGCTCCGGTCCGTGAAACGCACGACGGAGCGCGTGTCTCTTGGGCCTGTTGCGAATCCCCGCTGCCTGCGAGCGGCTCCGTCCCGGTCACGGCGCGAGGCGAATCCAGACCTCGCTTCGCACCAGCGGAAGCGGATACTCGACCACGAGGCGGAAGCGGTCGAACTCGTCGGGGTCGTACCCAAGCATCTCCAGCGAGCGAAGGCCCAGCGGCACGGCGAAGTCCTCGCCGGCCTTCCCTCGCTTCCGATAGCCCTTGCCCATCGGCACGAGGTCGTCGCCCTGGTCCACCCGGCCACGGCCCGTCGGGTCAGGACCGTTCAGCTCGGGTTGCACCATCGGCGTCGGGTCGATCGAGAAGAACGAGTGCGGCGAGACTTCACCGAAGGTCTCGCGATGCACGAGCACCTCGCGGAGCAGGACTCGCGTCGCCCGCGAGACGGTGTACGAGGTCAAGGTCCACTTCTCCGTCTCGGACTCGCGCGGCGCCGTGAAGTCGAGGTTGACGAAGCCGAACGCGAAGTCCATCGGCTCGTCGAGCGGGGGCGACTGCGGATCGAGCACCAGCGAGTGGACGCGTCCCACTCGCTCGAGGCGAACCAGCGACGCGACATCCGTGCAGAACCCACGGATGAGCGCCACGCCAGGGTCTTCCCCGATGGGGTCGCCCTCGAGGGTGATGCGGTCGAAGCCCGTGTTCGTGTCGTCGCGGCCGCGGAACGAGAGGATGGACTGCGGGTAGCCGGGTCGCAGGCGGCGTAACCCCGTCGTGCGCATCACGAGTGCCTGCGCTGCCCTGCCGCCGTCCCCGGCGGGCAGGAGGATGCTGATGCACGCCTGCGTCTCGCAGCAGATCCCTTGCGCGAACAGCGACGCGTTGTGGGCACCGCGGCGCGCGGCCCGCAGCTTCGCCTCCGAGACCTTCGGCACCGCCGCGCGCCCTGTCGGGCCACGGCCGGCCCCCGTCGCCGCGATCGCCGTGACGAGCGCGGTTCGGTCGCCCGGAAAGTCCGCGATCGCCGCGTCGAGCTCACCGATCGCCTTCCTCGCCTGGGCGACGAGCCGCTTGCCGGCGCCGAGCTTCTCGCATGTAGCCACGATCTGGCCGAGCGATTCGGCCGCCGGCAGCTCGCGCAACGCGGAACCCGCCTCGCTCATGCGCACCGCGCGGGCCACGCGGCTCGCGATCGACTTGTCGAGGCCGAGCCGCTCGCGGAGGTCGCTCATGCGCGGCTGCTCGATGCCGATGGACGCGAACACCCGCGCAAGGGCCGTTCTGGCGGACTGTGCCGACGAGAGGACTCGCTGCAATGCCCGGGAACTCACCGCGGCAATATAGCGAGGCATCTTGCCTCTCGACGGCCGCCGCCCGCGGCGCCACGCTCGAGGACCGTATCGAAGGGCGAATGACCGTGAAAGACCCGCGACTGCCCGCCCTGGCCGCGATCGGCATCCTGCGTGCGATCGCGTTCGTCGCCCGCATCGAGCCTGCCGCGGCCACCGCGGCGTTCACTCCGCCGCCGCCCGTCGCGGCCTCGCCCGGACGTCGTCGTCGTGGGCCAGGTCTTGAACCAGGTCCCGGGCCGACGCCGTGGCCCGCTCGCTCAACCCGCCTCGGCTCTGCCCGACGGATGCGCCGGGCCTCGATCCGCTTCGCATCCCGTCCGGCTTTTTCGGCTTCGTCTCGCATTCTTGCCCGCCACCGCCTCGCTCGCTCTCGGGCCGACCGCGGGAATCCGGACACATCCTCGTCGCCATCCGCTTTCGCGGAGGGATTGGGAGGCAGGGGGCGCTGGATGCGAAACGGTTCCCGCCGATTCATGCGGGCGTTTCCGACGTCGACGAACCCGTTGCCGAGGTCGCGGTTTGGACCCGATCACTCAACCTCGCGGAGGTCGCGAAGAATCGAGTCCCGCGCTTCCGGGTGCATGCCGCTCGGGGTGATCAGGTCCACCGGCAGGCCCAGAACCGCCTCCAGATGCTGTGTCGCCGACACGAGATCGACGAGATCGCGGCCAGGCGCGAACTCGGCCAGGAGGTCGACGTCCGAATCGACGCGGGCCTCGTTCCGGGCTCGCGAACCGAAGAGCTCCAGTCGCCGGATGCCCAGCTCGCGCAGGACCGGCCATTCACGGGCGATTGCCGCGAGCAGTCCGTCGATGCTGGTTGACGGAGGAACGTCCATCGGTCCGCACGTCTGTCGCGTGGCAAACGCACTCAACCGAAGTCGGCGGCGATCCGGCGCAGCGCCGCGAGGAGCGGGGGAGTTCATGCCTCGCGAGGCTCCAGACCACGCGATGGTCGACGGCGTCGTAGCCGTGCGAGAGCAGGTTCCGGAACTCCACGACCTCGCGAAGCTCGGGAATCCGTCCCGCGACGCCGGGAAACTCCCGCCGGAGCCGAGTCAACGCCTCGCCCACGATCTCGAACTCTCGTTCCACCGCTGCCCGCGTCCGACGGTCGGAAAGGAAAGCCTCGAGCGTCATCGTCCGGGTTCACGCCTCGATGCGTTCGCCCGAGACGAGCGCGTCGAGCAGGATGGTCCGGGCGTCACGCGGCATGGGCTGGGTAGAGCTCGATCGCATCCCGCTCGAGCGACGCAAGCAGCAGGGGATTCGTGACGCCGCGCCTCGAGATGAGGTCGACGCGGCGACCGAGGATCTCGGCCATTTCTCGGCGCAGCCCCATGAAGGCCCGGAAGTAGTTGATGTCGCCGTCGAGGAAGTCGACCAGCACGTCGATGTCGCTGCGGGCCGCCGAGCCCACGAGGGCCAGCGACGACACCGAGTGCCGGGCGCACGCCGACCGGATCGCGGCCGCGTGGCCGGACACCGGCGGGGGAAGTTGGGGTGTCTCGTCGGCCATGGACTCGGTCCACGATGTCGGCCGCACGGGCCGCGGGCTGGAAAAACTGACCGACCCCGGCGAACCGGGGTCGGATTTGGAATAGTCCGAAGCCGACGCTCATCGGAATGCGGTCATCCCACCGTGAGAGAACCCTCACTTCTCACGCGTGGGCATAACCCAGCCCCCGTGCCGCAAACTGCTCAACGCGCCGCGCGCAGTGCCGCAAGGAGCGCCGGAAGCCGCGTCCGCGCGAGTCCGTAGACGAGCCGCGGATCCACGACGTCGTAGCCGTGTGCGAGAACGTTGCGGAAGTCGATGACCCGCCGGTGTTCGGGAATCCGATCCGCGATGCCGGGAAAGTCACGCACGAGCCGCGAGAGCGCTTCGCCGATGATCTCGAACGACCGCTCGACGGCACGTTGCGTCCGCCTGTCCTCGGCGAACTGCTCTTCCGTCATCTCTCCCAGCATCGACACGATGTCCTCCGCAGCGGAGATCGCATCGTGAAGGATGGTCTGGGGATCACGCCGCATAGAGCCGAACTGCGTCACGCCGCAGGGATTCGAGGAGCAGGGGGTTCCTGACGCCGCGAAGGGTGATCACATCGACGGGGCGGCCAAGGATCTCCGCGAGGTCGTCGCGAAGACCCATGTAGGCGCCGAAGAGGTCGGGCGCGTGGTCGGGGAAGTCGACAAGCACATCGATGTCGCTGCGGCTTGGGTCGAAGTCATCGCGCGCAGCCGAACCCACGAGCTCGAGGAACGACACGCCGCGCCGCGCGCAGGCGGCTCGGATGCGGTCGAGGTTGTCGGAGACGAGACCGACCATACGGAGAGTCTACCGTGCAAGTCCGCGAATCGAAACGGTCAGTCTCGCGATCGGCGCGGCGAAGCGGCTGACGGCCGAGTCGCTAACGCCGCATCTGCGCGGGCGGATCACGGGTGTGGACGTGCCGGCGAAGTCAGGGGATTCGTGGGCGGTACCATCACGTCCATGACCAAGATCGTCCCCTCACTCGCTGCCGCAGCCGTGATCGTCGTCACGCTCGTGTCGTGCGCATCGAGTCCGGACCCACGGCCCGCCTCGCCGGACTCTGGCACGCCCATCCTGCTGCCGGGCATCGACCGCACCGAGTGGATCTGCGTCGAGCTGATCGGCACCGACGGCAAGTCGATCGCCGTCACCGACCAGCCACCCTCGCTCTTCATCTCGGCCGAGGGTCGTGCCTCTGGCTTCGCCGGAGTGAATCGTTACTTTGCCGAAGCGACCGTGGGAAATGCGATCAACTACGACAACGTGCCGCTGCGATTCGGCCCCGTCGGTGCCACAAGGATGGCCGGACCGCCCGAGCGCATGGCGCTCGAGGGCGCGTTCACGTCGATGCTCGGCGGGGTACGGTCGGCCGCGATCCTCTCCGGTCCGCGCGGTGCGGTGCTCACGCTCCGCAACGAGCGCGGCGAATGCGCGCGGTTTGCGCCGGTGCGGGCGCCGTAGCTGGGACGCGAAGTCAGCGCAGCGGCGGGGCGAGACCGACCACTCGCGTTGCAGCGGTGCACGGCACGTGCGAGTCAGTGCCAGGCACTGCACGGCACGTGCCGTGCACGCGTCGGGGAGGGGGCGGGCATCGCGCCGCCACTCGACGCCGCGTGCCAAAAAGCAAGCCGCCTCGGTCGTGTGACCGAGGCGGCTTCCAATAGTCCTGAGCCGATCCCGTCGGCAACCCTCCGGATTCGCCCCCCAGAGACCTTCCTAACTCTTTCGATGGAACTAACCCGATGCTGCGCCCCCAAACAGCTGTAGGGAAGAGGCTAATGCAGCCCTCTGCGGGGTGTTCCTGGAGGCTAGGATCTCTGCGGCATGCCGAACGCGGAAACGCGCGCCGCCTTCCTCAAGGGCGTCACGAAGACGCGCCCAATCGCAAGCTGCCGCCGGTGAGCTCCTCGGCGCTCACTTCTTGCGCTCCGCCTCCATCCGCCGGATCTCGGCGACCGCGCGCTCAAGCGCGGTATCGCGACCCGCGACGGGTGCGACATCAATGTGCGGGCGCACGGGGCCGAGGTCGGACTCATCGCCGCTGGCGCGGACGAACATCTTCTGGCTGAATGTCACGACGATCCGCGAGTTCGGGAGCTGGAACGGGCCGATGTCGCCGAGCGTGTTGGGCAAGCCGCCGGTCGGCTGCCCGATCGTGAGCATCAGGTCGTAGGTGCGCACGCCGTCCGCCAGAGCCATCGCGGCGGAGTATGTCTGGTCGCCGATCAGCAGGCAGGACGGCCCGTCGAAGCCCGGTTCGACCCGCGGGCGGCTGGTTGCCTCGAACTCATAGGTCAAGTCCTCGCCGTGCTTGAGCTTCGTGTACTCGGGCATGAAGATCGGCAAGACGATGGTCAGCCATCGCCACATCGGCTTCGCCTTCATGCGAAACAGCTCGTCGGACTCTTCGCTCCTGCGCCACACCAGCCTTGAGCTCATGCGATAGGGACGATCGGTCACGCGCGCGAGGAGGGTATAGCCGAGGTCGGTCGAACCTCCTCCATTCTCGCGGACGTCGACAATGAGTCCTGCGGCCCGGCGGGCGTTCGCCGCAGCGATAGCCTGGTCGAGGAACGTGTCCCACTGTCCGCCGAGCGTGCTGTCCATCGTGGGGAAGTCGATGAGCGCGATGGGCGCCGCGTCGGGCGGATCGCTTGGTAGCAGCATGCATCGGAACGGCGGACGGTCGACGAGCGTTTCGCCCTGCAGGGCAGCGGGGGTCGTTGGCGGAGCGTCGCCAGCAGCCGTCCGCTCGGTCTTGCGCGCGCCGCCTCCGACGCCCTCGACCGTCACGATGTGTCGCGAACCGTCGGGCCGGATCAGTTCGACCTCGGTCGGGAGCGTGATTCCCACGACCCAGCTGTTGGCCCGGAAGTACTCGCGGACGCAGACATCGCGCCAGCGCTCGGACTCGCCCGGTTGGAGCGCCCGCAGCCTCGCGAGATGCTCGGCGGCAGGCACCGTCCCGATCCGCACGATCCTGTCACCTGGCTCGATCGCCCGCTCGCTCTCCGCGACGGCGACGACCACCAGTCCGTCGCCCTCGGGCGCAGCGCGGAAGGGAAGCAGCCGCTCGCCGTTCGCGAAGGCAGCGACGAGTTCCTCGTTGGGCACGCCTTGACCGTAGTGATCGGAGCGATACCCCGCCTGCATCTCCATCACGATCGGCAGGAACTCGCGCCGCGTCATCGGGCGGTTGATCGAGGCCTTCAGCCGCTCGGCAAGCGCGAGGATCGAATCCTTCGAGACACGGAGGTAGGGGTTTGGGTTGGTCCGCTCGTGGAGCGCGACGATCGCGTCGAGGTCGGCCCGCAGCGCTTCGGGCTGGTGAAGCTGCGCGATCTCCTCAGGCGTCGCCGGGGGAATCGCCTCCCACGGACTCTGCATGAACATCGAGCGCGAGCAGCCGCCCGAAAGCACGACTGCGGCCGTCACGACAAGCGCGACAAGGGCTGTCGATTCGACGAGGCGACGAAGGCGGCGACGGTGTGACTTGGACTCTTGCACGACGCGACCTCCAGAGCATCGATCGAGGAATCGGCGCGACGATCGCGATTCCCGGCCACCGGGAACTCGCGTCATCCCGAACGCCCGCCCGCAGACTTCATGAAGAGCTCCATGGTCCGCGACACGTGCTCGTCACGCTCGCGGTTGGTTCGGAACTGCCGGCAGAGCGATCCGTCGATCAGGAGCGTGGCAAGCCCATGCACCATCGACCAGTGCATCGAGACGAGCGCGTCGAGCCTGCGCTGTGCCTCGGCGGAGGGCTTCGCCGAACGCCCGCCTCCATGGCACTCAGTCACGAGCCGGACCAGCACCGAGTACGCACGATCACCCGCCTCGCCGGACGCCGACGACTTGTCGCGGGCCACCAGCTCGGGCCGGAACATGACGCGAAAGGACGCGGGTTCCGCCAATGCGAAGTCGACGTAGGCGAGTCCCGCCCGAAGGAGACGGCGCGAAGGCGCGCCGCGGGTGCGCTCGGCCGCCTCCAGGCGGTCCGCCAGGCGATCGAACCCGCGCGCGACCAGTTCCGCGATGATCGCCTCCTTGTGCCCGAAGTGGTGGTAGGGCGCCTGGTGGCTCACGCCCGCCCGGCGGGCGACCTCGCGCAACGACAGAGCCCCGACCCCCTCCTCATCGATGAGGGCGAGGCTGGCGCTCAGGACCTGCTCTCGGAGATCCGACATGGCCACAGGATCCCACGCGCAGTTGACAGTGTCAAGTGCAGCGGTACCATTCGCGCCACTTGACACTGTCAGGGATCTTCGATGCCCACCACCGACCTCGCCCCCGCGTCCGGATCGATCCTTGCCCCTGCCACCGTGTTCGGGGCGGCAAACACCATCGCGATGCTCGGATGGCTCGCACTCATCCTTCTGCCGCGCCGCGTGCGGGCGCGCCGCGCCATCGCGGGTGGAGCGATCCCGCTGCTCCTCGCCGTCGCGTACGCCGCGCTGATTGCCGCCGGATGGTCGCGCGCAGACGGCGGTTTCGACTCGATCGCCGGCGTGCGATCGCTGTTCGCAAGCGACCTCGCGCTGGTCGCGGGCTGGCTGCACTACCTCGCCTTCGACCTGCTCGTGGGAGTGCACGTCGACGAGCGGGCGGAACGGGCGTCCATCGGTCGCGTGGCGCTGCTTCCTGCTCTGGCGCTCACCTTCCTGTTCGGCCCGCTGGGATGGCTGCTCTACAGGGTGCAGGAGTGGACAACGCTGCGGATGCGCGGTGACGGCATGCCGGTCATCGAGGCACCGGTGGCGAGCGGATGGATCACGATGCTGGCAGGAGCGGTGCGCAACGCGGATCGCAGGCTGCTCGCCATCGCGGGGGGCCTGCTGATGATCGTGCCGCCGACGGCGATGGCGGCGCTGTTCGACGACCGAACACTCGACGGGGCGAACCTCTGGATCAAGCCCCTCAAGTTCGAGATCTCGCTCGCGGTCTACATGGCGACGCTCGCCGTCGTGGTGCCGCTTGCGGGCCCGCATGCCGCCACGTCGCGCGCGGCGCGCCGGATGGCATGGATCGGCGGCACGACCGCCGTGCTCGAGATGGCCTGGATCATCTTCCAGGCGGGACGCGCCGTACGGTCGCACTTCAACCTCTCCACCCCGTTCGAGGGGGCGATGTACGGCGCGATGGGGGTCGGCGCGGTGCTCCTGGTGCTGATGCCGCTGCCGCTCATCCCGGTCGCATGGCGAGCACGCTCGGGCGGACTCCGCGCAGGCATCGTGGCAAGCCTGCTGCTCAACCTGCTTCTCGGCGGCGTCTTCGGCGCGATCCTGAGCACCCGCGAGTCGCACTTCATCGGCGGTGACGGCACCGATGCCGCGGGGCTCCCGTTCGTCGGCTGGTCGACGACGGGCGGGGATCTGCGTATCGCGCACTTCCTGGGCCTGCACGCGCTCCAAGCGATGCTCGTGGCAGGGATCGCGACGTCCGCGTGGCGGCCCCGGATCGGCACAATCGCCGTCTGGGCGTTGGCCAGCGCGTGGGCAGCGATGACCGTCACCGCGGCAGCTCTCGCGCTGCGGGGCGTTCCGCTTCCTTGAGCAAGGCGCATCCCGTGGCGATGGCGGTGGCGCTCCGCCTGGCCTGCCTTCACTCCCACGAATTCGCGGTCATGACCGCAGAGACACAACCCGGCCGGGATGCCAGGGCGTTCACTCTGGACCGTTCGGCACACCAGTTTGGAGCACCACTCTTGAAGGCAGCGCCTCGGCAGCCCCAGAACCTCATCCCACCCGCGCCACCATCAGCAGGTACCCGTGTCGCACATCGACCTGCTCGAACCCGCAGCTCCGGTACAGGAAGCGAGCCGGATTCTCCGGATGGACGGTGAGTGCGACCTGCGCATGCCCGGCGCGGGCGGCGCAGGCGAGCGCCTCGCGCATCAGCGGCTTGCCGTGGCCCTTGTGCTGGAACTCGGGCTCGAGCGCGATCCCCAGCTGGGGAGTGACCGCATCGACCGACGCCAGCCCCGTGCCAGGGGGAAGCACGCGCATCCAGCAGGCTCCCGCATCGACGCCGTCGACGACCGCGACGACGCCGCAGTCGGTCTCACGGCCCCAACCCTCGGCATAGATGCGTACGGCAGGAGACTGGAGGATCTCGATCGGCCGCAGCGGCGCCGGAGGAGGATCCCACAGTGCCACATGGAGCCAGTGCCACAGGGTGTCTTGATCGGCCGCAACGAGTGGACGGAAGCGGAGCAATGGGGGTCCTCATGACCTTGAGTCCGGACGTGATGGCGTCCGCCGTGAACGGGGACGGTGGGAGTAAGCGTAACGCGGGGGCAAGTCACAACCTCGGCAGCAGGTGGGAAACGCCCGCCCAAACGGTGGTCATGACCTCAGAGACAGAACCCGGCCGCGAGGGTTGACCAATGACACCCGACGACCGAAAGGCCTCTCGATGCACAGAGAGACAATCCGCGAGCACACCCCCGACGGCCGGCCGGGCGTTCGGCCACGCCGCGCCGCTGGCCCACCGCCAGAGACCTCCTTGCGCGCCTCCTGAAGTAAAATGCTTGCCCATGACAGATCTTCCACTGGCCACGTTGGCGACGATGAATCCGGGAGGTTCGGGCTCCACAGGCACGATCCTGCAGCAGTCGCCCGGGTACGTCGCGGGCTGGGGAACCCTCGCGCTGATCAACGCCGGCCTTGCGCAGGGAAAGAATCGCTCTGGACTGAACTGGTTCCTCCTCTCCCTGCTCATGGGCCCGGTCGCGACCTTCATCCTGGTCGCGCTCTGCGAGAACCTCCCCGGACCGGGCGCCAAGCCTGACAAGCCGGTCGCCGGGACGAACCCGGGTCACTAGGCTCCCGCCGAGGCGAACCCGGGTACGACTTCCCGCGGACACCGTCGACCAGCGGGTGTGTTCGGGCGACCCACCGATGAAGGCTTCGTGACACGCCGCGTCCTCCCGTCCCAGCCTTGCCGCTCCCGACCCCGGGCGTAGTGACCGCTCCAGCGGGCCCGACCCACTCTTAACCCGGCACCCTCCCGCGGAGAGACCCGGAGAGACTTTCGGCCCATCCGGTCGGCCAGCGGGGGTGTTCGGGCGACCCGGCGGTTAACACTCCGAGACACGCGGCGACCGCCCGCCCTGGCCCACCCCTCGAAATCCCTGCGCACAAAGCGAAAGACGCGCCCTCATGGAGGACGCGTCTCTCGTGCGTTTGGCGAGGGCTGCTGTTTGCAACCACTCTTGAAGTAGTCCCGCGCCGACCCCGCTCTGACAATCCGGAAGCCGCCCGAAAGAGAACTCGCCCGGGGTTTCGGTGGAGATAAACGGATTCCATCTTCTCAAGCCGTGATCCCGCAGAGACTTGCGTCAAGGTCTCCGTGGCGACCTCCGATAGCTCCCCAGATTCTGGGTCACACTCGTCCGGCTCAAGCCGTGAAGCAGTCAAGAGCACGCCGGGGCGAAAGGACCCGGGTCGCAAGCGCCGACTGTCCGAGCCGAACCCGTTCGCGACCCGGGAACACCGCACGCCGAGACGACCTTCACTCGACGCTCGTGTGCCATCAGTTCGCACTTCATCCGCCTTCGGACCGGCGTTTCACCCATCGAACCGCGGCCTCGAGCGGCGCGTCCCGGCCGGGCTCGGATGGCACGACTTCATCGGGCATGACCGGGTCGCGGTTCGTCTCGTCCCCGTCCGCTCGAATGAAGAGCGCCGTGCAGAACGCGACCACGATGCTCGAATTCGGGAGGCGCTGGTAGCCGCACTCCCCGAGGTCGTTCGGGACTCCGCCGGTTGGCTCTCCGATGACATGCGCGAGCCCGAACGTCTTGATCGCATCGCTCGTCATCATGGCCGACGAGAAGGTCCGCCTGCCGATGAGGACGCAGACGGAGCCTCGGAATCTTGGCTCGAGCGGCTGCAGTGTGTACGGCTCGTTCGTGAACACGCGTTCCTCGCCAACCTTGATGGACGCGAGCGCCGGCGACACGAACTGCTTCCACGGCAGGATCCTGACCCACCATTGCATGCAGGAATCGAAGAACTGCTCGTAGTCCTGGCTGACCCGCCAGCGCTTTCCTCCGCTGAAACGGAAGGGCTTGTCGGTGATGTGCGCAAAGAGTGGAGCCGCGAGACTGCTGTCACCTCCACCGTTGAGCCTCATGTCGATGATGAGTCCCGTCGCGCGCGATGTCTGGAGCTCCTGGAAGGTCTTCGCGAGAAAGTCCTCCCACGACTTCCGCGCGGTCATCGGCATCGCATCCCAGCGGAGAAGCCCCACGCCGCCGTCAAGCATGCGGAAGGAGAAGTTCTCGCTCGGAGTAGACGACTGCTTCCCGGTTTCCGCCGAATCAACGCCCTGCTCGTCAAACATGCGATCGAACATCGTGCGAATGGGCTCGCCCTCCGCACCAGGCAGCGTGCGTGCGAGCGATTCGCCCGATGGGGCCTCGGCAGTCAGTGCGTAGGGGGCCTCGAATCCCAGTTCCCAAAGCCGCTGATGGAAGTCGTCGGCGATGCGAACGTCACGATATGCGTCGGTGGCGGCCGAGGTCGCGCGCCTCATCCGCGCGAGAAGGCCGGCGACGCCGGATCCGTTGACCGACGTGAGCCGCGCGCCCGCAAGTTCGGTCGGATCATCCGAGTCGATCACGACTTCATCGCCTTCGACGCGAATCTTGAGCGGGAATGGCCGCCCGCCTGCCGCGAGCCACGCGTTGTACTCCTCCTTCGCGCCGAGCGCGTAGTGGTGACCGATCCGATACGCGGCCATGACCTCGCGCAGGTACGGCATGAAGGCCCGGCGCGTGAGCGGTCGGTCGACCGCCGCGGAGACCGAGGCGAGCCGCGCCTCAACCTGCTCTCGCGGGACGAAGAGGTACGGATTGGGCGTGGTCCGCTCGATGAGCTCGAAGTAGGCCTTGAGATCATCGCGAAGCTGTTGTGCGGAGATCTCGGCGTTGACGCGCTCCGGTGGCAGATCGGGGAAAGGGTTGCGCGCGACCAGACTCATGCAGCCGCTCGACATTGCGCCGATCGCGGCGGCGGCACAGGCCATCCAGGCGGTGAAGCTACGAAGTCGGCGACGGGGGGCTCTGGTGGCGGCCATGATGCGCTCGTTCGGATTTGATCGAACCGGATTGCTGGCCCGGCACGCTCGAACTCGGGCAGCCCGGTCCATCGACATTACCCGCGGGTCGCTGTTCGAACCGGTTCGGCCCCGCCCCGGCGCTCCCGACCCCGGGGTTCGGGACCGCCCTAGAGAGACCGACCCTCGCCATAACCGTGGGGTCAGGTGCCGTGGAGAGAACGGAGAGACCTTTGGCCTCGCCGCGGTCATCAGCGCCTATCTGCATGTACCGCCGGTTATGTCCACCCGTCCGGAGACGAGGTCCGTCAGGACACGTAAGCCATGAAATCCCAAGCAAAAGCGAAAGACGCGCCCTCGTGGAGGACGCGTCTCTCTTGCTTTCGGCGAGGGCTGCTGTTCGCAACCACTCTTGAAGTAGCGGGGACAGGACTTGAACCTGCGACCTCCGGGTTATGAGCCCGACGAGCTACCAACTGCTCTACCCCGCAGGCTGCAAGTGTAGCCAATCCGCCGCGAAGAGGCAAGCGGTCGCGCGATGCGCCCGGCGCCGCGGGAAATCCTGCAATTCCGCACCGACGCTCCGTAGGATTCCTCCTCGCGAATCCACCGACGCGGATCAGGGAGAACCCGACATGAGCAACAACGCCACCGACACGCAGCGCGTCATCTACTCGATGCTCGGCGTCTCGAAGACGATCAACCAGAAGCAGATCCTGAAGGACATCTACCTGTCCTACTTCTACGGCGCGAAGATCGGCGTGCTCGGCCTCAACGGCTCGGGCAAGTCGACGCTCCTGAAGATCCTCGCCGGCGTCGACAAGGAGTTCGAGGGCAAGATCGAGATGGCGCCGGGCTTCCGCGTCGGCTACCTCGAGCAGGAGCCGCTCAAGAACGAGACGCGCACCGTCGACGAGGTCATCCGCGAGGGCTGCACCGAGGTGACGAAGCTCCTCGAGGAGTTCGACCGCCTCAACGAGAAGCTCTGCGATCCGGACATCACGCCGGCCGACATGGACAAGACCCTCGCCCGCGTCGGCGACCTGCAGGAGAAGCTCGACCTGATCGACGCCTGGACGCTCGACAGCCAGCTCGACATGGCGATGGACGCGCTCCGCTGCCCGCCGAAGGAAGCGACCTGCGACAAGCTCTCGGGAGGCGAGCGCCGCCGCGTCGCGCTGTGCCGGCTGCTCCTCTCGAAGCCCGACATCCTGCTCCTCGACGAGCCGACCAACCACCTCGATCCCGAGAGCGTCTTCTGGCTCGAGCAGTACCTCGCGCGCTATCCCGGCACCGTCATCGCCGTCACCCACGACCGCTACTTCCTCGACAACGTCGCGGGCTGGATCCTCGAGCTCGACCGCGGCGTCGGCATCCCCTACAAGGGCAACTACACCGGCTGGCTCGAGCAGAAGCACAAGCGCCTCGCCCTCGAGGAGAAGCAGGAGTCCGTCCGCCAGAAGACGCTCGCCCGCGAGCTCGACTGGGTGCGGCAGAACCCGAAGGGCCGGCAGGCGAAGTCGAAGGCCCGCGTCGCCGCCTACGAGAAGCTCCTCGGCGAGGACAGCGAGAAGCGCGCGAAGGAGATCGAGATCTACATCCCGCCGGGGCCGCGCCTCGGCAACCTCGTCATCGAGGCGAAGGCGCTCCGCAAGGCCTTCGGCGACACGCTGCTTCTCGACGACGTCGAGTTCTCGATCCCGCCCGGCGCGATCGTCGGCATCATCGGCCCCAACGGCGCCGGCAAGACCACGCTCTTCAAGATGATCGTCGGGCTCGAGCAGCCCGACGGCGGCTCCTTCAAGGTCGGCGACACGGTCAAGCTCGCCTACGTCGAGCAGACGCGCGACTCGCTTCCCTCCGGCAAGAACGTCTGGGAGGCGATCTCCGAAGGCAGCGAGGAGATCCGGCTCGGCAACGCGAAGGTCAACAGCCGCGCCTACGTGGCGCGCTTCGGCTTCTCGGGCACCGACCAGCAGAAGAACGTCGAGACGCTCTCCGGCGGCGAGCGCAACCGCGTCCACCTCGCGCGGCTCCTCAAGAGCCATGCGAACGTCATCCTTCTGGATGAGCCGACGAACGACCTCGACGTGAACGTGATGCGCGGGCTCGAGGAGGCGCTCGAGAACTTCGCCGGCACCGCCGTCATCATCAGCCACGACCGCTGGTTCCTCGACCGGCTCGCGACCCACATCATCGCCTTCGAGGGCGACGCCAAGATCCACTTCCACAACGGCAACTGGTCGAGCTACGAAGAGGAACGCCGCAAGCGCTTCGGCGACGAGGCCGCGCAGCCCCATCGCCTGAAGTACCGGAAGCTCACCCGCACCTGAGCGCGTCCGCGGACTCGAATCTCCGTTCGAACCGAACGCCCGCGACATTCCCGGGCGTCAGGCGTTCTCCTGAGGGAATGGGGTGAAGACCCCGCCCACGGGCGCCGTAAGTTGGGTCATGCTCCCGCGTCGGCTCGTCCCGCCGACTTGGAAGTCATGTCCAGAGAGCGACTTGAACCCACCGCCGCGCTGGCGGCGCTGATCACCGGGAACCACAGGCACGTGGCAGCACGCGCCTCCGGTGACCGCGCCCCGACTCCCGCACTCGCGGCGGGAGGCGGTCCGATCGCGCTCGTCGCGTTGTGCGGCGCGGGCGTCGCGGATCCGGCCGCGCTCTTCTCGCGACGCGAGTCGGATGTGGCGGTGGTGGTGCCGTCCGCCCCGATCGACACGCTTGCAAGCGTGGTCGGTCCCACGCGGCTCGAGCATCTGGTCGAGGGCGCCTGCTCCGCGCTCGAAGCGGCGGCGTCCGACGGCGTGCCGCTCGTCGTGCTGCTCGCATCGGTGGCGGAACAGGGCGTCTCGGTCGGCATCGTCTTCCGCTCGCTCGAGCGCGAGCTCTTCGAGACGCTCTCCGGTGCGCTCGCACGCAGCGCGGACGCGCGCGCGGCGATCCGCAACGGCCACCTGCGCGTGGTCGCCGCGCTCGTCGAGGAGCCCGCGCGCCGCGTGCACTGGCTCGGCGAGCACCCCGAGCTCGCCCGGCTGCTCGCCGCCGGAAGCTGACGGCTCCGCCCGCGCGCAAAGGCCCTACATTGCGCGACATGTCGACTGCGACCGTGATGGCGGGCGTGCCCGCGACGAATCTCTCGCTCTACCGCGCGATCCGCTTCAAGGTCGGCGATCCCGCCGCGCTGATCCTGCTGCCGCGGCCGGACGGCGGCCACGAGCGGCTGCTCGTGATCCGCGACATCGAGATGGAGCGCGCGAAGCGCCACGCGCGCGCCGACCGCGTGCAGTGTCCGGCCGACTTCGAGCCCGCCGGCGGACTGTCCGGCGACCGCGAGACCGCGACCGCGCAGTCGGTCGCCGAGTGCCTTCGCCGCGCCGGCGTCTCGCGCGTCCGCGCCGACCGCACGCTGCCGCTGATCTATTCCCACTTCATCGCCGCCGCCGGCATCGCCGTCGACTGCGACGTCGAGCTCGGGGTCCTCGAGCGGCGCGCGAAGGACGCGGAGGAGCTCGCGCTGCTCCGCGAGGCGCAGAAGGCGACCGAGTCGGCGATGGAGCTCGCCTGCCGCACCGTCGCGCGGGCGAAGGCCGCCGCCGACGGCACGCTCGTGCATGACGGCGCGCCGCTCACCTCCGAGCGCCTGCGCGCGATCATCGACGTGCACCTCCTGCAGGCCGGATACGACAACCCGGAGCCGATCGTCGCCTGCGGCGCGCAGGGCGCCGACTGCCACGACCACGGAAGCGGCGTCCTCCGCACCGGCGAGCCGGTGATCGTCGACATCTTCCCGCGCAGCAAGTCGAGCATGTACAACGGCGACATGACCCGCACCGTCGTCCATGGCGCGATCCCGCCCGAAGTCGCGCGGATGCACGCGGCGGTCGCCGAGGCGAAGCGCGACGCCATCGCCGCCGTGCGCCCCGGCGCCACGGGCCAGTCGGTCCACGAGGCGACCCTCGCGGCGCTCGCGCGGCACGGCTACCACGCCGGCCAGCCGGCCTCGCCGGGCGTCGCCGTCATCAGCCACGGCACCGGTCACGGGATCGGCCTCGACGTGCACGAGCCGCCGCTCCTCGCGATGAAGGGACCGCCGCTCGTCGTCGGCGACGTGGTCACCGTCGAGCCGGGGCTCTACGCGATCGGCATCGGCGGCGTGCGCATCGAGGACATGGTCGCCGTCACGGCGGACGGCCGCGAGAACTTCAACACGATGGACGAGGGGCTCGACTGGCGCTGAGCCGCGCGGACCGCACCTACCGCTCGCTGCGGCGGGGCCCCTTCGAGGAGGGGCGCGCAGGAAGTCGCGGAGGCGCCGGATCCTCGGGCGAGACGGGTTCTTCGCCGTCCGACTCCGCGTGATCGCCCTCGAGCTCCGCGCGGTGCGCGACGCCGAACTGCTCTTCGCCCGTGCGCAGCCGAACCGCGGCGCGCGGCGGCGCCACGACGCCTTCGACATAGTGGCGACCCGCGAGGCGGCAGGTCTCGGCAAGCGCCTGGTGGAGCTTCTCGTGGTCGGGCATGGCGTCGAGTCGCTCGAGCAGCGCGTCGACCTGCTTGGAGAGTTCCGCGCCGGTGTCAAGCGTCTCGATCGCGGCGTCGCCGAGCTGTTCGAGAGCCTCCGCGTACCAGTCGAGGGTCGGCTTGTCCCACTTCCGCGGCGGATCGATCCGCGTGCGGATCGTGACCTGGCCGATCGCGACGAGCGGGCAGAGGCCGAGCTGGGTGCGCGGCTCGCGGCAGAGCACGATCGCCGGAATCTCGCGCTCGAGAGCGATCAGCCGCAGCCGGCGCGCATCGGCGCCGACAAGCGGCGGCTGCACGAGGTAGCAGACCGGTTCGATCGCGCGCTCCTCGGGGATCGCGTCGTCCACGGTCACGAGACGGCCTGAATCAAAGGCGATCTCGCGGCGCTGGCGCCGGGCTTCCTGCAGCGGCAGGCAGATGCGCGACATCAGGTTGAAGTCGCCGGCCGCGCGCGCCATGTCGAGCGCCTTCGCGCAGAGCCGCTCGGCCTCGAACCAGTGGTTCCGGGTGAGCGCCTGCTGCGCCTTGGTCATGAGGCTCTGCACGGATGCGGTCTTGGCTGCGGACATCGATTCGGGTTCCTCGAATGGATTCGGTCGGTGCAAGGCGGGAGGAGGCTACGCGGCGCGGCGTGCGGCTTCCTCGGCAAGCGCGGCGAGCGTCTTCGCGAAGTCGCGCGAGGTCGCCGGGAATTCATAGAGAAGGCAGTCGGACACGGCGGTGGTGTCCTGCGCGACCATCGCGTCGCGAAGCGCACGCAGGCGCGCGTCGAGCCCGGAGAGCGCGCCGTCGAGGTCGATGCCGCGGGCGCGCGCGTCGTCGCGCGAGACCACCCCGAGCTCGAGCCCGCGCACGACCGCGGTCTGCACCGATCCCCAGATGGCGAGGGCCTCGAGCAGCTTCGAGAAGCCTTCGCGGGCGCGGTCCGCCTGCATCAGCTTGGCGGCGGAGCGCTGGATCTCCTCGGCGTTCAGGATCGCCTCGGCGGCGTGCACGAAGGTGTCGCGCAGGAGCTCGGCCGGATGCGCGGTCGAGAAGCGGATCTCCTCGGCGCCGCGGGCGATGTGGCTCGACGACGCGATGTCGTCCTCCGACCACGCGATTCCGTCGACGAACACCTCGATCACCATGCGGCCGGCGCGCGTCGCCTCGGTCGAGGCGGCTTCAAGCGCCTCGCGCACGGTGGTGGCATGCAGGCCGGTCTCCCGGTCGTCGAGCAGAATGCGCATCGCAGGTCCTTCAGCGGCGGGTGAAAGGGCGCCGGAGGATGCTATCGGCCTTCCAAAGGGGCCGATTGAGCCAAACGGGAGAGATATGCGGCCTGTAGGGGCGGAGACCTGAGCGCGGGCCACGGGCCAAGGCCGAGGACCAAGGGCCAGGGACCAGGGTCACGAGTCAGGGAATCGGGGAGTCCGCTGTCAGGGCTCGCCGGGGGCGCCGGGAGCGCCACCCGAGACCGCCTGGCCGGCTTCCGGGCGCCACATGGTCGGCACCGAGCGCTTGTCGTCGCGTCGGGCGCGCTCGAGCGCACGACCGTGGACGCCCTCCGCGCTCGCGACGAGCGCGTCGCAGAGCTCGTGCAGCTGGCGGACGCCGGGGTACTCGCGACGCAGCTCGTCGATCCGGTCGGAGGTCGTGCCCGACGACTCGCAGAAGAGGCGGCGGAAGGCGGCGCGGACCGCGTCGATCGCGTCCTCGCCGGCGCCGCGTCGCGACATCTGGATGTGGTTGTGGCCGCGCACGCGCGCCGGGGAGCCCTCGACGATCATGTAGGGCGGCACGTCGCGGGCCACGCGGGCGAGGCCGCCGACGAGCGCGCAGGTGCCGATCGAGACGAAGTGGTGGAACGCGGCGCTTCCGCCGATCGTGGCCGCATCGCCGACATGGACATGTCCGGCGAGCAGGGCGGCGTTCGCGATCGTGATGTCGTCCCCGAGCCTGCAGTCGTGGGCGATGTGCACGCCGACCATCAGGAGGTTGCCGCTCCCGATCGTGGTCGCGCCGCCACCGTTGGCCGTGCCGCGGTGGATGGTGACCTGCTCGCGGATGTGGTTCCGGTCGCCGATCTCGCACCAGGTCTCTTCGCCTCGGTACTTCCGGTCCTGCGGCGTCCCGCCGAGGGTGGCGAAGGGGTAGACGACGTTGTCGGCGCCCATCCGGGTGAAGCCCTCGATCACGACATGGTTGCGCAGCACCGTGCGCGGGCCGATCGAGGCCCGCGGGCCGACCACGCACCACGGGCCGATCACGGCGTCGTCCGCGATCTCGGCGCTTCGGTCGATGACGGAGGTTGGGTGGATCAGTGCCATCGGCTGGGAGGACGGCGTCGCGCCGTCCCGCAGTTCACTCGATATCGGGATCGACCATCATAAATCGCAGTTCGGCCTCGGCTGCAGTCTTGTCGCCGACGATCGCCCGACAGCGAAGATGGCCGGTGCGGGCCGTCGCCCGGATGTTCTCGGCCTCGAGGACCACCTGGTCTCCCGGGACGACCGGCTTGCGCAGCTTCACCTTGTCGATCGAGAGCAGGACCGCGATCTTGCCGGTGTGCTCGAGCACGTTCGAGAGGAGCAGGCCGCCGAGCTGCGCCATCGCCTCGACCAGCAGCACCCCGGGCATGATCGGCGTTCCCGGGTAGTGGCCTTGGAAGAACGGCTCGTTGATGGTCACGTTCTTGATGCCGACCGCCCGGCGCGACCCATCGACCTCGACGACCCGGTCGACGAGGAGCATCGGGTAGCGGTGCGGCATCAGCTTCTGGATCGCCCGGATGTCCATCACCTTCCCGTCGACGACGGTGCGGCGAAGGTCGGCGGCGAGCATCTGCTCCCGAACGCGGAGGGCGAGCTTGCGATTGAGGCCGTGGCCTGAGCGGACGGCGAGCACCCGGCCCTGGATCGGCACGCCGATCAGCGAGAGGTCGCCGATCACGTCGAGGACCTTGTGCCGGACCGGCTCGTCGTCGAAGCGGTAGGCGTTGTCGATGGGCTGGCCGT
>Ga0315906_10002551_pt1 | contig 25285 bp, 21 predicted proteins | sample LakEriMetagenome_4_FD_203526 | JGI IMG/M metagenome (GOLD analysis project Ga0315906, IMG submission 203526) | Freshwater fungal communities from buoy surface, Lake Erie, Ohio, United States - Buoy 2 MA122 | ecosystem: Environmental > Aquatic > Freshwater > Lake > Lake biofilm | place: USA...
TCTAACGCCAGTAGCCCGACTGTGACTTTGACGGTCAAGCCCCGACAGAACTCGGGCAGCAACTACACGGCTGCTGATAGTCCGACTGTTGTTCGCACTTCTACTATCCCGATCCAACAGTTTACGGGTCAGGTCTACACGCGAGTGCGTGGTCGTCAGATGGCGTTCCGGTTGGACTCGGTAGACAAGGGCGTGGCGTGGCAAATGGGTGCCATGCGTATTGATGTCAAACCAGATGGGCGCAGGTGATTTATGGCACTCACTAACATTAGAAACATCGTTGCTCCGAATCTACCTGTTGCACCTGTTTCGTACGAGCAGCGATACCAAGACCAGTTCAGCAACGTTCTACGTCTTTACTTTAGCCAAGTAGACAACAGCACTCAGCAGTTGACTCAAGCGGTGAATAGCCTATCTGTTATGAACTGGCTTAGCGAAGGGTCGTTCTGATGGCGTTTCAAAACATCATCGGGTACAAGCTCGGTCAGGCAGAAATGCCTACGACGTATTTCACTGTGTATACGGTGCCGCCGAACGTACGTACTTACATAAAAGATATTGATATTTGCAACACGGCTGGAAGTAGCTTGAGGTTCTATGTGCACCTCGTACCGATTGGTAAAACAGCCGCTGTTGATAACGCGCTTTTTTATAACGCACCCATCAATGGAACCACCACGGTGCAGTGGACGGGTTCTCAGATATTGAATGCGGGCGATACCATTCAGGTCAAAGCAAGTGCTGCTGGAGTTACCGTGTCTGTTACGGGTGGTGAAGCGACATGACGATTACCGTTTATCCGCCGTATGGGGCTAGTCCCAACAATCCCATTTACATTGAATTTAATCCGACTGCTACAGACGCATTTGGAAGATTGCAGATTGCCGAACCGTATACATTGTTTGACAGCCAGAATCGGTATGCGGCGGACAATCAGTTTAGTCAGTCCACAAGTGGCACGGGAACTGTGTCGTTCCTGCCCAACGAAGCCGCTGTAAAAATGGAAGTGACGGGAGCAGGTTCTGGATCTGTTGTCCGGCAGTCTTTTCGCTCAATGCCGTATCAGCCGGGCAAGGGCTTGCTTGTCCTTGCTACGTTCGTCATGGACAGCAATAACAGTCTGAACCTCACGCAGCGCGTTGGATACTACAACAGCCAGAACGGGGTATTTTTTCAGCGTGGAGATGGTACGTTTTCGTTTGTATTGCGCTCTTATGTGACGGGCACAGTAAGCGATGCTCGCACAGTTAATCAGTCTTCATGGAACGGCGATAAGTTAGACGGTACTGGCCCTTCGGGTATTATCCTTGATGCGACCAAAGCGCAGATTCTGTGGATGGACTTTGAGTGGCTAGGCGTCGGTTCGGTTCGCTGTGGGTTTGTCATTAATGGCGTATTCATCGTATGCCATACGTTTAATAATGCGAACTTAATTACTAACGTCTACATGACAACGGCAATCCTGCCGATGCGGTACGAGATTATTTCCACTGGAAATATTGCTGCGTCCTTGAAGCAAATTTGCTGCTCGGTAATTTCAGAGGGCGGCTATCAGCAAACGTCTGTTGAGCATACCGCAAGAATGATAAATCTTACGGCAGCCTCATATTTAACAACGACATTCAAACCTCTTGTCTCAATAAGACTTGCATCCACGGCTCTAGGCGCAGTTGTTATCCCGTTCAATATTAATTTCTTGCCTTCAACAGCAGACAACTTTGAAGTTGCATTGATAAAAAACGGCACTTTGGCAACTACGCCGTCTTGGGCTGCTGTTGATACTGACGCAAATGTCGAATATGACATCGGATCAACCTCAATAACAGGTGGGTCTTTGGTGTATTCAGAATATGCAACAGGAAAAACAGGTAGAACTATTTTGTCTACAGGTTCTGGATATAACTGGGACTTGCAAATTGGCGCTTCTTTAGCCGGGGTCAGCGATATATTTACTGTTGTTGCGCGATGTGTGACGACGGGCGGATCAAGCACGGGCGGTGGAATCGCGTCCATTTCTTTCTACGATCTCACGCAGTAGAAATGCTAATATCAGACGAACTTGACCCAGTGGGGTGAGTATGTACAACAACGACCCGAAATACACTGATCCCCCCGAGGCAGGCTTAGCCTCCCTTCTGTCCTCACGTGGCCGGAACGGGGACTCCGTTCTTGTCCACATGACCCCTGACGAGTTACAGGGTCTTAAGGCTATTGCGATGGCTCACGGTGGTGAGCTAACCATCAACCCGGAAACGGGCCTGTACGAAGCCAACATCCTTAAGAAGTTCCTGCCCATGATCGCAGGGGCGGTGCTCAATACGGTAGCGCCGGGTATAGGCGGTTCGATTGGTCAATTCCTTGGACTGTCTGGTACAGCAGCATCCACTCTTGGCACGGGTTTGTTGGTCGGCGGTGTTACTGGCCTGATCGAGGGCGACCTGAAGAAAGGCTTGATGGCAGGCATCGGAGCCTATAGCGGTGCCAACCTTGCTCAGGCTTTGCAAGGTGCTTCTGTTGGCGCAGGCATAGAACCTGAAAGGGTTTCTGCCGAAGAACTTGCCAAGACCAATCAGGCTATGGAGGCCGCTAAACAGACGGTAGGTGCTACGCCTGTAGTTAATCCGACTGTAGCTAGTCCGACTGTTGATTTGGCATCCGCCGATCTAAGTAAGATAGGTCTTGATCGTCCTACGATTGGGTTTAATACCCCGTCTTCTGTGGCTTCAACAGCCTCACTTCCTATGGCGCAACTTGCTGGTCAGGCTGCCCCTGCTGATGGACTTGATTTCTTTAAGTCGGCTAACGCTTTCCGAACAATGCCTGATACTGGTGGAATGCCCACCAAACTAGATTTATCCACAGGTCGGGCAGCCAACATTGCTGGTACGGGTATAAGGGGTGTGGGCGAAGGCATTGCTTCTCTCTTTAAGTCTCCGCAGTCTCGTGGTGCGTTTATTAACCGACTGGGCGGCGGGTTTGAATCCGGTCTCGGTCAAAGTGCCGCAAAGTATGCAACTTTGATGGGCGTTTCTGACGCCCTTACGCCTGAGTACGAAATGCCGTCAGGCAGTGCTTATGGCGATGACACCGTGTACATACCGGGCGGGTTTAATCCGATGTATGGATACGGTAGAGAACACGGATATTTATTGCCGGGTAAATACTACAAGAGAACCAAACAGGGTCTTGTACCGTACAACCCTTATGCGATGGCACCGGGTTACGCTGCTGGTGGATCTGTTCAGGCATCTGGTCAGGATATGAACTTGCCGATGGCATACCCGCATCCGAACCAAAACTACCCGCTTTCCACGGTGGTCAAGGCTAACTACTCGCCGCAGTACCTGTCGAATGTACCGCAGCCCCGCGAAGTCCTGTCTGGCTATGACACCAAGGTTGACCCGTTTACGGGTGAAGAGCGGTTTGCGGAAGGTGGTCCGGTATTTGGCGGGCAGATGATTATCCCTGCCGTTAAGGACGGAGTAGAGGGGTACTACACAGATACCACTCGGACAACCTTTGTTCCTAGACCCGGCGTCGGTCAGCCCCCGGTAGGCGTTGCACCGCCTCCGTCTAATCCGTTTGCCCAACCTTCTCCGGTAACTAGTCCTCCTCCGAAGCCGGAACCTTCTGTGCCACCTACGGTTGTACTTCCTCCGGATGGTCCTCCGAACCCGTTTGCCCAACAGCGGCAGCGATACATGGACATGGTTAATGCCCCGCCCAAAGCGCCGGTTGATACCAAGCCAACGATGGACTACTTGGACGAGCTTAGCCGTCGGGCACGTAAACCCGAGTTCATGGTATTTCCGCCGGGTGGATACACGGGCGGTACGGGTGGAGACCCAAATAGACCGCCTCCGGATAAACCAGACCCTGATTGCGGACCCGGATACACATACGACCGTGCTACAGGCACGTGCGTGCCTATTAACAGCCTTACCAATCCGCCTACCCCGCCGACTCCTCCAAAAGGACCGCCGGGTACAACTATTACGCCTCCACCGACACCGCCAGCGCCGCCTAAAAAGGACGAGCCTAAAAAGGACGAGCCTAAAAAGGACGAGCCTAAAAAGGACGACGAAGAAGATAAGGGTGCCGTTGATCGTGCCAGAGACATGTTCAACAACTGGTTCAATAAACGCTTTGGCGATATTTATGGATTGACTGGCACCGCTATTGGTCTTACTGGCGCTGGTATGTTAGGTACTTACCTTTGGGATAAGTACTTGGGTCCAGAAATAAAGAAGCAAGTTGAAAAAGTTTCTGTTGAAGGGCGTACCGATGAGCAAGCCCTTAACGACATATTAGATGCCGAAACCGAAAAATTATTGGAACAACTTCAGAAAGACGTTGAAGCAGCCAATAAAAATAAACCGACTACGCCGGGTGGTGGCGGTGTTGGAATACCGGGTGGCGGTGGTAGTGGCCGTCCTGTTGGTGGCGGTCCGATTGCTGGCCGTGGTGGTCCTAGATATGGAGGTAGCGTTAACCCCGGCTACATAGATAACGGAGACGGCACGTACTCGGACGCGGAAGGTAACATCTACGATGAAGACGGTAATTTAATAGAAGAAGCCCGTATCGCTGCTAGAACCGGTGGCCGTATCCGCGCTATGCAAGCGGGTGGCTTGCCTACGCCTCCTAATCCCTACGGCGCTGCTGTGGGTGAGGATTACAACTTCGGCTTTGCTCAAGGTGGTATGCCCGAGTACAAGGCTGGTGGTAAGTTGTTAGACGGCCCCGGCGACGGTATGTCCGACAGCATCCCTGCGGTAATTCGCGGTAAGGGTGTACAACGTGCTGCGTTGGCAGACGGCGAGTTCGTCGTCCCGGCTGATGTGGTATCGCATCTCGGTAATGGCTCTACTAAAGCGGGAGCCAAGAAACTTTACGCAATGATGGATCGGATACGTGAGGCTAGGACTGGCAGAACACGCCAAGCTCCTGAAGTAAAGCCCAACAAGTATCTGCCTGCATAATCGGGAGCGATCATGGCTACACCCACTGAACAAATACAAACCAGCATTCCTAGTTATCTTCAAAGACCGATAGAACAACTCGTTGCCGAAGCTCAGAAGCTGTCTCAACAGGGCTATCAGCCCTATGCAAGGCCGAAGTTAGACGCTCAAGGCAAGCCTGTAATGGATGACCAAGGTCGTCCAGTTATGGAGTCTATTCAGCGTTTAGAAGACTTCAGCCCGCTTCAAAGGCAGGCATTTCAGAACATTGCTGGAATGCAGACTGCGGATCAACTTAGGCAGGCTACAGGTCTTGCCGGACTTGCAGGCGTAGATGCTGCCAGACTTGGGCAGTACACCCCCGCTGCGGAGCGCGAGTTTTACCAAGCCCCTCAGTTTGAGCGGATGGGGACTACCTTTCAGCAAGTTAATGCTGCGCCGGGTACCTCGTATCAAATGGCTGGTCCGGAGCGAGTTGGACTTGGTGCATTACAGCAATACCAGATGGGTCCGGCTGAGCGCGTTAGTGCAGATCAGTTCGGTCTTGGCGCGACTTCTCAATACATGTCTCCATACATGCAGGAGGTTGTTGATCGCCAGAAGCAAGCTGCTGTCCGTGACTATGCCCGCCAACTCCCTTCACTCAAAGCAGCCGGTGTACGCTCTGGTGCGTCGGGTGGTACCCGTGAAGCCATTCTGGAATCTGAAGCCCGTCGTAATCTTGCTACTCAACTAGGCGACATTCAGGCGCAGGGTAGCCAAGCTGCATATCAGCAAGCACAGGCTCAGTACAACGCTGACCGTGCTCGTATGCTTCAGGCTGGATTGGCTAATCAACAAGCGGGACTTAGTACGGGTCAGCAGAACCTTGCTGCGCTACTTGGTGTTCAGCAGTTAGGAACCCAGTCTGGTCTTCAGGCGGCTCTTGCCAACCAAGCGGCTCAGCAGCAGACGGGTCAGACTAATCTTCAGGCAATGATCAACCAGCAGCAGTTTGGTGCGGGTCAGGGCTTGCAGGCACAGCAGATGAATCAGGCCGCGCAGCTTCAGGCTCAGCAGCAGGCTCTGGCTCAGTTGGCTCAGGCTAATCAGTTCTCACAACAGAACGCCCAACAACGTGCTCAGTACGGTCTGTCGGGTGCGAATCTTGCCGAGCAGTCTCGCCAGTTTGGTGCTGGCTTGGGTATGCAGGGACTTCAACAGCAGTTGGCCGCTGCCGGTATGCTGGGTAACTTAGGTCAGCAGGAATATCAACAACAGATGGGTATTAACGCTGCCCAACTGGGCGCTGGCGGTCAGCAGCAAGCGTTTGGTCAAGAACTGCTCAATACGCAGTATCAGGACTTCCTCAATCAACAGCGCCTGCCGTATCAGCAAATGGAGTTTATGTCGGGCATCCTGCGTGGTCTCCCGGCAACGGGTCAGACTCAGACCATGTATCAAGCACCGGGCAGTATGTTTGGGCAGATTGCTGGCGTAGGATTGGGACTCGGCAGTTTGTTTGGCGGATTCGGCCAGACTACGGGGAGATAAACAATGATCGGTCCAGTTAGCGGCACAGGTCGTGCGATGATGGCCTCGCTTCAGCAGGCCATTCAAAAGGGTATGCCGCCTGATCAGGCGGTTCAGTACGTCAAGAGCATGGCTACACAAGGCATCGCTCCGATGACTGACCTCTATGCCATGATGAATCAGTTCCAGCGACTGAAGCAGCAGCAGGTTCAGCCCCCGCAGACGCCGCCGACAATTAAAGATCAGTTGAACATAGCTGAGCAACAGATGCAGGCTCAACAGGGTGGTATCGCTGGGTTGCAGGCACCGGCCCCGCAAGGGCAACCAATGGATCGTGGTCTTGGCGCGATTGACGCAGGTCGTATGGAGTACCCGCAGTTTGCGGGTGGTGGCATCGTTGCTTTCCAAGAAGGCGGCACGTCTTTAAGTGATATGTTTTCTTCAGCCGTTGGTGCGGCGAAGGATTTAGGTAGTGCTTACGGCACGGCTGTGATGAATCCTTTTGGTAACGTGGCTGAGACCGAGGCTGCTAAAAGTCTTGCTGCGTCACAAGAGTTTAGCGACGAAGATATTCTTAACGAGATAAGAACTTCTTTGCTTAAAGGAGACGAAAGCCGAGCCAGTGAATTGCAAAGTGCCTACTTGCAAAAGAACTTTAAAAATCTTTACGCAGCGCAAAGAAACCTTAGACAACTTGCCGAGGGTGTAAAGTCGGAACTAGGCAGCAGAGGCGCTACTAGCCTCATGCGTCCTCCAAAGCCGCCGCGCACTGATACAGGTGCTGGCCGAGGAGGTGCTGGAGCAGGTGTGTCGCTTGGCGGTAACTATGATGACTTTGGTAAGTATCGTACCGAGGCAGGTAAGCTGCGTACTCAAGCAGAACAAGAAGCTAACCTCACGGCTATGCAACGTGCTGAGCAGGTTGAGAAAGACCTTGCTGCGTTGGGTATTGGCAAGGCTGCTGAAGCGCGCACTAAATTCCTTGACCGCCGTGAAGCCGAGGCTGGCAAGCAGTTAGCAGAAGATCGTCGCATGGCTCTGGCTCAGGCTGGCTTTGCTATGGCCGAGGCCGCTTCTCGTCGTGGCCGTGAGCGAACCGGGTTCCTTGGCGCTGCTGCTATCGGCGGTACGAAGGGTGCACAACTTATTGACAAGGCCGTGCGTGAGAACCGCGCATTGAAGGACAGCATTGCTGAAAACCGCCTCTCCTTGATGCAGGCACAAGAGATGATGAAGGCGGGTAATTACCGCGAAGGTGCGGCTCAGGCTCGGGAAGCCAAGCAGAATTTGACCAACCTCAACCAAGCCCTTGCCACTAACGAACTGGGTATCTCTAAGTTTGTCGGCGAACAGAAGGGTGCGGATCGTCGTACAGGGGCGCAGATTGCTGCCGATAGGGAACGATACAGAGCCGCTGCCAAAGTACAGCGAGATAAGACAAGACTTGCGTTGATTGAAAACGCTGATATGTACATTAAGAATTTTAATGAACTTTCTGAAGAAGACAGAGTTAAGTCACTTCAGAGTTTGCTTACCGCTTTGGCGGGCGGTGAAGGTACAATGACGGGTATTATCGAGGGTGTAGAGGAATAGTAAACATGCCGGTTTACAAAATTCGTGGGCCGGACGGGAAACTCTACCGCTACCGAGTAGATGAGAAAGACGCTAATCCTGAAGACGTACTAGATTCATTTAATCAGCAGTACGCATTAAGGTCTGCTCTGTCTACGATGAGCGGCCCGAAAGAAGAAGCGGGCTTTTTTGGATCGTTCAAGGATGCCGTCACGACACTTGGTCTGACGGACGAGGCGGCAGCGTACGCCGCTAATCCTACGGAAGAAAACCGCCAAGCCTTCCTTAAAGCCGCTGAGTCTAAGTACAAGTCAGTTGGTGGGTTCGGTAAGGGCGAGAACTGGGAAGCCTTCAAGGAACTACTTGGTGGTTCGCTTGGTGCGTTGGTTGCGCCCCTTGGTGCGGGTGTTGTTGGCGGCATACCCGGTTTTGTTGGTGCAAGTGGTGCACAGTACGGCATTCAAAACTTACGCCGTCAGGCTGAAGAACAGCAGGCTGCTGCTGAAGCAGGCGAGGCCGTCCCTGAGTTGTCGCTTGGTAAGGCTGCCGCTGCAGCCACCGGACAAGCTGCACTAGACGTTGTGCCCGGCGCGTTAATTTTGCGTGGGTTAAGCAAGTTCCCAGTAGCACAACGTTTGATGGCGGATGGCACTGTGTCCAAGCGTGCCGCTGATGTGCTTGCCGATGCGTTTGCCAATAAGAACTTGTCCATGAAGGGCAACATCGCCAAAGGCGTGGGTCTTGGCGTTGCATTTGAAGTCCCGCAAGAAATTGCTCAACAGGCTTTGGAGCGATGGCAGGCAGGTCTGTCTTTAACAGACGATGAGGCCAAGGAAGAATTTAAGCAGGCTGCGATTGGCGCGGCTGTTCTCGGTGGTGGATTTGGCGCTATCGGTGGGTATGGTGCCTATCGTGGCGCACAGGCAGAAAAAGCCAAAGAGATTGAAGATGCTCGGTTAAAGGCAGAAGCGGAAGCTCTCGCTGCTGAAAGAGAACGTGCTGAGATTGAACAAAGTTTATTGGCAACTCCCGCTGAAAGCGGCATCCCTGCTGAATTTCTTGAACAAGCTCAACGCCGTGAAAGTGACGACATCGCTCGTAGTTTGCTTACGAGTCCTACTGAAAGCGGTATCCCTTACGAACTTCTTGAAGAACCAGAACAACGTGAGGCGCGTTTAGAGCGCGAAGCCATTCAAAGTGTTGAGGCAGAAGCAGATGCGCGGTTAAGTGCGCCAGAGCGTCGTCAATACAGTGCACGTACGTTGCGTGAAGCTGCCGAAGCAGAAGCCCTCGCGCCTCGTGAAGAGGGAGAAGGTGCCCCTTATTTCCCGCCTGAAGAGCAGGCAGAAGAAGACTTATTCCCGCCCAGTGATGAAGCCCGTGCTGGCCTAGAGTTCCAGCAGGGTGAGCGGTTGATGGGTGACGAGGACATACTGGGTGGACTCGGTGCGCCTACCGAAAGTGGCATCCCCGGTGAGATGTTTGAGCCGACCCCGCGAGAGTTGGCTCTTGAAGTCATTAAGATAAGCCCGACTATTAAAGCAGTTGCCCAAGCAACCGGACTCAATCAACCTAAAGCTGCTGCGTTAATGCGGCAGTTTGTGGACGAGGGGATCGTTGAGCAGAAAGGCAATAAGTTTAGAGTCGTTACTACCGAGGCTGCCGCTGAGCCGGAGGCTACCGATGTATCAGGCCCAACAGTTACTACTACAGAGACTGACAGTGGAGCAGGTGGAAGAGGCACTGACTTGTTTACATTGGGACCGCCAGCCGGAGAACTCGGTGCTCCGCCAGTTGGAGGCGCAGGACTGGATACTACTGGCGACGTTACTGAACGGGTTGATGACCGAGAAGGAGATGTACCCGCTGCATTAGAAGCAGAGGGTGTCCTTGAAGGACTAGGTGCGCCTACCGAAGGCGGCTTGCCGCCTGACATGATTGAGCGTTACACCGCTCAACGTGCGCGTGTATCCGACCTGCGTACTCGTGCACTTGATTTCATCCGTGAGACTGGCAAAGGCAGTGCGCCTGATCTCCAAAAGGCTCTTGATATCCCGTTGTCTGAAGCCAAGGTATTACGTAGCGCGTTACTAGGCACGGGTGCCGTAGTTCAGAAGACCAACGTCAAGGCTGCTAAAACGGCGGGCCGTAGTTACTTTGTTGTTGAAGGGGATTACACACCATCTGGTCGGTTTGTCCCTCGTGAGACTACTGCACCCGAAGCAAGGGAAGAAGCCGTTGCTGAGACCGGCCTTGAAGAACTTGGTCTTGAGGGTACGCCCGCCGAGTCTGGTTTGCCGCCTCAGATGCTTGATAGCTACTTTGCTGAGCAACGTCTTGAAGGGGCGCGGCAACGTGCCGCAGGTAGATTGCTTGGTGAGGGCACTGTATCTGAGACCGAACGTATTCAGCGTGAGGCAGACAGAGCCGCAGAACTCGCCCCTACCAAACCTAAAGTTACCGTTGCCCGTGTTCCCAAGGGCGTGCTAAGTGACGAAGTTCGTCGCGCATTCGCTGCGCTAGAGGCTGAACAGGCAGGCACTGTTGAGGGTCAAGGTACTCTTGATCTTGTGGGTGGAAAAGCCCCCGTCGTTCGTAGTTCTGTACAACAAAAAATGATCGACTCCATATTGGAGACCGGTCGATTCTTACTTCGCTCAGGGAAAATGTCTGCCGATGAAGTTGGCAGCATCAATGCAGAACTAAAGAAGCGCGAGCCTAACTTCAAGAAACTGCGTAAGCAGTTGGACAAAATTGCTTCTCGTGATGAAGAAGGTGAGGTAGAAACTACCGAGCCGTACTTCGACGACACGCAGAAAGTCCTCGATGAAGAGGCTGACTTCCTCGATACGTTTGACTACGAAAAGTACCGCCCACTTGACTTCAAGGATCGCCGCAGCCGTGCCCGATTCCAGAAGCTCCGTAGCGAAACAATCGGGATGAGTGCTGACAATGTCAGGACTCTAGTTAGTAACATCATCTCCGGTTGGCGTAACCCACCTAACTTTATTGTCGTGCAGAATTATCTTGACCTGCCGTCAATAGAAGGGGCTGATCCCGAGACGTATGCTGACTCTGTCGGTATCTCTATTGGCAACGATGTGTACATCATTGCTGATAATGTGCGTTCGCCACGGGATCTGAAGGCCACGGTATTCCATGAGTCGTTAGGTCACTACGGCCTTTCACGACTGTTCGGCGAGCAGCTTTTCAAAGTCATGCTCGATATCTATAACAGCAACCGTGCTATTCAAGCCGATGCTGATGCGTGGCTTGAAGAGAACCCAGATACTTACCCCGAGTCTCAGTTTACACGGGACGAACGTCGGGCGCTGGCAGTGGAAGAAATTCTGTCGGAAATGTCCGAGGCTGGCCCGATTCAGAACATGAAGTGGCGTGCCGCGTTCAATCGCGTGGCGGCTTTGATCCGTAAGTTTGCTCGTGCGCTCAGTCAGTTAGTGGGCAAGAACCTTGCCTACAGTAATAACGAAGTGGCTGACATCATCGCGCAAGCGCACAACATGGTGATTAGCGGAAGGACTCAGCTTGTCCCGCGTCAGGACAACATCCGCTACATGAAAGCAAAGCATAGGAAAATTCTGACCGATGCAATGCGTAGGGTTCAGAGTGGTGCGCCTAGTGCAACCAAGGAAATTCTGGAAGGCAACATCAACGCCTTGGATAACCTCCCAAGTCGGATGCGTTCGTTCAAGCTCAGCACGCTCTCGCTGCATCATCTAATGCAGTTGTATGAGAAGTACGCACCTGCCTTCCGTCGTCTGAATATCCTCGTTGAGCGCATGGCTAAAGACGCCTCGGATCTCATGGTTGAACATGAGAAGAAAGCGTTTAAGTACCGTGAGGCGTTGCGTAATAATCCCAACTTTATTGATGCGTTTAACCAATTAGCTAACGACATCAACATTACGCAGACTCCGCTACTCGCCGAGCAGCTTGACCGTAACGGTAACTTCTTGCGGTTTGTTCCGGATCAGGCAGTGATCCAGAGGATGCTTGGTATCCCTGCAAATAGCGCCGCGTATAACGCGCTGTCTCCAGAGGACAAGGTACTGCACAAGGCGGTGCAAGATTTCTCTGCGCTCCCTGCCGATATGCAGGCAATGGTGGCAGATGTATTTGGCGATTACCGTCGGTACGGTGATACTGCATTCCAAGCCAAGTTGGATCAGTTCCTTAATATGCTGCCTCCCAACGTGGTCACGGCTATCCGCAACAAGTACCAAGGCAAACGCCTGAAGTATTACTTGCCGCTGCGTCGTGAGGGCACGTTCAAGCTCCGCTACATAAATCCGGACGGCAATACAGTAACTGAGTTCTACGAAAGCAGAGCCGCATGGGATGTAGGTAAAGAAAACGCCATACGTGCTGGTGGGACTAACTTGCCCGCTGAGCCAGCTATTATCAGAGAGAATAAGTATGAGCGTGGCACACCGCCCACCGGCTTGCTAAAAGAACTTAGCGACAATGTGGAAGAAGCATTGAAGACTGTTAATGCTTCACCGCAGACGATTGAAGAAACAAAGCAGATCATCTTCGACACGTTCGTAGACTTTATGCCGGGTTCGGCAGGGAACGATCTGCGCCAAGATGTAAGTTCTCGCGCAACGTGGGTATTCAACGGCGTCACTTACTATGGTCGTCTTGGCTTCAACGAAGATGTGATCGGTGTGTACGAGACTTCTGTGCCGAAGATGCTCTATCGCATAAACGCGATGAAGTACACGCTGCCGCTTGAAAAGGTACGAGAAAAGCTAAACGAGCAACTAACTACATATGTCAACAACAGAGGCGCTCCGCAATACGCAGGGCTGCCTGAACTTGGTACTGACTATGTAAGTAACTTGCAAAGCGAAGTTGAAGATCGAATCAGATTCGCCAAGAATCCGTTCTATTCGGGCTACGTGTATACGTTGTCCAAAGCAAACTACATTTACAGTATCGCGCTAAACATCTCGTCTGCCCTGATTAACACGACCATCATCCCCATGATGGCTTGGCCTTCTCTTGCCGCCAAGTATGGCGTCGTTGATGCAAGTAAGGCTGTGTCGCAGGCGATGGCTATGTTCTTCCGTAACTCGTTCCGCGATCCAGCCACGGGTAAGTTGACGTTTAATCAGAACCCGTCGTTTGGTAACGGGATGCAGAATCAGACTGCTGCTCATATGCAAGAGTTTGCTCGACTGCATCGTATGCTTGAGATGCGCTCGGTTACAGGCACGTCGGCTGAACAAGAATTACAGCAGGCTCAAAACATCAACGTGCCCGGCTACGAGGGTCTAAGCGCCAAAGCAAACTTTGTGATGAGTTACGCTTTCCGTAGTTCGGAACGTATGAACCGCGAGGTCACGGCGCTTGCTGCCTATATGTTGGCTCGTAACATCGACGCTAACGGGCAGCCGTTTAATTCAAGCCGTGGACAGGCAAGTGTCGGCAGGGCGACCGAAGATGCTATCCGTCTCAACTATGACGTGAACGGCGCTACGTTGCCTGAAACTAACAGCGGTCTATACCAGACTGACATTGGTCGTATTGTGTTGACGTTCAGAACCCATGCTCTGAACATGATCATCAATCTTGCCATGACGTTTAATCAGGCGGTTGAGAAGGTCAACGCTAATCAACCAAACGCTGCACAGCGAAAACTTGTTCGATCAATCGCCAGAAAGAAACTGCTGTACGTTTTTGGCTCGACGTACATGCTTGCCGGTATCAAGGGCTTGCCGCTCTTTGGCGCAGCCGAGGTGCTTGCGTCGTTGCTCATGGGTGACGATGACGAACCTTATGACCTTGAGCAAGAAGTGCTCGACGCAGTTGGCACGCTGGGTCTGAATGGTCCGGTTAACGAATTGCTTAACGTAGATATTGGCTCTAGAACTGGCTTCTATGGCCTTCTCTGGCGTGATGATCCGAAGCGTTTGGCCGAGGTGGGTTTGCCGGTCTACGTTCTTGAACGTGTTGCTGGTCCGACGTACGGCCTTGTTGAGGCAGCGCGGCGCGGGTTCAGTGATCTTGCCGACGGCGAGATTGTCCGTGCTAGCGAGGCGTTAACGCCTGCCCCAATACGTAACATGATTAAGGGTATGCGGTACGGTATAGACGGAGCTTTGACTCGGGACGGCTTGCCTATCGTAGAGGACGTAAGCGCATACAACTCGATGATGCAGATACTAGGCTTTGCCCCTGCTGACCTTGCTACGGCACAGGCACAGCGCGGTGCAACCTACGAGATTGGTGAGAAACTAAAGAACCGTCGTGTCTCTCTCCTGACTAATTTGTATACGGCACGCAAGGCTGGTAACTCGGAAGCCATTGAGCAGGCAATGGAAGACATCCGTTCATTCAACGATGCCAATCCTTCCTACCGCATCAAGGGCGATACCATCCGCAAATCCTTCAGTGAGCGTGAGCGCCGTGCCCGAGAAGCCGTCGGCGGTGTGTTCCAGCCAAGAAGTCTGCGTGTGGCAACGTCTCAGTACGTGGCTGACCTAGATGAGGAAGAGGGGCTTTAGCCCACTCGCCATACCCTAACGCCAAGGTGTCCATCCTTGGACGCGGCATAGGCTTTCACTTTTATGCCGTACGCCTTGGCGCGGGTATCTACTATATAAATCAAACCGGCAGGACGCACGGTGGGTATGAAGAACGAGTCACCCACATCCATGCCCTGAAAGGGAAAAATCCACTCAGGTTCGGTTAGATTTTCCATCGGCAATCAGCTTTTCAACAAGCTCTTTAGGATTGTCTATCTTAAATGCGTAGCATCTGATGCCGTTAAGTGTGCCGCCCTTCCATCCTGTACCAAGCCGCTTCTTTTCCTCAACCTTAACCAGTACGCCTTTCTTCTCCAAGGTAAACCGCATCTCCTCGGTGCTGACTTTGCACTCTAAAGCGATGAAGTCGTTAAACGACTTGGTTGGGATATACATCATGGCAGTATCTAACTCCATGCGTCCCATCAACGGACCATATATCTCGGACGTACTGACACCGTCGTTGAAGATCAAGAAGCCACGGTGATTGTTATTGAAGTACTCGGTGATCAGCGATTCGTAATCTATATTCTGTTCCTTTACGGTCTTATCGCGCACCATGATCGACTGCAACATCACGGCGTTGAATATCCGCTCGATGTCGTAGGCAATGATCCCGGCGTCGTTAGCCAGTTCAAGTCCTGCAAATGAGGCAGAGGTAGAGTTAAGGAAGAAGCGGTGCGATATGTCATTACCAAATCGAGACTTAGTAATGCGCTCTCTCCACTTGGCAATACACGCCTCGATCTCTTCATCTGTCAGCGTCATCAAGTATTTGATGTACTCACGCCCCGCCCAACCGTAGTTGTAATTAAACGGGTCAAATATTAAATCACCCGCATCAGGGTTTTCTTCTAGGTACTTCGGCCTGACAATCCGGTACTCCATGTAACGAGCCAACTCACCGGTCGGATTGCGCTTCGTAGCAAACAACTTGTCCATCATGGATTCGTTGGAAGTCCAGATAGATATCAATGCCGCGCTCAACTCCATCTCACGCTCGGCGTTAACGCTTGCCTGCATACGTATCTTGCCCTTGCCTTGGGAGATAGAGTGAATCAGGTTGGACAGTTCCTTCGGGTCTTTGTCCTTGACCTCGTCGATGCCAAGCAGAATGTTCTTCAGGTTCAAGGCACGTTGCACAAACGCGTTGTCCGTTGACTTAAAGATGCTGGCCTCAGCCGGTGACGCCCAGACACTGACACCCGCAAGTAATGCACCTGTCTTGGCAGCACCCGTGTTGCCGGTAAAGCAGAAAGTCATACCCTTAGTAGTGCAATACTTCATCAGCGGAGAGCCGAACGACATACCAACTACGAAAGCGTGCATCTCAAAGCCGACACGATTGAGTTCAGAAGCGCACTGCTTCCACTTCTCGTACGTACCTCGCGGAGCCATCATCTTCGCCACGCCCTTCACAAGCGGGGATGTAGCAGCCTTCTTCTCCACGCCGTTCCTATCAATCTCAATCGCGCCAAGTACGAACGCGCTGTTATCTTCTGCCCAACCCATCTGGCCGCGAACAATGTCGGCAGCGCCCTGCGCTTGTAAATAGTGTGCCCATTTAGTCATGTAATCCACCAACATCGGCCATAACTTTTGTGACGGAGGCGCGATGCCTTCTTTACCTAGCGACTTCTTAAACGCATCAAGCGAGTTGATAGCTTCAAACGGCATATCAAATTCACGCACTTCGTGAGGCATGACAATACGAACCACGTAAATCTCGCCACCACTCACGCTGTACTTACGCTTAATAGGAAAGAAGTCATTATTCGACAGCAGCATCGGGTCTGGCTGGTGTCGTGATCCATCCTCGTCTACTTCAGCGGGAGGCAGGTAGTAGATGCCTCCGTTCTTTCCACGTACAAACGGCTTCAGGTACGCGGGGAAGATTGGAATTTCTTGGGGATTCTCCGCGACCCGAACTGCGTCCTCCTCGGAAATCTCTTCGACGGTCGGTGCTTCGGCGAGTCTTCGTCCGACTGCCAGAGGGTTTGTGATACGTCCTCTGAATGGGCAGCCGTCGCAGCCACCGGGGTTGAGGTCATTAAACTTCTCGCACGAAAAAGGTTTTCCATGCGCTTGATTAGCCTTCTTAAGGGTGTGGTCATAGTTGTACTCCGGGTGATCCTCAGACATGAGGTGGATGGCGCTTTCCCAATCCGTGCAGTGACGGGCGATAGATAGCCCTGCGTACCACAGTGGTTCTTCCAACGTGGCTGCATTAGTCAGAATGTTCTTGATCTGAGCGCACCCCTGATCACTCAGACTCTTTTCAGCAACGTCTTGGAACACCGTCTCGTAGTTGTCGTACTTGACGATCTTCTTCGTATCCTCGTCCAAGCCTCGTGGCAGGATGTCGAATATGGAACTCGGCTCTTCCTCTGCCTGCCCCAAGTAAGTCTTGAACTCCTCGTAAGACCATTCAGTAAAGTCTGTATCGAGGAGACGAGTCGGTGTAGGCGAATCAGTTTTGTAATTTAATGAGTCTGGACAGCGCAAGATACGAGCCACGTCAGCCGTAACTGCCGGGTCAATCTTGATGTGATCCAGACACAAACGCTTGAACCGTGCGGCGTAGCCCTTCCACTCGGCGCTAGGCACATCCTGATCTAGTATCCAATACGCATGGATACCGCCGCCCGAATCCACCCTAACAGGTGGGGGCAGTTCCGTAATACGGACAAAGTCATCTAACGCAGCGAGGGCTTCTTCCTTGCTTGCGTACTTCTTCGGATTGTCTGCACCAACGTCCAGATCAATGAAGAAGGTCTTGCAGTACGAGGCGCAATCGGCCTTCCTACTACGTTGGTTAAAACTATGAAGTGCTACAAATACATTTAACTCGCTCTCTTGTAATCCCTTAATACATTGATCCAATTCGCTGAGCGACTCTGCAAACCGATGGTAGGTTCGACCATCTCGGTCGATACCGGCTGCACAGTACAGACCCTGCGACGGTAATGCTTTCTCGTAAAATTCTTTTTGCATACGCGCCCACAGATAAAAAAGGCGGGGCGACAGCCACCCCGCCAAACAGAAGACCACGAATAGTTACAGTGATCCTCCTACCATATCAGCCAGATACATCCTCGCGTCGATGGCGTTCTTGGCAGGGAGAACTCCCTGTGCCATGTCCTTCTTCACGAGGTCGATAAAGGCTTCAACCGTTCTGCGCTTCTCCTCACGTATGTACTGCCCACGAAACCATGCGTACACCGTGGTCTTGGATACTTCCAGTACCTTGGATACGTGCATCGCAGGGAGATTGGCATCCACGCAGATCCTTCCAAGTTGGACACCCAAGCGGTTCGGATCAGCGTCCCTTAATTCCAACAGGAACTTATCGCCGTAGGACCGCATGAGAACTCCTTACTTCTTCGCCCACTTCTTGACAACGTCAGATACGTCGCCAGAGGGGGCAGTTTCAGTTTTCTTGGATGCGTTGCGTAGCTTCGGCTCTTCGTCCATAGCCGCCTGACCCGTAATGACAGCACCGGTAGGAATGGTGGGAGCCTCATCGGTTTGAAACACAGTCAGTTTGATAGCGTTCTCAGCCGCTGCCGATTCACGCTGACGCATGATCGTGTCTACATCGCCCTCGGGTACAACACCAACAGGCGAGAACAGCAGCTTCGGTACAGGCGACTTCGTGTCGAACTGCATACGAGTAACCACACGACCCGCGCTAATCTCGTTGTCAGCAAGTTTCTGAATGTACGGACGGAACGGCCACTTGCCGCCTTCTTCCTTACCAAAGCACGAGGTGGCAGGCAGAACCAACTGCATAACATCGCCACCCGGATCATTCGGCAGAACGACCGCCGTACGCCATGACAGACGACAAGCAGTACCGCTGCCGCCCTGACCAGAACCCTTCACAGAGAATTGACACTGATCACAAGCCGACGCTTGCGGAGTCTTCACTTCCGAATCAGGAGTCTTGGAGTTGGACGACCAACACACAGGAGCAATCTTCTCGCCTTCCTTGTATGCACCGGAGTAGTACTGGCGGCTTGCCGTATGTGCCATACGAACAAAGACCACGTTCATGTGACGGTCTTCAATCGCACCAATCTCTTTACCACCGGACATCTTACGGAACACACCGCCCTTGATGCTGATGCGCTTCGGCAGACTACCGCCACCACCGGCTACTGCACGGGTGTCGTCATCGACACCACGGGGAAGGGTGGCAAGTTCACTCTTAAGACTAGCAATAATATCGTTACTCACTTTATTTACTCCTTGTTTGATCTACGTACTGTGACACCGAACTCCCGCATCACATTCACTCCCGGTGGGAGTCCATCACCCTCGATGTCTTTAAGGTGCTGTTTGAAGTTGCCTTGATGGATGCGGCGCTCAAGCAACTGAACTGCTTCGTTATCTAACACGTACTTATAAAAACCATCCCAGTCTTGGCAGAAGAAACGCTCATTGATCTTACGCATCACGGTGCCATGACTAGTCTTGATACTGTCAGCATTGATTGAATTACAGACTTCAAGCATCGCAGTTTCCAACTTGCTCATGTCTGCTTTCAAGGCTGCGTCTTCTGCTTCGTACTGCTGTTGCAGCAAGTCACGCTGCGTTCGCAAATTCAAGTACGCCTCCACTAGTTCTTCTGTATTCATACTTCCTCTACTTCATTTAACTCTTGTTTGTACAGATCGACTATCTTCTGATGACTGTCTACCTTACCTTGCAGCATCGAATACATCTTGCGCTCAACATCCGAACCTTGCAGATGAACCACGGTCATCTTGTTCTTCTGTCCTACGCGCTCGATACGTCCAATACACTGCAAATATGTCTCTACGCTCATTACTGGAGACCAAAACACAATCGTGTCAGCAGCCGTTAGCGTGATGCCATGCGCTGCGGATTGTGGCTGAATCACCAATACTCTCGGGTCACTTTGTTTTTGGAACTGATCAATAATTACTGATCTTTCTTTGGCGCCCACAGAGCCTTGAATGACGGCGCTAGTGAGTCCTTCCTTGTCCAAAAATTTAGTGATTACGTCGATAGTATGGAGGTAGGGAACGAATATTACAACCTTGTTTGTAGTTTCGTCTAGAACTTCTTTCAAGATGTTGAGACGAGGTGAGACATCAAATTCAATTACTTGATGCTTGTCGGTGTACACAGCACCACCTGATATCTGTAAAAGTTTTTGTATAGATGCCGCTGCATTCACAGCAGATATCTGTTGCCCCGCTGCCTCAATAAGCATCTGACTCTTGAGTGTCTTGTAATACTTACTTACCTGAGCACTGAGCGGAGCCAAACGGGTTTGATATGTAAGTGTCGGTAAATCAAGGCATTCTTGTTTGGTGTACCGAACGGCGGGTTGTAGCGCCGAAAACACTTGTTGTTTGTAGTCGAATTTTGGTAGCCACTTGAAGCGGCTGACCTGATACATAACCTTGTCACGCCACGCAGTAGAGAACTTCGGCACACGTTGGGGGGAGACCAATCGCGCCAAGCCGAACGCATCAAGCGGTGACTGTGATGCCGGTGTGCCAGTCATCATCCAGAGCCACGTGTCAGGTGTAATCAATTTAGCTAACGTCTTCCACCGTTTAGTGCTAACTGTTTTGTATGCGTTGGCTTCGTCGATGATGATCAGATCAAACTTGGCGGCAAGCAAATCGTTGAACACAACGTGCGTACCATCGTAGTTGATGATCGTGAAGTCATAGTTCTCTTCAATAACTTTCTTACGTTTGCTACTTGTGCCGTAAGCCACACCGCAAGTTCTGTGCATGGCGGTCTTGAAGATGTCTGCTTGCCACGCTGAATACATAATCGACAGAGGGCAGATCACCAAAGCCTTCTTGATGATGCCCTGCTTCATTAAATAGTCAGCAGCCCAGATAGCGGCAGAGGTCTTACCCGTACCTGCTTCGTTGAAGCAGAACGCACGTTGCCGCAGGGTCAGGAATGACGCCGTATCACGTTGGTGATCAAACGGCTTGTGTATTCCCGGCCAGTCGTAGTCTCTCAGTATTGGTGATGGGAGCTTGGGCAGCGTGACGTTTGGTTGTGCCTCGTCAATAACTTCCGCAGCCACGCGCATCTCTTGGTGTCCCCAGTACAGCAACACTTCTTTTGCTGTAGGACTTGCACCAACTACTTCGCATTTCTCTACGTTCTGATAAATAGTGTCTGCTAATTTTGTAGGAATACTTAACTTTACTGCTGTGTTTTCTACTATTTCCATAACTGACCTTACTTGTTACGCAGCAGAAGAGCCGCGATGATGAACGATTGCGCGACCATGATAAGCGGGATCGCAATCACAAATAGATATACGTTGATTTCTTCATACGTCATGCCAAGCGCAGCCGCCCAGTACTCAAGGAAATCAACGCACCAATAAAAAATACGGTCGATCATACTGTTCTCCAAAAGCCCGTCTCGTGGGCTAGACGGTTGACGCTCAAGGTGGAGGCTGTGCAATCAGGAATCGCACGCTTGGGACTTGCCGTCAACTGACGCGGTTTACGGTATGTCACTCCCGCAGAGTCGAATACGTACTCTTCTCCCTCACACTCGCGCCTTATGGGGACTATTTCATCGCACCGCTCGACTTGCGACGGAACGAACGATTCTTACTTGGTGACTCTAGCCGAGTGCCATCACCGTTGCTACCGCCTTTCGACAGTGCTTTAACGTGGGCAACATCCTTACCCTTTCGGCTAATACCTTTTTTATCATAGCCGCGACGCGCCCGCTGCCGCTCCATGCGGTCATCATGTTCGCCACGCTCAACCTGCTTCTTATACTCGTGCTTATACGGACGAGGTTTGTTCACGTACGGCATACTTAATTCCTCTCATAGCTTTTTCCAGTTCTTGCGGGTACTTAACCTGCGCTTCTTCAATTGTACCCATACAAGTTACTTGTTCTTGAGGGCCGCGCTTCAAGTAAGAAGCTCCATCGCTTTCACGATGTTTATACAAATGCCCATCTCTAACCAAATAAACTATATCTGCCATGTTACCGCTCCCGATAAAACTTGCATGAATCAATAGGACACCATCCGCACAAGCCGCTCGGTGTGGCAGGCCACATACTGTTCTCGTATGCCAACCGCAACCGCTCAAGGCTAGGCAGGAACTCTGCCCACAACTTACTTATGTCAGATCTCGCATATTCTTCAGTCACGAACGAGTTACGTGTTATGAAGAGCAATCCCGCCTTGATGTTCATGACGGACGGGAAGTGCGCGTAAGCCATTAGTGCCATTAACTTTAACTGTTTTGAATCAGCGTACTTATTGTTGCCGGTCTTGTAGTCCACAATAAACGCCTTGTCGCCATCGACAATCAACAAGTCCACGATGCCGCGAACCCATCGGTTCTCGTCATCAAAAGCGCATGGCTCACGGTCTGCGTTCAAAGCCATCTCGTGTTCAGGGTACTTTTGCCCCGGTATCTCAAGCAGTGCATCCAACGCCGGTTGATACTGCTGATAGTTCTTAACAAGGGGCGTACCGTCCCTGACGTAGTTTTCCAACGCCTCATGGACTTCCGTCCCGTAGGACATCTCTAGGGTGACTTTCTTCGTGTAGTCCTTGGCAATCTTCAGGTGGTAGTACTGCTTTGGGCAGTTCAAGTATTCCTTGAGACTACTGAATGACCACTTGATCACAGCCCTAAATCCTGTAGTTGTTTACGCAGACGCACGATCTCTTTCCAAGTCTTGTGGTTTACTTCCGACATTGTTTTGACGTAGATGGTCAACGCTTTGACTTCCTTGCGGAGTTCTTCCAAATCCGTAGGAGGATCAGGGACTTCCAAAGTCCAGTCCTCATCAGCAGTCTCCGTATGATCTTCCATACTTCGCCTCACACGCCACAGGTAAACCCGTCGCCCACCTCGGAGGAGTAGACATTACTTGTACAATAAAGGCAAGTGCATCCTCTAGTTCATGCTCCGGTACAGCGATTACCGCTGCGTCATGCACAGTCAGGACTGGTCTGTACTTCTCTTTGATCATGAGCATCTGCTCACCAACGATAATTCTCGCCAGTGCCTGCACGATGTTCTCAACGACAGCCCCGCCCCAGAGGTGGACTTCACCTTTTCGGGATTTGTAGACAACTTTGTTCTCATCTGTCACACGTAAGCCGGGATACCGTATATACAAACCGTTAGGGAGTTTCATCCCCTCTCGTTCTATTAATACACAGGAGTGATCATCAAGATAGTATGGTTTGCCTTCTTCGTCGTAGTGATCCTTCGGCCATCGCATGATGTCCTTAATCGCCTTGTCGCAAGCCTTCCACAACATAGGTATTTTGTCGTTAGTGTTGCGATACAGGTTGACGATGTTCTCGCACTCGGACTCTTTTAAATCTGCACCGGGTGGCTGAGTCTTCAGCGTGTGTCGTAACTTGACAGCGCCAGTCCCGTAGCCCAACCCAAGGATGCAGGTCTTACCGACGAATCGCTCGACAGGGTCGGCCTTACTAATCGACCGCTTGTAGATCTTCGATGCGAACTCGGAGTACACATCCCGCTTGTCACGGAACTGCTCGACCAATTCTTCCTGTCCCGCAAGCCACGCCAGCACACGCGCTTCAATCTGTGAACTGTCACAATTAATAACGACGTGACCATCCGGAGCTAACACGGACTTCTTCAGTGAAGCCTTCTGCTTGTCACGGCTCGGTAGATTCTGGAAGTTGACTGCGTCGGCCCCGGCCCACCGACCTGTATGTGCGCCGTAATACTTAAGCGGGATAGGTAGCCGACCACCGTTGCGATTGCCAATGCCGATAAACCGCTCGATGCGTGACTCCTCGATGGTGGACTTAGTACCCAGACGAACCGCGCACAGTTGCTGCACGATAGGATCTTCATGCTCGGTCAAAGCAATGAACCCCTCATCGTTCTTGGCAAGAGCAAAGGTCTCCTTGCCGGTGGTCAGGCTCCTCTTCATCGGCACAGGTACGCCAAGGTCTTTCAGCACCGCTGCAAACTGTGGGTTGCTTGCCAACTTCGCCCTGACTGCTTCCTCATCGCCAACGTCAAGCACACCCTTTAGCCCCGACAGAAGTTCGCTCTTCTCGGCTCGGATATCGTTCAGTCTTTGGCGTAGCAAATCCCTGTCAACGCGCAACACCGGCTGCGTGTACATACGCAGCGTCATGTCGATCAGGTCGAGTTCGGATGCAGGTATGTGTTCAACCAGTTTATTAAAAAGAGCAAAGGTAAGGTCAACGTCATTAATACAATAACTAGCGTACCTATCAATATCCGTAATGCTAAATTCTTCCCGTCGCTTACCCAACGCATTAACCACCTCCGTCCCCTTCTCGCCCAACTCGTAACGCTCGGCGAGGGCTTTGAGACTGCCACCGGCATCTACGCCGTGGATTGCTCGTGCCATGCACAGGGTGTCAAAGTAGTACGCAGGGATGATGTCGAATATAAAAGATAATATTGCCCCGTCGAACTGCGTGTTATGACAAAGCAACGCCGATTCGTTCCAATCAAACTTGTTTAGGTAAGCCTTGATCTGCGCGTGAGTACCGCTGAACCACTCGGTCTTACCATCCATAATCTTTACGCCCACGCCGATGACTTCAAACCGCTCGTCACGGATGTACTCTTCCGTGGTCATGCGAGTCAGGCTGTAGTCCTTCGCGTAGTACGTTTCAAAATCAAGAGTTATGAAACTCATGCTTCCAACCTTTACCTGTCTCCACGAACCCTGCTAACCGTAACGCCTCAAGCGAACGGCACTGACCAAACTTGTACTTGTGCGACCGGAACGATTCCGGGTTAGCGAACTTGCGCTTGCACTCCGTACACCTTCTTTCTTTTACGACGACTGTCATTCTTCAATCTCTCCACTTCAGCCCGTAAATATTTGATCTCGTGGTGGCACTGCCACAACACGCTACCCACCGTCAAAAACTTAAACTCAGTAGTTGTTGATGTGTCGTTGACCTCGTTGGGTAACGCACGTATCAAGTCCAGAATGTCATCTTCAATCTCCACCCTTCTTTCTCCTCTTCCTCATAGCCTTACGTGTTAGATCCCAGTGCAGTATCCGATGGCAGTTGGAACACAGAGGTATGCACTTCTGCTCTGCTTCTTTGATTGCCTCGGCTATGTTTCTTTGTCTCACAGCCAAGTAGTTAACAGATCGCTTACCTTCTTTGATGACATGGTGAAAGTCAATGATAGCCGGGTGTTTTTTCCGACAGTGACTACACCGCTGCTTCGACTTGTATGCGATCCACTCTACTCTGTTTTTATCTCTACCCTTCCTTGCTCTCTTAATAACCTCTTGTCTGTTTCCTTCGTACCACTTCCGTGCGTACACCTTTTGCTTGGCCTTACGTACGGCCTCGTCCTTAAACGGCATCGAACCCCCTACAACCTCTTGCGCCAGTACAACGCTCTTGCGAACGAGTACGTGATCTTGGGGGTATAAAGTCTGAAGCCGCACGAGATCAGGTTGTTGGCACTCGGTATGTTGTCAGTTGTATCCGACACAGCCCATCTATACCCATGCCTTCTAGCCCACTGAACTCGTAGTCGGATCATCTGCCGTTGAATGCCGTACCCCCGGTAAGCACTCAGCACACCGCAGCGACCCAGATAGATACCATCCTCCATTTGCTGTGATGGCGACAGACAACTAAATCCTATCGGGGTAACT
>Ga0315906_10002557_pt1 | contig 25198 bp, 14 predicted proteins | sample LakEriMetagenome_4_FD_203526 | JGI IMG/M metagenome (GOLD analysis project Ga0315906, IMG submission 203526) | Freshwater fungal communities from buoy surface, Lake Erie, Ohio, United States - Buoy 2 MA122 | ecosystem: Environmental > Aquatic > Freshwater > Lake > Lake biofilm | place: USA...
GCCGCGGCCCGACCCCGGCGCCGAGGAGGCCTTCGCCACGATGGAGCGGGTAGACGCCCGGCTCACGCCGCAGGCGCGACGGTCGTGGCGGTGGCGGCAGCTCTACCTGCGGGCACTGCTCGACGCCGGCCTCAAGGCCAACGGCGGCAAGCCCGACGACCGCTGCAACGAGGCCTTCGCCGAACTGATCCGGATCTACCACGTGGCCGACGCACCCGGCACCGTCCGTCCGCCGCTGCCCAAGGACTGGAAGCCGAAGGCAAAGGACGCAGCGCCATGAAGATCACCGGCAATGCCTACGCGTTTCTCGTGGCCCTCGTGGCGGCGGCCGGGGGTTTTCTCTTTGGCTTCGACCTCTCGATCGCGAGCGGGGCGCTGCCGTTCCTCAAGGAACAGTTCGGCCTCGACGCCGCGGGCGAGGGGCTGGCGATGAGTAGCGCCATCTTCGGCTCGATCGCCGGGCCGCTCGCGGGGATGTGGCTCGCCGACCGCGTGGGCCGACGAAACACGCTCTGGGTCGCGGCCGTCTGCTTTCTCGCGTCGGCGATCGGCACGGCCCTGCCGCGGACGATCACGGAGTTCAATGTCTGGCGGGCCGTCGGCGGCATCGGCGTGGGTCTCGCCGCGATGACCTCGCCGATGTACATCGCCGAGCTGTCGCCCCCCCGGCTCCGCGGCCGGCTCGTCACGGTGAACCAGTTGGCGATCGTGATCGGCATCAACCTCGCCGTGATCTCCTCGTGGCTGCTCTCCTTCGGGGGCCACTGGCGGTGGATGTTCGCCTCGGAGATCCCCGCGATCATCGCGCTGATGGCGGGGCTGCTCCTCGCGCCGGAGAGCCCGCGGTGGCTGGCGGCGAAGGGCCGCGACGACGAGGCCCTCGACGTGCTCGGGCGGATCAACGGCCCGACCGTGGCGGCCCGCGAACTGGCCGACATCCGCGGCGAGCTCTCCGAGGAGTCGGGCACGGTCGCGGAGCTCTTCCAGCCGGGCGTCCGCACGGCGGTCGTCGTGGGCGTGGTGCTGATGATCTACCAGCAGATCAACGGCGTGAACATGATGCTCCTCTACGGCCCGTCGATCCTGCAGAACGCCGGGATCGGCTCGGCCTCCGACGCGATCTTTTTCACGATCTTCCTGAACCTCTTCATCCTCGCGGCCACGATCATCGCCTTCGGGCTCGTGCAGCGGTTCGGCCGCCGGCAGATCCTGATGACGGGCGTGGCCGGCATGGCCATCGGCCACCTCCTCATGGCGGCGAACTTCTTCCGGGGCGGCTCCCCCTTCGTGAGCCTCGCCGCGATGGCCCTGGCGGCGGGATCGTTCACATTGAGCCTCGCGCCGGTGGGGTGGGTCGTGGTGTCGGAGATCTACCCCAACCGCATCCGGGCCACGGCCCTCGCGGTGGTCTGCTTTCTGCTCTATCTGGCGAGTTTTCTCTGTGCGCAGTTCTTTCCGATGATCACGGCGGCCTGCGAGGAGCGGATGGGCCACCCCGGCGCCGCCTACCTGATCTTCGCGGCCATCTGCCTGTCGTGCGTGGCCTTCGTGTGGCGGTGGCTGCCCGAGACAAAGGATCTGTCGCTCGAAAAGATCGGCCGCTTCTGGCTGGAGCGCGGGTAGCCGCAGGCTGGAAGTCTGCACGCCGGCGGCATGCCCCCCCAGCTAGCGGTGGCCGGCGGAGGCCGCTTGCGGCGATTCGTTCGCCGCGGTACCACTTTCAGCTCTTGCGGCATCCTGCCCTCCCCCAGTTGCGGCCTTCTTCCTGCTTCGCATCGTCGGCAGTTCTCGCCAGCGCAGGCTCTTTCCTCGCCGGTCGGTTTTCCCCGCCCACTCCCAGGGACAGACTCCATGAGTGTCGAATCGAACGATGTCGAGGCCGTCGACCGCCTCGGCCAGGCCCGCGACGCAATTGTCCGCGAGCTGCGCAAGACGATCGTCGGAATGGACGAGGTCATCGACCAGATGCTGATCTCGATCTTCGCCCGCGGGCACTGCCTGCTCGTCGGCGTGCCGGGACTCGCCAAGACGCTGCTGGTCAGCTCGCTGGCGGAGACGATGTCGCTCGGCTTCAAGCGCATCCAGTTCACCCCGGACTTGATGCCCTCCGACATCACCGGCACGGAGCTTCTCCAGGAAGATCCCGAAACGCACCAGCGCCGGTTCAAGTTTCAGAAGGGGCCGGTCTTCACCAACCTGCTCCTGGCCGACGAGATCAACCGCACGCCTCCGAAGACGCAGGCCGCCCTGCTCGAGGCGATGCAGGAGAAGCGGGTCTCGTCCGGCGGCGAGGAATACCGGCTCGACGAGCCGTTCTTCGTGCTGGCGACGCAGAACCCCATCGAGCAGGAAGGCACCTACCCGCTGCCCGAGGCGCAGCTCGACCGCTTCCTGTTCAACATCTCGGTCGGCTATCCGAGCCACCGCGAGGAGCTCGACATCATGCGGAGCGTCACCGGCGACACGCAGGCCAAGGTCGAGAAGGTGGTCGACGGCCCGGCAATCGTGGCCTTTCAACACGTGGTGCGGCGGATCCCCGTCGCCGATCAGGTCTTCGAATATGCGGCGCGGTTGGTGCGGGCCACCCGCCCCGGCGAGCCCGACGCCCCCGAGTTCGTGAAGAAGCTCATGGCGTGGGGCGCCGGCCCGCGGGCTTCGCTCAACCTGATCCTCGCCGGCAAGGCGCGGGCTGCGCTCCGCGGCCGCTGCCATGTCTCCGAGGACGACATCCGCGCGGTCTGCACGCCGATCCTGCGGCACCGGATCATTCCGAACTTCGCCGCCCGCTCGGAAGGCATGACGTCTGAGACATTGATCGAGAAGCTCCTTGCGGAGATTCCGGCCGCCGGATCCCAGCGAAAAGTCGGCTGACGGATATTTCCACCCACACCCGACGCACGCCATGGCTGAGCGGCTCCCGGAAACCTTCTACCTCGATCCCGAGACCCTCCAAAAACTTGGGGACTTGGAACTGATCGCCCGCGAGGTGGTCGAAGGCCTCCGCGTCGGCAGCCACAAGAGCCGGCTCCGCGGGTTCAGCACCGAGTTCGCCCACCACCGGCCCTACGCCCCCGGCGACGCGATCCGTTCGATCGACTGGCGGGTCTTCGGCCGCACCGAGCGCTACTACACCAAGCTCTACGAGGCCGAGACCAACTTCGATTGCTACCTGCTCCTCGACGCGAGCGCCTCGATGACCTACGCATCGGGCAAGGTCAGCAAGCTCGAATACGCGAAATTCCTGGCGGCGTCCCTCGCCTCCATCGTCCTCCGGCAGCGGGATTCCGTGGGACTCTCGATCTTCGACTCCGAGGTGCGGGCCCACCTTCCGCCGCGGTCCACGATGGGAATCCTGGTGCAGATCGACCGGCTGCTCCGCGAAGCGAAGTCGCTGCCCCGCACGACGCTCGACAAGCAACTGCAGGACACGGCGATGATGATCCGGCGACGCTCGTTCGTGATCGTGATTTCCGACTTTCTGGCCGACATCGACGGCATCCTCCGGGGGCTCGACCGCCTCCGGTTCGACGGCCACAACGTGCTGGCCCTGCAGACGCTCGATCCCTACGAGATCGAGTTTCCCTTCACGGGCACGTGGCGGTTCGACGGGCTCGAGCAGGAGGAGCCGCTGACCACGCAGCCGGAACGGATCCGCGAGGGCTACCTCGCCCGCTTCCGCGACCATCAGGACGCGCTGCGGGCCGGGTGCGTGGCGAATCACGTCGACTACGCCCTCGTCGACACGTCGCGACCGCTCGACGCGTTCTTGAGCGAATTCTTCCACGAGCGCGAGGCAACCATGAACGGAGCCTCTGCGGCACGATCATGACCTTTCTCAATCCGCTCCTGTTGTTCGCTGCGCTCGGCGTGAGCCTGCCCATCCTGGCGCACCTGCTCAACCAGGTTCAGGTGCGGCACACCGACTGGGCGGCGATGCGGTTTCTGGACCGCACCGTGCGGGTGCGGTCCCGCCAACTCCGGCTCCGCGACCTTCTGCTGCTCGTGCTGCGGTGCGCGGCGCTCCTGCTGCTGGTGCTCGCGCTCGCGCGGCCCGCGTGGACGGGCAGATGGGAGGGCACGGCGGCGCTGCCGGGCGAGCCACGGGCCGGCGTGGTGATCGCCGTCGACGCGTCGTTCAGCATGGGTGAGGGGGCTGCGGAGTCCACCCGCTTCCGCCGGGCGCTGGCGATGGTCGACGTGATCGCCGGCCGCATCCTGCCGGGCGACCCGGTGTCGCTCGTGCTCCTCGGCGACGAGCATCGCGTGGTGCTGCGAACCATGGCCTACGACGACGGCCGGTTCCGCGCGGCCGTCGAGGGCCTGCGGCCCGGGCCGGGGATGCTCGACCTCGACGGCGTGCCGGAACTGCTCACCGGGCTGGCGGCCGACATGAAGGCGCCGCAGAAGGAGATCTACCTGATCACCGACACGCAGGCCCGCGACTGGCGGCAGCCGTCGGATCAGCTGCGTGAATCGCTGGCGGCCCTGGGGTCGTCGGCCACGGTGTTTCTCGTGCCGGTGCCGGGTGCACCGGCGAACCTCGCGGTCACCGAACTCGCTCTCGTCTCCGGGGTGCTTCGCAAGGGCACCACCGCCCGCTACCAGGCCACGGTCCGCAACTTCGGCCCCGAGCCGGCCGCCAACGTGGAGGTCCGGTGCCGGGTTGACGACGTGCAGATCGACGCCAAGACGATCCCGCTCGTCGCTGCCGGGGCCGCGGAAACCGTCTCGCTGTTCGTCCCCTTCCACAATGCTGGACCGACCCGCATCACCGCCGAGATCACGGGCGACTTGGTCGCGGCCGACGACGTCCGGCGGACGGTGGCGGTGGTCCGCGACCGCGTGTCGGTGCTGTGCGTGGACGGTTCCTCCGGCGACGCGGGACGGCTGGTCGCCGCGGCGCTCCTGGCCCGCGGTGACGACGGCGACGACGAGGACTATGCGGTGCGCACCGTGCCCTGGCTGTCGCTACCGGCCGAGGACCTCGGCCAGGTGGACGTGCTCGTGATGGCGGGCGTGCCGGAGATCATGCCGGAGCAAGCGGATCAGCTTGCCCGGTTCGTCCGCCGCGGCAATGGCCTCGTCTGGTTCGCGGGCGACGAGGTCAAGCAGTCCACGTGGAACGAACGGGCATCGTCGCTGCTGCCGGCGAAGCTGGGTCGGCCGGTGGACGTCGGCGACGCGCTCGGGGCGGGCAGGCCGCTCGATCCCGGCGTCCCTGACCACCCCGTCTGCCGGCCGCTCGCGTCATTGCCGGAAGACCTCCTGAGCGAGACGCGTTTCCTCCGCGTGCTCGAGGCCGAGCCGCGGCCTTCGAGCAGCGTCGTCCTGCGGCTGGCGGGCGGCGGCGGGCCCGTGCTGCTCGAGCATGCCTTGGGCCGCGGTCACGTGTTCCTGTTCACCACGACAGCCGACCGCTCGTGGAACAACATGGGGCTCACACCGGCCTTCCCGCTGCTCTTGCAGCAGATCGTGACCTACCTGGCGGGCCGCGAGTTCGAGCAGCCGCACCTGGTCGGCGATTCGCTCGCCCTGACCTACGTCGAGCAGCCGGACGCGAGTGATGCCGTCTTCGACACGCCCGCGGGCGAGACCGTCACCGTGCCGGTCATCGACCACCAGGGCCAGTACGTCGCCCTCCTCGATCGTGCGGACGAGGCCGGTTTCTACACGGCCCGCGTGAGCGTGCAGTCTCCGGGAATGCCGATCGCGGTGAACGTCGACCCGCGGGAGAGCGAGGTCGCCTGCCTCGGCGCTGCCGAGTTGCAGGACATGGCGGGAGGGCTCGGCCTCGAGGTCGTCGCCACGGACGCCGAACTCGCCGCCGCGATCGACTCCGCCCGCACGGGTCGATCCGCCTGGCGAACCTTCATGATCGCGGCGCTCGGTCTCCTCGTCGGCGAGAGCCTGTTCGCCGACGGCCTGCTGCGGCGCCGCCGCGCCGGCGCGAATCCCTCGACACCCGCGGGGCAGCATGCCTGACTTTCTGACCATGGGCTACGACGAGGTCTTCTGGGCGCGGCCGCTGTCGCCCCTGGCGATGGCCGCGGCCTTCGCCGCCGTGGCGGCGCTCTGCCTCTTTCTCTACCGGCGTTCGTGGGGGCTGCCGTTCGGGCTGCGTATCGCGCTCGCGCTGGCCAAGCTCGCGGCGTTCGCGCTCGTGGTGGCCACGCTGTTCGAGCCGACGGGCGTCGTCCGGGAGACCCGCACCGAGCCCCGTCCCTTCCCGGTGCTGATCGACGTCTCGGAAAGCATGTCGCTGAAAGACCCGCGGAAGCGGCCGGAGGAGATCGCCGAAGCGGCGGCCGCCCTGGGGGTGATGCCGGCCGATGCGGCCACGGCCACGGCCGACGTCGATCGCGCCGTGATGGCCCTCGACGCCGACCAGCGGCAGGCGGTCGCCGACGCATCGCGGCTCGACCTCGCCAAGGCGATCCTGTCAACGTCCGCCGGTCCCGTGCTCCGCAGGCTCGGGGAGTCGGTCGCCATGAGCTACCATGCGTTCGGCGAGTTCCCACGACTGATCCAAGACTCCGCCGGCCTCGATGCCGCCGCCCTGGCCTCCCTTAAGGCCTCGGCGCCGGCCACCGCGATCGTCTCCTCCCTCGGCGCGGTCGCCAAGGCGTCCGCGGCCCGGCCCGCCGGCATCCTGCTGGTGTCGGACGGCAACGACAACTTCTCGTCGCGGCGGTCCGGGGAGATCCTTCAGGAATTCGGCGCCCGCGGCATCCCGGTCTACACGGTGCCGGTCGGCCTCGAGGCGCCGGACGACGTGGCGATCCGCACGATCGTGATGCAGGAGGTCGCCTTCTCGGGCGATCGGGTGCCGGTGCGGGTGCAGCTCTTTTCGCAGGGATACGAGAAGCGGACCGCCCGGCTCACCGTCTCCCTCGACGGCCGGCAGGTGGCGCAGCGGGACGTCCGCTTCGAGGGCGGCCTGCAGTTCGAGGAAATCGATTTTCGGGTCGACGTCTCCGAGAAGGGCGCGGCGCAGGTCGCCGTCGGGATCGAGCCCTTCGCCGACGAGGTCTCGGCTGCCAACAACCGGATTGAGCGGAGCATCCGGGTGGTCAACGAGAAGATCAACGTGCTCTACATCGAGGGCAACGCCCGCTGGGAGTTTCGCTACCTGAGCGCGATCCTGAAGCGAGATCCGCGGATCGCCGTGACCTTCATCGCGTCGGCGGCCGGCCCGGAGTTCGCCCGCAACTCGCCGGAGCACATCGAGCGGTTTCCATCCACCCGGGAGGAGGCGTTCCAGTACGACCTCGTGATCCTCGGCGACGTCGACGCGGCGTTCTTCAGCGCCGATGAGCTGACCCTGCTCGAGGAGCTGATCCGCGACCGCGGCGGCTCGCTCCTCATGCTCTGCGGGCCGATGCACTCGCCCACCTCCTACGCCGACACGCCCGTGGCGACGATGCTGCCGGTGCGGTTCGATGCCGACGCGCCCTGGGAAGAGGTGGCCGAGTCGGTCTGCCCGGTGCTCACGCCCGAGGGGTACGGCAGCCTGGTGATGACCCTCGAGAACGATCCGGAGGAAAACGACCGGGCGTGGAGCCGCGTCGCGCCGCTCGACCAGTTGCCCCCGCTGCTCGGCCCAAAGCCGGGGGCCATGGTGCTGGCGACGTTGTCCGACGGCGACGCACAGGGCCGCCGCTACCCGCTCGTCGCCTGGCAGCGGTACGGCACCGGCAAGTGCATGACCGTGGCGACCGACCGGCTGTGGCGGCTGCGGTTCAAGACCGGCGACAAGTACCATTGGCGGGTCTGGTCGCAGTGTCTCCAGTTTCTCACCCTCTCGCGGCTGCTGGGCGAGCACAAGCGGATCCGCCTGGAGACCGACCGCGCGACCTATCCGGTGGGAGGGCAGGTGCGGCTGTATGCCCAGGTGCTCGACGACGAGTTCGAACCCGTGACGCAGCCCGGCTTCGATGTGCTGGTCGGAGAGATCGACGGGGCGGCCGCGCGGGAGCGGGTGAGCCTGCGGCCCGACCGCTCGGCGCCGGGGCTGTACGAGGGCTATTTCACGCCCGCGGCGGCGGGCCGTTACCGGCTCGAAGCGAGCGACGAGGACGCGGAGATCGCGAACTCGACCGAGTTCCAGGTGGCCGCGGTGAACGAGGAGTTGGCCGACACGGCTGCGCGGGTGGACGAACTGCGGCGGATCGCCGACCTCACGGGCGGGGCCTGCCTCACCGCCCGCGACCTCGGCAGGCTCGAATCGCTGGTCGACGTCGCGCCCGTCACGACCACGATCCGCTCCGAGCGGCCGCTCTGGGACAACGGCCTGGTGGCCGGCCTGCTCGTGGCGCTCCTGGGCTGTGAATGGATCCTGCGGAGGCGATTCGACCTGCCATGACCGCGACACACCGATCCTCCGCCCTCGACGCCTGCCTGCGCACGGTCTGGCGGCGCACCTGGCGCCGGCATGCCGTGGCGGGCCTGCTCGCGCTGGTCGCCTGGGCGGTGCCGTCGTTCGTCGCCGCGGTGGCGATCGACTGGTTCGCCGACCTGCCCGACTGGCTGCGTGGGTGCGTGGCCGTTGCCATCGTGGCCGTGTCGCTCCGGGCCGCGTGGAGGCAGGGGTGGCGACACCTCCGCCGGTTCGACCCCTCCCGTACGGCGGTCGAGGTCGAGAAACACGCCGGGGGCATGGAGAGCCTGCTCGTGACGGCCGTCCAGTTTGGCCGCAGCGGCGCATCGCCCGGCACCTCCGAATCGATGTGGGCGGTCACGCAACGCCTCGCCGAGGAGGCGGCGGCCCGGGTGAGCCCCGTCGAGGTCGCGAGCTTCAGGCCGCTGGGCCGCGCGGCGCTCGTCGCGCTCGGTCTGGCCGCCGCGGTGGCGGCGTGGGGCGTGGTCGAGGGGCCGCTGCTCCGCGCGGGAGCGACCCGCATCTTCGCGCCGTGGCTGGCGGCGGCCTACCCGACGAAGACGCACATCGATCTCGCCGAGGGCGATCTCGTGGTGAAGGAAGGCGACCGCGCGGAGATCGTGGCCACGATCTCGGGCGTGGTTCCCGAGCAGGCCGTCGTGGCCCTCGAAACGGGCGCGGGCCGGTCCCGCGACGTGGTGCTCGACGTGGTCGATGGCCGCTGCGAATACGAACTGGCCTCGGCCTCCCGGGATTTCAGGTATCGCATCAAGGCCGGCGACGCCCGCAGCGAATGGCGACGGGTGCGGGTGGTTTCGGCCCCGCGGATCGAGAAGGTGAGGGTGGACCGCGAGTATCCCGCGTATCTCGATCGCGCCGCCGACTCGGTGGAGGCGCTCACGCTGACGGTGCCGGAGAACACCCGCGTTCGCTGGCATCTGACGCTCGACCGTCCGGTGCGCGATGCGGTGCTCCATCGCGACGGCGCGGAACCGCTGCCGCTCGCCATCGATGCCGACGGCCGCCGGCTCGTGCTCGAAGAGTCGGCCACCGCCTCCCGGGGCTACAGCTTCTCCTGGGTCGATACGGAGCATGGCTTCGAGTTCACGAGCCCCCGCTCGTATCTGCAGGTCGCCGCCGATCAGCCGCCGCGGGTGGAATTGACCACGCCGGCGGCGAATCTCCGTGGCCTGATCGGCCGGCCGCTGCCGCTCGCGATCCGCGCCCAGGACGACCATGGGCTCGGGCCGGCCACGATCACCTACCAGGTGAACCAGCGTCCGGAAAAGACGGTCACGATCGAGACGCCGATCCGCAACGGCGAGGGGGAGCAGCCGCTCGACTGGGACTACCGCACCGCGCTCACCGATCTCCAGGAGGACGACACCGTCTCGTTCGTGGTGGAGGTCTCCGATCGCTATCCCGGCGAAGGCGGACCGCACCGGGCGCGGAGCGACCTCCGGCGGATCACGTTCCTCTCGCGGGCCGACTATCTGGCCGAGATCGAGAAGCAGATGAACCGCCTGCTGTCGCGGGTGCATACCATCTACCGGCAGGAGCGGGCGGCGCACGAACTCGTCCGCGGTCTCGATCCGAAGGAGAGCCGCTTCCTGCAGACGTGCCAGCTGGAGGCGATCCGTCAGGAGATGGTCCGCGAGCAGCTCATGGGAACCGCCCGCGAGGTTGGGGCCCTGCTCGACGATCTGGCCGCCAACAACGTGACCGATGCCGTGGAGAGCGGCACGCTCGACACGCTGCGGCAGGGATTGGAGGGGATCGCCGGCGGGCATGTGGCCCGGGCGGCGGCGCTCCTGCGGGAGCAGGCCGGGCTCTCCGGCAGCGGCACGGCCGATGTCGGCCCGGCCAGCCGCGTGGTCAACGAGGCGGCCCGCGACCTCGCCCGTCTCGTGCTCCAGCGGTCCATCGAATCGGCCCGCGAGGTGTTCGCCCGCGAAACGCGGATGCTCGCCGAGGAGCAGGCCTGGCTGCGGCTCCGCGGGATCGACGGGGCCGCGCCGGAAGGGCTGGCCGCCGCCGAGGATGAACTGGCCGACTGGACCGGCCAACTCCTCGCCGACCTGCGGGCAGGCATGCGGTACGACCGCCGGCCGCTCGCCGTACTCGCCCTCATCCGCCGCATGAAGGATCTCGACGCGGCTGGCGCAGAACGACGCATGCGCGAGGCCGCCGGCTTCCTCCGCGCGGGGCAGGCCGCCGAGGCGGCGGCCGCACAGTCGGCGACGATCGTTCCCCTGCTTGCGGCCGGGTTCAGCGCTCGCACTGGCAGCGAGTACGAGGCCGTGATGGAGGCCCGCAGGCTCCTCGACTCGCTCGTCGAGGAGCAGCAGCGACTGCGCGGCGACTGCGCCGGCAACGCGGGGTCGACCGCCGCGTCGGCCGCGGTCCAGCAGCGGCTCCGGGAGCGGCTGCTGCTCGCTGCGATCCCGGCGATCCCCGCTCTGCGGTCGCGACTGTTCGACGACGTCCTGCAGGAGGTGCCGCCCAGCGTGAATCTGCGGTTGGCTGCCGAGCAGGCGATGGGCCAGGCGCTGGCCGCCCTGCAGTCGGGCGACCGGGCCGCGGCCGTGGACCATCAGCGGAAGGCGGAGGCCGCGCTCGAGCCGCTCCGCGACATCGTCGCCCGCTGGTCGGTCGAACTGGGCACCCGGTCGCAGGGGCTGTCGAGCCTGGTCAGCGATGCGACCGACCGGGCGACGAGGATCGAGGAATACGAGACCCGCCAGATCGGCCTGCTCGAAAAGACCGAGGAGGCGGCGCTCGACGAGACGCAGCCCGAGAAGCTCGCCGAGCCGCAGCAGTTTCTGGCCGAGGAGGTGGCCCGCTTCCGCAAGGAACTCGCCGGCGCGGCCGACGCGAAGCCGTCGAAGGACTCGTTGCCGCTGGTGGCCCGGCTCGACCGCGCGACCGGCGCGATGGACGCGGCCCGCACGTCGCTGGTGGCCAAGCGGCCGGCAGAGGCCGTTTCGCATCAGGAACTGGCCGCCGACGCCCTCGCCGCCGCGCGGACGTTGGCCGATGCCCAGCGGGAGCGGCTCAGCCTGCTCCAGAATCTATTTAGCTTCGAGCAGTCGGTGCTCTACGCCGGCGACAGCATGGGCGACGTCGTCGCCGAGCAGGGCGATCTCGCCAAGGCGGCCGGGGCCGCAGACGAGGATCGGATCGCGACGCTGCTGCCGGAGGCCCGCAACCTGCGGCAATGCCTGGCCGAGGTGGCTCCGGTGCTCGATCTGGTCGCCGGCCGACTCGATGTCGGCACGCCGCTGGTGTTTGCCGGATCCGACGTGGAAGACGCGATCGCCGCGCTGGAGGACGGCGACGGCGAGGAGGCCGGCTCGATCCTCGAGGAGGCGGCCGGCTCGTTGGCCGAGGTGCGGGCCCGCGTGGCGGCAGTGCAGCGCCAGACCGGCTACGTCGCGGAGATCGTGGAGTTTCTCCACGAGACCCAGGCCGATGCGGCGGTGATGGGCCTGCGACAAGAGCAGCTCGGTGAACGGCTCGCCCTCCTGACCGGCCCGGTGCCGGCCGAGATCCTCTCCGACCAGCAGGGCTTGCAGGCGAAGGCCGAGGCCTGGGGCCGGGAGGTCGCGCGGGCGACGGGCCTGAAGACCGCCGCCGTCGCCGGCATGACACCGGCTGCAGAGGCGCTGGCCGCGGCGGCCGAGGAGCTGTCGCTCGCGATCACGGTGCTGCACGGCCTGCCCGCGATCGAGGTGACGTCGGCTTCGCCCGCGGAGTTGCAGCGGCTGCTCGACGTGCTGGCTCTGGCCAGCGAGCACCAACAGCTGCTTCGTCAGACCACGACCGCCGGGGCGGACGCCCGGGCTGAAATCGCCTCGCGGCAGCGGAAGCTCGCGGAGGTCGGTGCCGCGCTCGCATCGAGCGGAACGCCGCATCCCCTGCTCGTCGCGGCGCAGGCTGAACTGGCGAAGGCCGGCGCCGCGCTCGACGCGTCCGCCCGGGAGGTCGCGGTCGGTCACCAGGGGGCCGCGAACGACGCGCTGCGGCACTTCGTCATCGAGCAGGCGATGCTGCTCGGGACGGCCGTTCCTCCACCCATGCCGGGCGATCCGGTGGCGGAGGCGGAGACCGACGATCTCGACGTGTCGACCGCCAATCTCGTCTCCGATTTCGTGAGCGGCGAGGCGCCGAAGGACAAGCGGACCGAGTGGGAGATGCTCGGCTCCCGCAACCGTGCCGCGTTGAATCAAAACTTCGCCCGCGAGCTGCCGCTGGAATATCGGGCGACCCTCAAGAACTACTACGAACGAGTTGCCAAATGATCCGGAGCCATCGCCCTTGCCCGTTGTGCCGAGCGACCGTCATGGCGATTCTCGCGATCGCCGCGGGGCTGCCGGCGCGGCCGGTCGTCGCCCAGGATGAGCCGGGCGGTGGTGCCGCGCCCCGCGCGGCCGACCGCGGCGATGCGGATGCGGGCGCTCCCGAGTTGACCGAGGCCGCGGACCTCGCGATCGAGCGCGGCCTCAAGTGGCTTCTCGCCACGCAGAATGCCGACGGCTCGTGGACGGCCGGCGACGGCAGCGTGGCCATCGGCGGAACGTCGCTGGGGCTCATGGCCTTCATGGTCAAGGGGCATTTTCCGGGGTTCGGCAAGCACGGCGCAGCCCTCGACCGGGCGAAGAACTATCTGCTGAAGGCCGCCGAGGACTCGCCGGCCGGCGTGATGGGGAGCATGTACGAGCACGGTCTCTTCACGCTGGCGATGTCCGAATTGTGGGGGATGACGCGCGATGCCGCTGACAACCGCCGGATCCAGACGGCACTCGAGCGGGCGGTGCAGGTCATCCTGCGGGCCCAGAGTCCGGCCGGCGGCTGGCGCTACGCGGCCCGGCCCGACGCGGGCCAGGACACCTCGGTCACGGCGATGGTCTTCGTCTCGCTCGCCTCCGCGCGGCAGGCGGGCATCCTCGTGCCCACCGAGACGATCGATCGCGTGGTCGGCTTCCTCCGCGATCAGGTGTGGAACGAGAAGACCGGCGGTTTTGGCTACCAGGGCCGGGATGGAGGGACGATCGCCTGCACGGCGGGCGGCGCCTATGCGGCGCAGCTCTGCGGCATGCGGGACACGGAGTGGGTCGCGGCGGCCGTCCGCTCCCTGGAAAACAGCCCGAAGGTGTTCGTGCGGAAGGAACTCGGACACTTTTACTATGCTCACTACTACGCGATCCAGGCGATGGTGCAGGCCGGCGGCGACCATTACGCGAAGTGGTATCCGCAGATCCGCGACACGCTCGTCGCGCTGCAGCAGGCCGACGGATCGTGGCGGGAAACCGAGAAGGATCAGCCGCACCAGACGCCGATGGCGATCATCATTCTCGGCACCCCCTACCGCTACATCCCGGTCTACCAGGAATGATTTCACGATGGAGAAAACCATGACGCCTCTCCGAAGCCTTTCGTGCCGCCTCGTTGCCCACGGCTTCACGGCCGTTGTGGTGGGGCTTTTCGTCGCCTGTCCGGTCGCCGGGATCGCCGACAAGCCCGAACCGGTGGCCCTCAGTGCCCAGGGCGAGAAGCTCCTCGCTCGCTACTCGGGGATGCTCGAATCACTGCGGGCGGAGGTCGTGAAAGCGCTGCCCGCGATCGACGAGGCGAAGAAGGCTGCGTTCCTGGACGCACGGCAACGGTTCTCCACGCTTTCGAGCCCGCCCGCGGATGCGAATGCCGACGCCGTTCGGCAGCACGAGAAGGCCAAGACGGCAGCCGAGGAAGATGCGCTGGCCGCGGCCCGGGCGATCCTGCCGGAGGTCGATGGCGTTCTGACGAGCGACACGCTCGACGGACCGCTCATGCGGATCGCCGTCCTCGCCAACGGCACCCCGCGCGGGCTCGCCGAATTCGCCCAGCAGGGCCCGGAGGACGAGGCTCTCCTCGAGAAGTTGCTCGCCGACGAGTCCCTGATGCGGCAGATCCTGGAGGCGGGAGGTGCCAACGGCGGCGAGTATGGCGAGGCGATGCAGATCTACGCCGCCATCCTGGCGGCGAGCGAGCGGGCCCGCGAGCCGGGCGGCATCCTGCAGCGGCTCGCGCTCGGCACCGCCATCCACCAGCCGTGGCTGCACGGGAAGGAGCAAGGGGGCATGTACGGAATCCGCTACGGGGCGGAATCCCAACAAGACCAGGTCGCGCGGTACCTGCACTACGAGCGGGCCTTCCTCGACGGTGAACTCGATCCCGCGTTCAAGGACATGACGACCTGGGAATGCCGCTTCATCACCGATTCCCCCTACAGCAACGAGGATCTGGCGTGGACCCGCGAGATGATGCGGACCTACCGTCCGGACCTTATCACCATGCCGGACTACAAGTGGCGCTACGTGCGGTTCATCAAAAGCGACGTGCCCTACTGCAGCACGAGGCATGATCCGACGCTGGGATCCCGAGCCCAGGAGGAGATCGCGCTCGGCGGCATCTGCGGTCGCCGGGCGTTCCTGGGCCGGCTGACGACCCGCGCCTTCGGCATTCCCTCGCGGGCCTCCACGCAGACCGGCCACGGCGCCATGAGCCATTGGACGCCCGACGGCTGGGTGATTTGTCTCGGGGCGGGGTGGGAGCACGCCTGGTGCGGCCCCCAGGGCGGCCTCGACTTCCTGCTCGACTCCCAGGCGCGGGAGTTTGCCGACGACTACCGGAAGGTGCTCCGGGCCCAGTGGATCGGCGACGCCTGCGGCGAGAACGACGTGAGCATTCAGCACGGCCGGTTCGGCCAGGGGGGCGGGTTCTGGGACGGCCTGGCGTTCTGCCTCAAGCAGGTGGTGGTGAAGGCCGCCGAGGTGAAGGCTCTCGAACTGGTCGGCGGGATGAAGCTCGGCGAATCCGACGAACTGCTCGGCGACGAAATGGCCCCGGAGATCGAGATCCCGGAAACCTTCCGGGAGATTCGTCTCGCCGACGACGGCTCGATCACGGTGCCGGCGGTCGCCTATTCGTCGCCCCGCAGGAGCACCGATCGGGTGGTCCCGATGAAGAGCCACGGCGAGGGTTACCAGCTCCACTACTCCCGTCTCGGCACGCAGCCCGAACTGGTCAAGTATCAGCTCGAGGTGCCGGCCGCGGGCGTGTACGCGCTGACCGGCGATGTCGCGACCGTCGCGCCGAAGCAGCAGATGCTCGTCCGCGTCAATCGGGAGGAGCCCGTGCCCTTCGACATGCCCTTCACCAAGGGCGCGTGGATGGAAACCGACCCGCTCCAGGTGACGCTCCCCCAGGGCAAGGCCACGATCAGCGTCACCGCGCGGGCCGGCAATCGGGGCGTCAGCATCAGGCAGTGGCAGTTGAAGCCCGTAAAGTGAGGGGACGAGGCATTCCCATGAAGAAGATCACGTGGGTGCCCGGCGTGTTTCCGGCCATGCTCCTGGCGGCAGCGTGTTTGCTGGCGCCGTCCGTGGCCGCGCAGGAGAAGGCCGCGTCGATCACTGAGGCGGCCATCGCGGATCTCGACTCCGCGCTCGCCGCGACCGATGCGGAGTCGTCACCGGCCCGGCAGCGGCTGGCACTCAAGCGGGTGCTGCGCGACGGCGAGAAGTTGATCGAGGGCCATCCCGATGCGGCCAACCGGTTCGAGATCCTGTCGATCCTCTTCCGCGGGCAGCAGGCCCTCTACGCGATGGACGACTCGCCCCGCAACCGCGAGGCCGTGCTGGATTTCGCGGGGCAGCTGGCCCAGGCTCCCGACGACTACGCGGCCCTGCGGCTCGACGCCGACCTGCTGCTCTCGCAGGCCGAGTCGGTGCGCGAGGGAGCCGACGCCGAGGCCCGGGGCCGCGCGCTCGAGGCGTTCGTCGATCGCTATCGCGGCACTGCGGTCGAGGGCAAGGTGTTGCGGATCGCCATGGTCATGGCGCTGGAGCTCGGCGACCAGCCCCTGATCGACAGGCTGCGGGAGACGATGGCCGAGCGGTTCGCCACCGATCTCGACATGATCGCCTTCCAGCGGGAGAAGCTCGGCGGGCAGGTGTTCGGGGTGCCGTTCGCCGGCGTCTTCGAGCGGTCCGATGGCCGCATGATGCGGTTTCCTATGGACATTCTGGGCCGCACTGTCCTGCTCGTCTTCTGGTCGAAGGACGAAGGGCTGGACAACCTCAAGGCCTTCGCCACCGGGTGGCGGGAACACAAGGACGCGTGTGCGGGCCGGATGGAGATCGTGAGCATCAACGTCGACGACTTGCCCGACGCCGGCGCCGGTCTGCTCCGCGACCTCGGGGTGGAGTGGCCGGCGCTCAAGCTCCCCGGCGGCCGCGCGCATCCGGCGTACCTCGCCTATGCCCGCACCGATCCACGCCGCGTCACCGTGAGCCCGACCGGCTACGCGGCCATGCTGATGGACGGCACCACGCGCAACCCGCACGAGAAGCGGTCGGACAAGGAAGCCCTCGACTACGCGCGGTTCTTCGGTTCCGCCCTCGCCAGGGAATGGACGCAGCCGGGCTACGTCAATCAGATCGCCTCGCTCGCGGCCGGGACGTTTCTCGTCGTCGATCCCACCGCCCCCTTCGATCCAGCATTGCCGCCGGAGCTGAAGGGGGCATCGTTCGGCCGGCCGGGCGATGCGAAACTGACGCGGGCGGCCACCTCGCTTCCGACGGAAACACTCACAGCGATCCAGGAGTGCTTTCCCGTTCCACCTCGGGGCTATCGGATGCCGGCGGCCGATCTGCGTGCCCGCTTCGAGAAGGCCGAGATGCTCTGCCGCGAGGCCATCGCGGCCCATCCGCAAGCAGCCGATCTCTGGGCCGTGAGGAATCGCAGGATCATCGCCCTCCTCAACCTCTGGAAGCTCGAGTCGAGCCTCGCCCGGTTCGACGAGGCCGTAGCCGAGGCGCGGCGGACGCTCGAGACGAGCCTGCCAGCCGGGGCCGACGTCGTGCCGCGGTTCTGCCTCGCCCGCGAGGCGCTGCGTCGGCCCGACGCCGATCCAAAGCAGGTGATCGACGAGTTCGTCCGTTCCGCGGGGGAAGGATCAGGTCCGGCATTGGCGGCGGCGGCCCTGCTCGCGCTCGACGTCGCTGACCGCGGTCTTCACGAGCGGTATCGCCGGGCGATCCTCGATGGCCACGTCGACAATCCGATGCTGTGGATCGTCGCGTCTTTTCTGCTCGACCGCCATCACCGCTACTGGCTCTACGAGGCGCCCTTCACCGCCGGCTGGGTCCCTGGACGCCGGGAGGAATACGCCCTCGCGGGTGGCGAGCCCGAGGATGCCCGTCGCTCGCTGGAGGCCGAGTTCCGCACGCTCGACGGGCAGCCGTTTCGCATCCCGCAGGACACGAACGGCACGTGGACCATCGTGGTGTTCTCGTCACCGTGGAGCGATCCCAAGCGGGCCCCGCTCCCCGGCATCGTGAAACAGATCGCGGCCTTCGTCGATCGCCGGCCCGTGAAGGATGTCCGCTGCGTCGTCGCTATGCTGGAGGACGACGTGGAGAAGCTCGGCGGCATGCTCGGTGCGACCCCGGTCGGCTGCCCGGTCGTGATCGTGCCCGGAGGCATCGGCCATCCCGTGGTCGCCCGCCTCGGCATGCTCGACGAGCACGAGCAGGTCAATGCCGTCGTCCTCCGTCCGGACGGCACGATCGCCGCCGTGGTTCGCGGCAGACCCCTCGTCACCGCGGCCCAGCACCTAATCGAATGGCAGGACGAACAGGCCGTGTCCGCGGCGCTCGAGCGGGGCGATCTGGAGGCGGCGAAGAACCTGGCGTTCACGATCGCCCCGCCATTCGATCCCGACGCCAAGGACGACAAGGGCCGGCCGAAGCCGAAGGCGGCCGTCAGCCTGCCGCACCTGCGGAGCCGCGGTCGCGTCTACGCCGCGCTCGGCCAGTGGGATGCCGCCCTGGCGGATGCCGAGGAGGTGTTCTCCCAGCAGACGGCGATCGACGGCTCCTTGAGCCAGCGGAGCGCCACCCTCGACGAGGCCGAGCGGTTCCGCGACGAGTGCGTGGCCCGCCGCGACGCCCAGAAGCAATGAGCGAGGTTGCGATCGTGAGGCCTGCCATCATCGCGGGAATGACGGCGTGGATGGTGCTCCTGTCGGCACACGCGGGTGAACCCGGCAAGCATCTGTTCATCTTGTCTGGGCAGTCGAACATGGTCGGAATGGATCCAGACGTGTCGTTCGCCCCCGCTGTGGCCGCGAAACTCGGCAAAGGCCGCGTGATCATCGTCAAGGATGCCCATGGCGGACAGTCGATCCGCAGCTGGTGCAGGACCAATCACGAGTTCCCGCCACCCACGACCGGGCGGGTGCCGAAGAAGCGAGGCGAGTTGTATGACCATCTGATCGACAAGGTGAAGCAGGTGATCGATGGTGAAACGATTGAGACGGCAACCTTCGTCTGGATGCAGGGCGAATCCGACCTCAACAACACCGCCTACGACGCCTATCTCGGGGAGCTTCTCGAGCAGCTCCAGCGGGACCTGCAGCGGCGGGACATCCATCTTGTCATCGGGCGGATCAGCGATTGTGGACTGGCACCCGCCGACAAACGGGTGGCGGGCCGGCATGCCATCCGCAAAACACAGGTTGCCTTCGCCGAATCGTGGCCCCGTGGCGCGTGGGTGGACACCGACGACCTCAACGACCGCGAGGAGGGCGACAAGAAAATTGACGATCTCCATTACACGGCGGAGGGCTACAAGCTGCTGGGAGAACGGTTCGCAGCAGCCGCGCTGTCTCTGTTGGATCCGGATGGGGCCCGCGGACAGGAGCGACCTGAATGAAGGCGGCCATCACACGATGAAATCCTTGGGTCAGGCATTCCGGGCGCTTGCGGCTGCGGCATGTCTGATCGCGTTGCCCGTGGCCGCGCAGGAGAAGGCCGCGTCGATCCCTGAGGCGGCCATCGGCGATCTCGACTCCGCGCTCGCCGCGACCGATGCGGAGTCGTCACCGGCCCGACAGCGGCTGGCACTCAAGCGGGTGCTGCGCGACGGCGAGAAGTTGATCGAGGGTCATCCGGATGCGGCCAACCGGTTCGAGATCCTGGCCATCCTCTTCCGCGGGCAGCAGGCCCTCTTCGCGATGGACGACTCGCCCCGCAACCGCGAGGCGGTGCTGGACGTCGCAGGGCGGCTGGCCAAGGCTCCCGACGACTACGCGGCCCTGCGGCTCGACGCCGACCTGCTGCTCTCGCAGGCCGAGGTCACCCGCCAGGGCGGCGATGTCGAAGCCCGGGGCCGGGCCCTCGGGTCGCTCGTCGAGCGTTATCGCGATACCCCGGTCGAGGGCAAGGTGCTGCGGATCGCCATGGTCATGGCGCTGGAGCTCGGCGACCAGCCCCTGATCGACAGGCTGCGGGAGACGATGGCCGAGCGGTTCGCCACCGATCTCGACATGATCGCCTTCCAGCGGGAGAAGCTGGGCGGCCAGGTGTTCGGTGTGCCGTTCGCCGGCGTTTTCGAGCGGTCCGACGGCCGGACGATTCGGTTTCCGATGGATGCCCTGGGCCGCACCACCGCGCTTGTCTTCTGGTCGAAGGACGACGCCACCACGCTCGAAGAGATGAAGTGCCATGCCGCCGCCATGCAGGAGCTGAGGCCGGAGATCGCAGGCAGGCGCCAGGTGATCAGCGTCAATGTGGATGACCTGCCCGACGCGGGGGAGTCGATTCTCCGCGGGCTCGGCGTGGAGTGGCCGGCGCTCAAGCTCCCCGGAGGGCGGAGCAACCCGTACTATCGAACGTTCGCCATGGGCGATCCGCGGCTGGTCCACATGTCGCCCACCGGCCAGGTGGCGATGACCTTGGAGGGGACGACGAAACCGTCGCGCAGCAGGGCAGTTGCGGACAAGGCCGACTATGTCGATGGCATTCGCCGGCGTCTGGCGTGGCTTGCGGATTCACGCTACGTGGCACAGATCTCGTCGGTTCTCGCCGGCGATTTCCTCGTGGTTGATCCGACGGCTGCCTTCGACCCCGCCCTACCGCCCGAACTGAAGGCGGCGGCGTCCGCGCCGCTCGTCCGAACGGCCGCCTCGGTGCCGGCGGCCACGTGCGCCGCCATCCAAGAGTGTTTTCTCGCCCCGCCGCTGCGCTACCGTGCGCCGTTCGAGGAACTGCGAACCCGCTACCACAAGGCTGAGGCGCTGTGTCGTGAGGCCATCGCCGCCCATCCCGCCGCGCCCGACCTGTGGATCGTGCGCAACCGCCGCATCATCGCCCTGCTCAACCTGTGGAAACTGGATGCGGATCTCGCTCCCTTCGACCAGGCGGTGGAAGAGTCCCACGCCGCACTGGCCTCCGCTTTGCCGCCGGGGGCGGATGTCGTTCCGCGGTTCTGCCTCGCGCGCGAGGCACTGCGGCAGGCCGATGCCGATCCAAGGAGCGTGATCGAGGGCCTTCTCGAAGCCGCCGGCAGGGATTCCGGACCGTCCCTGGCTGTCGCGGCCGTGCTCGCCCTCGATGTCGCCGACCGCCCGCTGCACGAACGCTATCGCGACGCCCTTCTCGAGAAGCACACGGAACATCCGCTGATGTGGACCGTGGTGTCGTTCCTGTTGGACCGCTACCACCGCTACTGGCTCTATCAGGTGCCCTTCACTGCCGGCTGGACCTACGGCCGCCGCGAGGATCACTACGCGTCGGGGGGTGAGCCCGATGCGACGGTGCGGTCGCTCGAGGCCGAGTTCCGCACCCTCGACGGCCAGCCGTTCCGGATCCCACACGACACCGCCTGCACATGGACCATCCTCGCATTCATGACCTTCGATGCCAAACTCCAGAATCTATACGGACTGGCACGATTCGTCGGTCTGCCGATCGCGGAGCGTCCGCTGAAGAACGTGCGGATCGTCGTCGCGGAGATCGGCAGCGAGGCCGACACCATCCGCGGGCTTCTCGCGCAGAAGCCCGCCAACTTTCCGCCGTGCGACTTTCCGATCCTGATGGTGCCGGGCGGACTCTCTCATCCCGTGGTCTCCCGGCTCGGCATTCTCGACGAGGACAGGGCCATGAACCTCGCCGTTCTGCGGCCCGACGGCACGATCGCCGCCTTCATTTCCGGACTGACGATTTCCAAAATGGCCGGAGGCCGCCATGCCGCGGAGAACGTCATCATGAGGGGAGACGAACAGGCCGTGTTTGCGGCGCTCGAGCGGGGAGATCTCGAGCAGGCGAAGAACTTGGCTTTTACGTTCGCCCCGCCATTCGATCCCGCCGCGAAGGACGGCAAGGGCACGCCCAAGCCGAGCGCGGCCGTCAGCCTGCCGCACCTGCGGAGCCGGGGTCGCGTCTACGCCGCACTCGGGCAGTGGGACGCCGCCCTGGCGGATGCCGAGGAGGTGGTCTCGAAGCAGACGGCCATCGACGGCTCCTTGAGCCTGCGGAGCGCCGCCCTCGACGAGGCCGAGCGGTTCCGCGACGAGTGCGCGGCCCGTCGGAGTGAAGGCAAGCCGGAGCGTCCGCGCAGCGAGTAGGTGCAGACTGGCAGTCTGCACCCGGTAGCCAACCACACATCCCCGCCGTGGCCGCACGACGTGGCCAACCAGATCAGAGGGCGTACTGTGGAATCTTCAGCAACTCGCCCCCCTTGAGCGCCGACTGGTGCGCCACGATGCCGGGCACCGTCATGTTCAGGGCCAACGCCACGTCCACCCACGGCTTACGATCGCGGAGGATGGCGTCCACGAACTCGTTCGTGAGGTGGCCGTGCGACCCGCCGTGTGCGCCTGCCTTCATGCCGGGCGGCAGCGGCGGCCGGTCGGCTTTCATCTTCGCCCCGTCGTTCTTCTGCCCATAGACCCGGCCCTGCTCGCCCCCCGCCGCCGGCAGGTCCCAGCAGACGGCCATCCGCGACATGCCCCCTTCGCTCGTGCGCAAGAGCGCGACCTCGGAGCCGAACGGGTTCTGGTAGTCGTTGTGCTCCGCCTGCAGGTGCGGCACGACGCTCGGCATGCCCATGGCCGACACCTCGGTGAAGCTCCCGCCCGTGACCCCCACGTAGAAGGCGGTGGCGTGGGTCGGATACCACATGGGCGGCAGGCCCTTTCGCCAGCCGTTCGTATCGACCTCGCGGGTCTTGGGGTTGTAGCCGCCGAGCGGCGTGCCGAAGTAGTGGTAGTACTCGCCCTCGGAATAGACGAGTTTGCCGAGCAGGCCGGCCTCGTACTGGCGATGCCAGGCATAGAGGTCGGCGTGGAAGCACGACGTCTCGAACATCATGTACTTCCGGCCGCTCTTCTTGACCGCCGCGAAGAGCCGGTCGGCGTCCTCGAGCGAGCCCCACACGGCCGGCACCGCGGAGGCCACGTGCTTGCCGCGCTCGAGCGCCATGACCGCCAGCCGGGCGTGGCTCGGGGCGTCGGTGGCGATGTAGACGGCCTCGAGAGTGTCGTCCTTCAGCATCTCCTCGCACGAGTCGTAGGTCTTCGTGCAGCGGCAGGCCTTCGCGAGACCGTCGCGGCGGGCGGGAATGAGGTCGGTGACCGCTGCCACCTCGACGTTCGGGTGATCCTGGAATCCGAATTGCGCGCCGAAGTTGCAGAGGCCGAACCCCGCGATGCCGACGCGGATCTTGCGATCCGAGAAGGGCTGCCAGGCCCCGCCCCCCTGGGCTGCGGCCTGCGGCTTCTCGAAGCCGGGAATCACCTTGCCCTCGGCATCCACCGGTTGCCCGGTCGGCTCCGCCGCGGCGGCCTTTGCTCCAAGCCCGAGGGCGGCTCCGACGAGCCCAACCCGGTCCACGAAACCCCGCCGCGTCATCCCGCTGCGCACGTCCTCGTTCATCGCACGGCTCTCCTTGTCTTCAATTGGCTTCCTGATGCGCCTGCTTCGCCGGGCATTCTCTCACGAAATCGAGCAGGTAGAGGATCACGCCGGCGTGGCAGCTGTACCACCACTGGTTGTATTGAAACCCCACCACGATCCGACTGTCAGGCTGGAGGTAATACGTCACATAGTTGGCGGTCTGGATCGCCCGCTTCCGCAGCGCCTCGTCTCCCGTGGCCTTCGCCAGGTCGAGCAGCATCGCCGCCCAGTTGAGGCTGTGGATGCCCATCACGACGTTGCACTGCAACTGCTCGCGGATTCCCTCGGCCGGCTCGAAGCCGCTGATCTTGTCCATGAAGGTCTTTTCGACCCACGCATTGAGGTCCTTGGCCATGTCGAGATAGCCGTTCTCCGGCGTGCGGTGGGCGATGAGATAGCGGATCGTGTCGAGGCAGTCGTAATTGGTGCGGCCCTGCGGGCTGGCTGGGATGTCCTCGTAGAACCCGCGAAACTCCTTCGTCTTGATCGGCCCGTTCACGAGCCAGTGCCAGGTCTTGTCGCGCGCGGCCCGATACGTCTCCTGGCCCGAGAGCGCGTCGAGCCTCTCGAAGAGCATCACGGCATAGATCACGCTGCTCGTGTATTCCTCGATCACCTGCTCCGTCTTGGGATCGACGCGGAAGGGCCAGGTACCGTCGGGCCGCTGCCGGGCGGCGAGCGTCGCGGCGATCGCGTCGGCCGCGTCGCGAAACCGCGTTTCGCCCGTGGCCTCGTGGAGGTCGAGGTAGGCCAGCGCCATGATCGCCGCCTTGTCGGGCATGAGGCCGGTCCGGTCGCGAAAGCCCCCCGGATTCTTGGCCTCGAACGTGCTCCAGGGGAGTCGGGCGTAGGGCCAGTCGGCCGGCGTGGAATGGGCGATGTCCCAGTCGGCGAGTTTGACGGCCTCGGCGAGGGCCCGCTTATCGCTGGCGTACTTCGCGTAGCGGATGAACGTGCGGATCAGGAGCGCGTGGTGAAACGCCGGGTACGACACGAACCGGTCCACCGACCCGGTGAAAGGCGCGCCGTTCTGCTGGAGGTTCGAGTAATAGACCCAGGGCATCTGCGCGACGCCCTGCTCGTCCACGATCGAGTCCGGCGGCCCCTTGAACCACGCAAGGTGGTCGTCGAGCAGAAACCTCATACCGCGGCGGATCGTCTCGTCATACGATTGCAGCGGCAGCAGGCTGCCGTCGGCGTCCCGCGTCCGCTCGGCGACGGTCATGAGCGGCTTCCAGTCGATGTCGCCGGCGGAGGCGGCGGAGCGAACCAGCAGCGAGCAGGCGGCCAGGAGCACGCAGATGAAGAACCGCATGGGCGGGAAGTCCGAGAGAGGAGGGAGGCAGGGGATGGAATTTCACACGCGACCGGGTAGCCTATCACAAACTGACATGACACATGCAGGCCACTCCGTCCTCTCGATCCATGCCCGCCGGTGACGCATGAACCGACCACTCCACGGCCACGTCGCTCTCGTCAGCGGCGGACTCGGTGACATCGGCAGGGCCGTCGCCCATGAGTTGGCCGGCCGGGGCGCCGACATCTCGCTCGGCGACGTGGCGCCGCCCGCCGCGGCCGAGGCGGCCCTCGTCGCGATCACGGGGCTCGGTGTTCGCGCCGCCTACCGGCAGGTGGACGTGGCCGACGCCGATGCCGTTCAGCAATGGGTGGACGGCGTCGAGCGGTCGCTCGGACCCGCGTCGATCGTGATCGCCAACGCAGCCCAGGTGACCCAGGCGGATTTCCGCTCGCTCACCGCGGCCCAGTGGGCCCGCGAGCTGCGGGTGAACCTCGACGGCGCGTTTCACATCGCCCACGCCGCCGGCCTGCGGATGATCGCCACCGGCACCCGCGGCCGGATCGTGTTTCTCGGGTCGTGGGCGGCCGACCGGCCCCACCGCACGATCCCCGCCTACTGCGTGGCGAAGGCCGGCATGCGGATGCTCTCGAAGTGCATGGCGCTCGAGTTCGCGGCCCACGGCATCCTCGTCAACGAGGTGGCGCCGGGGATCGTGGACGCCGGCCTGAGCGGCCGCATCAT
>Ga0315906_10002560_pt1 | contig 25140 bp, 24 predicted proteins | sample LakEriMetagenome_4_FD_203526 | JGI IMG/M metagenome (GOLD analysis project Ga0315906, IMG submission 203526) | Freshwater fungal communities from buoy surface, Lake Erie, Ohio, United States - Buoy 2 MA122 | ecosystem: Environmental > Aquatic > Freshwater > Lake > Lake biofilm | place: USA...
TGGTGAAGGTTTTGGAGGCCACCAAGAACAAAGTGTTGTCGGCTTTCAAACCATTGAGCACCGCATCGAGTTCATGGCCATCCACATTGGACACAAAGTGAAAACGCTTGCCCTTCAAGGCACAAGATTGCAAAGCCATCACCGCCATTTGCGGACCCAAGTCGGAGCCGCCAATACCAATGTTCACCACATCGGTAATTTGCCCATCCAAACGAATTTTTTCAGCAAATGACAACATGCCGTTCAGGGTGTGGTGCACTTCTTGCAAAGAAGCCTTGACCGAAGCAGGCAACGCATTGGATGCAACGCCTTGAAGAGGATGTCGCAACAACCAATGCATCACTGCACGGTTTTCTGTGGTGTTGATGGCTTCGCCTTGGAACATGCGATCGCGCTGCGACAACACCCCGGCTTGCTCTGCCAACACCAAAAGTTGCGCTTCAATGCCCGCATCCCAATGGTTCTTGGATAAGTCTGCAAAGACGCCGGGCGCTTCTTGGCTGAAATGAACCGCACGTTTTGCATCCGATGCAAAAGCATCACGCAAATCAAAACCATAAAACGCTTTCGCCAGCGCCTTCAAGTCTTGCCATGCGACTGTTTGGTCTCCCCGCATCATGGTCCTCTTCAAGCTTTTTGCGCCGCCAACATCAAGCCTTCCAACTTGATGGCATCGACACAAAAAGCCCGAATGCCTTCGGCCAATTTTTCGGTGGCCATGGCATCTTCGTTCAAAGCAAAGCGGAAAGCCGCTTCGTTGTATTGCACCAAGGGCAAGTCCATGCCTTTGGCGGCTTGCGCATTGAGCGATGCTGTCAATGCTGTTTCGTTGGCGGCCAACAAAGCCAACAAGTCGGGGCTGATGGTGAGCAAGTCGCAGCCTGCCAAGGCCACAATTTGGCCCACGTTGCGAAAGCTAGCACCCATCACCTCGGTGGCAATGCCGTTCTTTTTGTAATAGTTGTAAATGGCACGCACAGACTTCACGCCTGGGTCGTTGGCACCCGCACTGGCAGCTTCGTCCCAAGCAGCGCCAGCCGTCTTTTTGTACCAGTCGTAAATGCGTCCCACGAAGGGGGATATCAGTTGCACCTTGGCTTGACCGCATGCCACAGCTTGCGCAAACGAAAACAACAAAGTGAGGTTGGTGTGAATGCCTTCGCGCTCTAACTCAGCCGCGGCTTGAATACCTTCCCACGTGGCTGCAATTTTGATCAGCACACGCTGACGCGAAACGCCTTGCGCTTCATACAAACTCATCAAGCGACGCGCCCGCGCCAAGGTGCCTGCCGTGTCAAAACTCAAACGAGCATCCACCTCGGTAGACACTCGGCCTGGAATGGTCTTCAAAATTTCGCAACCAAAGCGCACCAGCAAATGGTCCATCACCACATCCAGCGGCGCACCCTTGTGCGCTGCCACAGACTCTGAAAGCAAAGGCGCGTATTCGGGCTTTTGCACGGCCTTCAAAATCAAGGACGGGTTGGTGGTTGCATCTTGCGGCTGGAACTGGGCCAGCTGTTTGAAATCACCGGTGTCAGCCACCACAGTGGTGTGCAATTTAAGAGCGTCGAGTTGGTTCATGGCAAAAAATGAAGAGCAAGGCTTGAATTATCAATGAAACAAAGTTACATTACAAACTCATTTTTATGTAACAAATAAACATGTCTTTTGATTTGGTCTTTTTTGGCGGCACTGGCGACCTGGTTTGGCGCAAATTGATGCCCGCCCTTTTCCAAGCATTCCGTCACGGTACCCTGCCTGAGGGCGGCCGCATCATTGGTGTGGCTCGCGACAGCATGTCTGACGAGCAGTACCAAACGCTGATTCAGTCCCGTTTTGAGCAAGTTGAGGGGGCTAAACGCCCCAGCGACGAGGAATTCGCCCGTTTCAAGGCCATGCTGCACTACGAACGCGTGGACTTGTCCAATCCAGACGACTACGCCAAATTGGCCGCCCGTTTGGCCGAACGCGAAACAGACCATGTGGTGATGTATCTGGCCACTGCGCCCAGCCTGTTCAACACCGTGTGCGAACAATTGGCCGTGGCCAAACTCAACACACCCAAAACACGCATCGTTTTGGAAAAGCCGCTGGGCCACGACCTCAAGTCCAACAAGGCCATCAACCAAAGCGTGCGCAAGGTCTTTGAAGAGCAACAGATTTTCCGAATTGACCACTACTTGGGCAAACCTTCAGTGCAAAACTTGTTTGCCATGCGTTTTGGCAATGCCTTGTTTGAACCCCTGTGGCGACGTGAGCACATTGCCAACATTCAAATCACCATTGCCGAAGAACTGGGCGTGGAAAAGCGCGGTGCGTTTTATGAAAACACCGGCGCCATGCGCGACATGGTGCAAAACCACGCTTTGCAATTGCTCTGTGCCATTGCCATGGAGCCGCCTATCAATGCGCACGCCGATGCCATCCGCGATGAAAAGCTGAAGGTGTTGCGCGCCCTGAAACCTTGGACGACTGAAACCCTGAATCAGCACGTCGTTCGGGGACAATACAGTGCAGGCAATGTGCATGGGCACGCGGTCAATGGCTACAACCAAGAAACGGGCGTGAACCCCAACAGCAGCACAGAGACCTTTGTGGCGCTGCGGACAGAAATAGCCAATTGGCGCTGGGCCGGCGTGCCTTTCTACATTCGCACCGGCAAGCGTTTGGCCTCAAGAGAGGGTCATATCGAAATCAACTTCCGGCCCACACCGCACGCTATTTTTCAGGCACCCGCAGGTGGCGTGAACAAATTGGTCATTCACTTGCAACCCAAAGACGGCTTGGAATTGCACCTGTTTGCCGAAGGCCAACACAAGCGCATCAAGACTGGCAACCAAGCCTCGACCAACCTCAGCTCGGTTCACCTTGACCTCGATTTTGACAAGCGTTTTGGCAGCGAGCGTGTAGGCGCCTACGAACGATTGTTGCTAGACGTCCTAGACGGTCGCTTGAATTTGTTCGTGCGCAGCGACGAGCAAGAAGAAGCTTGGCGCTGGGTCGAACCTATCTTGCAACATTGGGCCACCGACACCCAAGGCCCTCGTCACTATGCGGCAGGTACATGGGGCCCTAGTGCCTCCAGTGCCATGATTGCGCGCGATGGATTTTGCTGGTCGGAGGAAAATTAAACCATGCTAGACCGCATCAAAGCCTCACTGCCCTCCTTGGCACCTGCCGAACAGCGCGTTGGCAAATTGGTTCTGCAAGACCCGCGCGCCTTTGCCAATTTGCCCGTCACAGAATTGGCTGAGCGAGCGCACGTGAGCAAACCCACCGTGGTGCGCTTTTGCCGAAGTGTGGGCTACGACGGTCTGTCCGATTTCAAACTGAAGCTGGCTGGCAGTGTGAGTGAGGGTGTACCCTTCATTCACCGCAGCGTCGATGCCGACGACAAAACCAGCGATGTGGCGGTCAAAGTGATCGACAACACGGTGGCGGCATTTTTAAAATACCGCAACGATGCCTCTTCTTTTGCCTTAGACATGGCCGTGCAAGCTTTGGCAGAGACCCACAGCACCGGCAAGCGCATCGAGTTTTATGGCGTGGGCAACTCTGGCATCGTGGCGCAAGATGCACAGCACAAATTTTTCCGCCTGGGCATGAACACCATTGCCTACAGCGATGGCCACATGCAAGTGATGAGCGCCTCCATGTTGGGCAAAGGCGATTGTGTGGTGGTCATTTCCAATTCTGGTCGCACCCGCGATTTGATGGATGCAGTTGACATTGCTCGCAAACGGGGGGCTACCACCATCGTGATCACGTCAAGTGGCTCGCCTTTGGCCGCTGCCGGTCAAATTCACCTGACCGCCGATCACCCGGAAAGCTACGATCGTTACAGCCCCATGGTCTCGCGGCTGTTGCATTTGCTGATCATTGACATTTTGGCCACCACGGTGGCTTTGCGAATTGGCGAGTCGTTGCAGCCCGCACTGCGCGAAATGAAAAACAATTTGCGCAACAAGCGCTACACCTGATTTGGCAGGCCTTAGGCCTGCTTATAAACCTTGCCGTCTTTCACAATCACTTCAATGTGATCGCCTTGGCCTAACAAGCAAGAGATATCGTTCAGTGGATTGCCATTGACCAGCAACAAGTCGGCAATGGCACCGGCTTTCACCACGCCCAACTGGCCCGACATGTTGATCAACTCAGCGGCATTGAGCGTGGCTTGCTGCAAAGCCGCGCCATTGCCCAAAATGTTGGCCCGAATGCGCAGCTCTTCAGACTGATGGCGATGCGATTCGCCCAACAAATCGGAGCCCAACGCCATCTTGACACCTACCTTGGCCAAGAGTTCCAAAGCCTTTTGACCTTGGCTGCGAACCGTTTCAATTTTGGCCACCGACACAGCAGGCAGTCCAAGGCTTTCGCCTTCATTGGCCAAGGCTTCGTAGGTGATCAAGGTGGGTACCATGTAAGCATTTTTCTCAGCCATGAAGTTGGCTGTGGCTTCATCGATCAAGTTGCCGTGCTCAATGCTGCGCACACCAAAGGCCACGGATCGGTGGATGGCCTTGGGGGTGTAGGCATGCGCCATCACATAGGTACCCGCGTGTTCGGCCTCTTCCACAATGGCTCTAATTTCGGCTTCTGAATAGCCCAGATAATGAATCGGATCGTTGGGTGATGCCACGCCGCCTGAGGCCATGATCTTGATTTGATTGGCGCCCTTCATGATTTCTTCGCGCACCGCCAAGCGCACGTTGTCAACGCCATCCACCACGCGGGCTAATGCGCCCACTCTGCTGGAACAACCGCAAGGCTCAATCACATCACTGCGCGGGCGGCCATCGCCATGGCCACCGGTTTGCGACAGCGCACGGCCGGAAGCAAAAATACGAGGGCCTTCCACCATGTCGGTGCGTGTGGCTTCTGCCAAATTCCAATCACCGCCACCAGCGTCGCGAACCGTGGTGAAGCCGCGCATGAGCATGCCCTTCATGATGGGCAAGGCACGCAAAGTGGCAAACACATTGGGCTGGTTGGCCGTGATGTTGAGGTTCAGGTGAGCAGCAATCACATGAACATGGCAGTCGATCATGCCCGGCATGAGCGTTTTGCCCTCGGCTTTGATCACCTTGGTGCCCGAGGCAATAAACACGTCGGCTTGATGGGGCCCAACCGACTTGATCATGCCGTTTTCTACCCAAACGTCTTGCCCTGTTTTGAGCTGCAAGGACGCCACATCCAGCACATTGGCCGACTGAAACAAGATCGCATTCATAAATGACTCGCCCGTGACTGCAAAGATCACATTAAAACCCATAAATCTCGCCTTTTCCCACCGGGCAATTACCCTGATTTCACTTGCGATTGGGTATGACCCTCCCCTAGAATGAGACGGTCATTTAACTCAGACAGGATTTAGCATGTACCAACGCTTCCTCAAAACCTCACGCTGGCTCACGCTGGCTGTAGGTGTATCCGCCTCCTTGCTAGGCTTCACTGGCGCGCAAGCTGCCGAACTCAAATGGGCCGCTCAAAATGACATCTTGACGCTCGACCCCCACTCCCAAAACCATGCCACCACCAACAACATCGTGGGCCACGCCTACGAAGGCTTGGTGCGCTATGACAAGAATTACAAAGTTGAGCCGGCATTGGCCGCCAGCTGGACCAACGTCAATCCCACCACCGTGCGTTTCAATCTGCGCAAAAACGTGAAGTTCCATGACGGTTCCAACTTCACCGCCGACGACGTCGTCTTCTCATTCGATCGCATTCGTCAGCCTCAAGGCACCATGGGCATCTATGTGGCTGGCGTCAAGGAAATGAAAAAGGTGGATGACCACACTGTGGACGTCATCTTAGACAAACCCAACCCCACCATGTTCAACAACTTCACAACGTTCTACATCATGAGCAGAAGTTGGGCCACCAAGAACAAGTCAGAAAAAGTTCAAGACTACAAAGCCAAAGAAATTACTTTCGCTTCCAACAACACCAACGGCACAGGCCCTTATGTCATCAAAGAGTGGCAGCCCGACCAAAAGCTGGTCATGACGCACAACAAAGCCTGGTGGGACAAGCTTCAAGGCAATGTCACTGACGTGATTTACACCCCCATCAAATCGGATCCCACCCGCATCGCTGCACTTTTGGCTGGCAACGTCGATACAGTCACCGACTTGCCCACGCAAGACGTTGCACGCCTGCGCAACACGTCCACCCTGTCTGTGTTGGACGGCCCCGAAGTTAGAACCATTTTCTTTAGCTTGGACCTGGGCAGCGACGAGTTGAAATATGGCCCCAAAGGCAAGAATCCTTTCAAGGACGTGCGCGTTCGCAAAGCCATGAGCATGGCCATTGATCGCGCTGCCATTCAACGCAGCATCATGCGCGGCTTGTCTATCCCTGCCAGCATTTTGGTGGCCCCTGGCGTGAATGGCCATACAGCCGACTTAGACAGAGTGGCACCCGCTGACGCTGAAGGCGCCAGAAAATTACTGGCCGACGCTGGCTACCCCAATGGTTTTGAATTTACCCTCGACTGCCCCAACAATCGCTATGTCAACGACGAAGAAATTTGTCAGGCTGTTGTGAACATGTGGGCTCGCATTGGCATCAAGACCAAACTCAACGCAGTGAACTTTGGTCCTTTCATTGCAAAAGTCCAAAACTTCGACACCAGCGCTTACCTGCTCGGCTGGGGCGCTGCCACCTACGACGCACAATACTCACTACAGTCTCTGGTCATGACACGCACACAAGGCCCCGATGGCAACTTCAACTACTCCAAAGTGAGCAATGCCAAACTAGACGCTTTGGTCGAGTCCATGAAAACTGAAACTGACAAAACCAAGCGCGACGCCATGCTCAGAGAAGGCCTCGCCATTGCGCGCGATGAAGTCTTGGTCATTCCATTGCACCACCAAATGCGCCCTTGGGCCATGAAGAAAAACGTCACCATGACGCACAACTCCAACGATGCGCCAAAGATGTTCTATGTCACTGTGAAATAAATCACTGTGCCAAGCAAAAAGACACCTTCGGGTGTCTTTTTTTTGACCTCAATGACGCCCTTCTTCTACGGCGTGACAAGCAATTTTGATCCCGTTGAGATCTTTCAACACAGGGCGTTCTGTTTTGCATCTGGCATTGGCCATAGGGCACCGCGGATTGAAACTGCAACCCGGCGGTGGATTGAGAGGATTGGGAACCTCGCCTTGCACCGGCGTGCGCGCGCGGCCGGTATCTTTCATTTTGGGAATGGCGTCGAGCAGCATGCGCGTGTAAGGGTGCTGCGGATTGTCAAACAAGGTGTGCTTGTCTGCCAACTCCACCAGCTGTCCCAAATACATCACGCCCACTTTGTCGCTCACATGCCTGACCACTGCCAGGTTGTGAGAAATGAACAAATAAGTCAGGCCCCGTTCACGTTGCAAATCTTTCATGATGTTGAGCACTTGGGCTTGCACGCTCACATCCAAAGCCGAGGTGGGTTCGTCGCAGACTAAAAAATCGGGGGCGGTGGCCAACGCACGCGCAATGGAAATTCGTTGCCGTTGGCCGCCAGAAAATTGGTGTGGGTACTTGACCATGTCCAGCGCCGACAAGCCCACCGACTTGAGCAATTCGGCCACGCGGTCTTTCAGCTCTTGTTCGTCTTTGATCAAGCCGTGTTCGTGCAGGGGCTCGCCCACAATGGCTTCAACCGTCCACCTTGGATTCAAGCTGGCATAGGGGTCTTGAAAAATCATTTGGATGCGCTTGCGCATGGCCTTGGCATCGCTAGATTTGAAAGCCGCGTAGGCATCTTGGCCATCAAAGTTCAAGGCGCCGCGTGTGGGTTCATAAAGGCCCACCAGCAAACGCGCAACCGTGCTTTTGCCGCAGCCGGACTCGCCCACCAGCGCCAAGGTTTTGCCGCGCTCAATTTCAAAGCTCACACCATCAACGGCTTTGAGCAATTGGCGGGGCTTGCGCTCAATGACCCGGCTGAGCCAGGGTGCAGAGACGTCAAATGTTTTGGCCAGGTCACGGGCAACAACCAAGGCTTGGGAAGACTTTTGAACACTCATCACACGCCCTCCAATGCGTTGGCTTGATGCAGCCAACAGGCCACCTGGGTTGGGGTGTTTTGCCCCCCTCTTGCCACTGCGGCCAAATTGGGGCGCTCTTGTTGGCAACGCTCAAAAACTTGCGGGCATCTTGGATTGAAAGCGCAGCCTTTGGGAATGGCATTGAGGCGCGGCATGGCGCCATCAATTTGGTTCAAGCGTTCACGATCAACGTCCATGTCGGGAATAGAAGCCATCAAGCCCACGGTGTAAGGGTGCTCAGGATGGTTGATCACTTGGTGCACCGGCCCAATCTCGGCAATGCGCCCTGCATACATGACCGCTACACGGTCGCATGTTTCGGCAATCACGCCCATGTCGTGCGTGATGAGCATCACGGCAGCCCCACGTTTTTTGCAAATGTTTTTCAAGAGGCTAATGATCTGCGCTTGAATGGACACATCCAATGCTGTGGTGGGCTCATCGGCCACAATCAATTGGGGCTCGGCCGCCAAGGCCAAAGCAATGACCACACGCTGACGCATGCCCCCCGAGAATTGATGCGGGTAATGGTCAATGCGCTCGGCTGCAGCTGGAATGCCGGTGTCTTGCAACAAGCCAATGGCACGCTGCCGTGCTTCTTGATCTGATACGGGCAGATGAGCCTGAATGGTCTCGGTCAATTGTTTGCCCACCGAATACAGGGGGTTCAAAGAGGTGAGCGGGTCTTGAAAAATAGCGCCAATCTTGCGGCCGCGAATGCTGCGCATTTGATCGTTGTTGAGCTGGTCTATGCGCTGGCCTTCCAACAAAATTTGACCCGAAGCAATGCGGCCTGGTGGCTCTAACAACCCAATGATGGATGCGCCCGTGAGGGACTTGCCAGCGCCAGACTCGCCCACCACACCCAAAATTTCGCCGGGTGCAATTTCAAATGAGATTTCATCTAGCGCACGCAATGTGCCGTGCCGGCTGGGAAACTCCACCACCAAATTTTGAACTTGTAACAAACTCATGAAATAGGACTCTCTTTAAACACGTCGTTTGAATCAAAAAATTTAACGCAAACGCGGGTTCAGGGCATCACGCAGCCAATCGCCCAACAAATTAACTGACAAGGCAATGAGCACCAGCGTCACGCCTGGGAAGATGGTGATCCACCACTCCCCAGAAAACAAAAAGTCGTTGCCAATGCGAATGAGTGTGCCCAGCGAAGGCGAAGTAGGCGGCACACCCACACCCAAAAATGAGAGTGTGGCCTCAGTAATGATGGCGGAGGCCACTTGAATGGTGGCCAGCACCGTGACAGGCCCCAGTACATTGGGCAGCACATGGCGCAGCATGATGCGAAGGGGCGCAACGCCAGTGACTCTGGCGGCTTGCACATACTCTTTGTTGCGCTCCACCAAAGTGGTGCCGCGCACCGTGCGGGCATATTGCACCCAACCTGTGAGTGAAATTGAAATGATCAAAACACCAAACGCCAAGGAGTCGTCGGCATTGGGAAACACAGCACGCCCCACACCGGCAATGAGCAAGGCCACCAAGATGGCAGGAAATGACAGCATGACATCACACAAACGCATGAGAAACGCATCGAGCCAACCACCGCGAAAGCCTGCAATCAAACCAAGGCTCACACCCACGAAAAGTGAAAGCAACACAGAAGACATGCCCACCACCAAAGAAATGCGAGTGCCATACATGAGGGCCGACAAAATATCGCGGCCTTGGTCGTCGGTGCCCAGCAAATATTTGGTGCTGCCCTCGGCCGACCAAGCAGGGGGCAAGCGCGAGTCCATGAGTTCGAGCGATGCGGCATCAAAGGGGTCGTATGGGGCAATCCACTTTGCAAAGACCGCGCAAAAAATAAACACGAATGCAATGAATGCCGCCACCATGGCGGTTTTGGATTGCCGGAAGCTGTAACCCACATCGCTGCTCAGCCAACGGGAAATAGGATTGGACATGCCGTCTGAATCTTTCTAAAGGGATGTAGGTTGTGTGGCCATGCGCCAGCGCATTCGCTTCAATGCCCGCCAACTTTACCCACGCGCAATCTTGGATCGACCGCAAAGTAAAGCAAGTCGACGGTGAGATTGATCACCACAAAGATGAGCGCGATGAGGCACAAATAAGCCGCCATGACCGGCACATCGGCAAACGTCACGGCTTGAATAAACAGCAATCCCATACCAGGCCACTGAAACACGGTTTCTGTGATGATGGCAAAGGCAATGAGACCCCCCAATTGCAAACCGGTGATGGTCATGACAGGCACCAGTGTGTTTTTAAGGGCATGGCCAAAATGAATGGACCGGTTTGACAAGCCGCGGGCGCGGGCAAATTTGATGTAGTCGGTGCGCAGCACTTCCAACATTTCGGCGCGCACCAAGCGCATGATCAGAGTGAGCTGAAAAACAGTGAGCGTGAGGGCCGGTAAAACAATGTGCTGCCAGCCTTTGGCGGTCAGAAGCCCAGTGCTCCACCAACCAATTTTGACCACATCACCCCGGCCAAAACTGGGAAACCATCCTAACAGCACGGCAAAAAACAATATGAGCAAAATGCCAATGAGGAAAGTGGGCAGAGACACACCCAAGAGAGAAAAGGTCATGAGCAATTGGCTCGACAAGCTGCCACGTCGGAGTGCGGCATACACACCCATGGGAATGCCCAACAACAAGGCCAAGCCAGCGGCAATCAAAGCCAACTCCAAAGTGGCAGGAAAGCGATCGGCAATGAGCTGAGACACTTTGGCACCTTGCCGCAGACTGATGCCAAAATCACCCTGAACCGCGTTCCACAAAAAATGACCGAACTGCACAATGAAGGACTGATCTAGTCCTAGGTCTTTTCGCAGTGCATCAATTTGATCTTGCGTGGCGTCTTGCCCCAACATGAACAAAACGGGGTCGCCAACGTATTGAAACAACAAAAACGCAATGAAGGCCACCGAGACCATGACCATGATGGCCTGGATAAGGCGCTGCAATATAAAAGCAAACATTCACTTCCCTGAAAAAGACTCTGAACTATGCAACAAACAAGTCGGGTGTGGACAGAGGGGAATCCCCATTTCACTTCAGGGCAATAGAGAAATAGGGCCATACCAAGCCTGGACATGGCTTCGGGTGTTGTCAGTATCGGTCATGATGGCAATGCCAATCAAGGCGCCGGGAGGCTCACCAAAGGCCTTTTCGTAATCCGCCCGAATGTTGCGTTCGTAGGAAATAAATTGGTTGACTCGTTGCGGCCCCGACTCAATCACTATTTTGCGAATTCGATCTGTTCGAGGATTGTGAATGACCGAATTGACAGGTCGATGGTTGCACCACACATACATGAGCGTGGCATAGGGCATCGGTCTGCCCGACACCGCATGCGAGAGCTCGCTCAGCATGGCATTTTTGGCTGAAAACTGACTCCGATCGCCATCAAAAGCCAGCACCAGTCTCACCGGAGAGTCTTCACCTTCTCTCTGAGACATGTCGGCATCTGCAATCAATTTTTGAATTTGCCAAGAAAAGCTCAAGGCGTTCAAACGCTCGGGCTCGATGTGCAAATCTTGGCGCAACATGCTGGCAGAAGCTTGTGCGTTGGCCTTGAGCTTGTTGCGGTTGTTGACACGCACCAGCGAATACTCCGTTGCCAATTTGCCTGGAATCTTCACAGACTCCCACTTCAATTGATCTTCTGGCTGCCAGGTAGCTGGTACCTGAGAGACCAGCTTGGGGGTGCTGGGCGGCAAGCTACTGCAAGCGCTCAAAACCCCTACAGCAAGCCCTAAGCAAGAAGCCCATCCCCATCGTTTAACTTGCGGCATGAACATGCAGTGTGATGTCGGTGGTGGATGGGCCAAACCAAATTTGTTTAACTTGGTTTAATTTGGGCTCTTTCAACCACGGTCTTCCAGCGTGCCTGTTCTCTGGCAATGAAAGCGGCGTATTCGGCAGGCGTGCCGCCACCTGGAATGGCGCTTTCGGCTTCATTGCGTTTGATCACTTCAGGCGCCTTCATGGTTTTGGCACACTCTTGTTGCAACTTGTTGATGATTTCAACAGGTGTGCCATTGCGCACGGTAATGCCATACCACTGAACGGTTTCAAAGTCTTTGTAACCCAGCTCTGCCACAGTGGGCACATCGGGCAACACAGGAATGCGCTGCGTGGTGCCCACGGCAATGCAACGCAAAGCACCACTCTTGATGTGCGGCAACAAGGCGGGGGTACCCGCAGACATGAACTCGATGCGGCCAGCCAACACATCGTTTAGCGCAGGCCCAGTGCCGCGGTAAGGAATGTGCGTGATAAACATGCCTGTAGCCACTTTCAAGGCTTCAACAGCCAAATGGCCTGCACTGGCATTGCCTGCAGAAGCGTAATTGAGTTGACCCGGTTTGGATTTGACATACGCCACAAAAGACTTGAAGTCTTTGGCAGGCACATCTTTGTGCACCACAAACAAACTGGGCACACGAGACAGCAAGGTCACAGACGTGAAGTCTTTGTTGACGTCGTAGCCGCTGTCTGGGTAAATGAGGGGGTTGACCGCCATCAAGCCAATGTGGCTCATGACAATGGTGTAACCATCGGCCGGTGCACGCAGGGCCTCTTGCATGGCAGGCACGCCGCCGCCGCCGCCTTTGTTGTCAATGACGAAAGGCACACCCAACTGTTTGGTGAGCTCGGCACCAATGGAGCGCGCCACAATGCTTGAGGTACCGCCTGGTGCAAAGGGGACAATCCACCTCACTGCTTTTTCGGGCCAGTTGCTGGTTTGACCAAGCGCTGGCAAACCTGCAGCAGACAAACCAGCAGCACCCATCCACTTGAGGTGATCACGACGATTCATATTTTCAAATGCCATAACGGTTCCGTTCAAATTTTTGTAAGCTGGAATATGCCACAAATGAATTCTGCCCTTTTTCGAAAAGGATTTGTGATCAAGCGGCCAGCACTTTCCAAATAGCAACACAAACCTGCAAAGATGGTAGGCACGAAAAAACCCACTGCGTTGCCACAGTGGGTTTTGATTGGCTTAACTCTTCACTGGCTTGCGCCAGCTTGGAATTAGAAGTTGTGGCGAACGCGTGCCACGAAGCCGGTGCTGCTACCAACAGCGTCTTGCTTGAACATGTCAGCGCCCACAGTGGTGCGCTTGCTCAAAGCGTAGTTAATGCCAACGGCTGTCTTGGTGTCAGCAGTTGTAGCAGCCTTCTTGTTCTTGGCAGAGCTTGCCAACAAGGTGTATGCACCCATAGGCACAGAAGCTGTGAAAGCTGTGATGTCAGCTGTAGTTGTGCCAGCAGCGTTTTCTGTCTTGGCATTGAATGCGGACAAAGAAGCAAAGCCGAAGTTGTATCTGGCGCCCATGGAAGTGCCTTGGCCAGCTACGTCGGTGATAGATGGTGCACCACCAGCCACATCACCACCCACGTTTGCGCTGTTCTTGGACTGCAAGAACTGAGCATACAAAGGACCTGCAGAGTAGACGAGGCTCATGACCGAACGCTCGTTAGCGCGTGTGGACACAGATGTTTGGTAGCTGGCGCTGAAACCACCCATGGTGGGAGTAGCGTAGCTAACAGACTGGGCTTGTGTGCCAGCAGCGATCAAACCAGAGATAGTGCCTGGAGCGCCAGCATTGGTGCCTGCACCGCCGGTACAAGCCCAAGGATCAAATGCGCAGTTGTTGGCTTCGATGATTTTACCGACGCGAATTGTACCCATGCCGCCGCTGATGTAAGCGTTAGCGCCGTGGAACAAAGCTGCACCAGTACCAGAGGAATTGCGGTCACCAGTGGCTGAGCTGAAACGCATTTGGCTGTCGAAACCAGCGCGCATGCCGCCACCCAGGTCTTCAGCAGTCACGATGTTGATGGCATTGGCACCACCACCCAAACTAGCAACGCCCATCTTGGCGCCAGCCAGGCCAGTGTCCATGACACCAACAGAGATGGAACCAGAAATTGTGGCTGTTGATTGAGCGAAAGCGGCGCCTGAGACTGCCAAAACAGCAAGAGCAATAAGGGTTTTTTTCATTTGAAAGTTTCTCCAAGGTTTTACAAGGGCCCAATTTGTGCGGCCTGCAAAAGCGCTGACCACTGAATCTTGAGCTAACCTCCGTTGTGGAAGTTGTAGCTATTGCACCAGAGGTCAGACCAGTCTGCAAAGAAAATCACCAGAAAGCAGGGGATTTTGTTGCTTAAGCACAACAAGGGGGCTAAACTTCTGCCGATGAATGCCGATGCTTTGATCCTTGCCGCCGACAGCGCCTTGCGCACCCTTTTTGCCAAGCCAAGGGCTACAAGGCCTATGCCTAGGCCTCAAAAGCTGTTGCAAGTGCAGGCAGACGATCAAATACTTGCCCAGCTTGAGCCACCTGAGCTGACAGAAGCAGAAAAGTCGCTTTCTGCTTCGCTCATGCGCGTCAACCATGTGGGCGAGGTTTGCGCTCAAGCTCTTTACACCGGGCAAGCGCTGGCCTGCCAAAACCCCGCTCTGCGCGCCAAACTGGATGCCGCTTGCCGAGAAGAAACCGATCATTTGTCTTGGACCGCAGAGCGATTGGAACAATTGAACAGCCGCCCCTCCTTGCTCAACCCCGTTTGGTATGCGGGTGCGTTTGCCATTGGCTATGCAGCAGGCAAATTGGGCGGTGACAAGTTGAGCTTAGGCTTTGTTGTAGAAACCGAAAACCAAGTGGAAGCCCACCTGGCAGAACACCTGTCGCATTTGCCTGCCAACGACGTGGCCTCCAGAGCCATCGTGGCCCAAATGAAGACCGATGAAGCGGCGCATGCGCGCATGGCCCAAAAGTCGGGTGCCATGGAATTGCCAGAGCCCGTCAAGCGCTTAATGGGTGCTTCGGCCAAAGTGATGACCACTGTGGCGCATCACATTTGAATTAGCTCAAAGCTGGTGCTAATTTCGGCAGTCTTGGCCAACATGATGCTGGCCGAGCAGTATTTTTCGTGGCTCATGGCCACAGCCCGTTCCACCGCAGAGGCCGGAATGCCTTTGCCCTTGACCGTGAAGTGCATGTGAATTTTGGTGAACACTTTGGGGTCGGTGTCGGCTCTTTCGGAGGTGAGCTTCACAGAACAGCCCTGCACATCGTGGCGGCCGCGCTTCAAAATCAGCACCACGTCGTAGGCCGTACAACCGCCGGTGCCTGCCAAAACCGTTTCCATGGGGCGAGGGGCCAAGTTTTGGCCGCCGTTTTCGGGCTTGGCGGCATCGGGGGCGCCGTCCATGACCAACACATGGCCACTGCCTGTTTCGGCCACAAATCCCATGCCTGAGCGCGCGCCTGAGGCGCCGGTCCAACTCACTGTGCATTCCATTTTGATGAACTCTTTCTTCAAATTTTCAAGATTAGCTTGATCTAGATCGTAAAGCTTTTGAAAAAGTATTGCACTGCAGCAATATTTATGTAGAATTTCGAACAGTCGTGCTTTTTTATCCAAATTAGCCCGAACCCTTTGTCTCCTCCACCCTCCGAAAAGGTGGATTTGCCCCGAGTCGCAAGACCCGGGGCATTTTTTTTCGCCCGCTATCATTCGGGTATGACTGCGAAAAATCTCAAACCGGCCGATTACCTCAAAAAAATTCTGAACGCACGCGTTTACGACGTTGCCACCGAATCGGCTTTGGAGCCCGCGCAAAACTTAAGCAAGCGGCTGAACAACACCGTGTTGCTCAAGCGCGAAGACCAGCAACCCGTGCACAGCTTTAAGCTGCGCGGTGCCTACAACAAGATGGCACACCTCTCGCCGGCCCAACTCAAGAAGGGCGTCATTTGCGCGTCTGCAGGCAACCATGCACAAGGCGTTGCCCTAGGCGCCAGCAAGCTGGGATGCCGCGCAGTGATTGTGATGCCCATCACCACACCTCAAGTCAAAATTGAAGCGGTGAAAGCCTTGGGCGGTGAGGTGGTCTTGATTGGCGACAGCTACTCCGATGCGTTCAAGCATGCGGTCATGCTTGAGAAAAAAATGGGCCTGACTTTTGTGCACCCCTTTGACGATCCTGAAGTCATTGCGGGCCAAGGCACCATTGCCATGGAAATGTTGCGCCAACACCAAGGCCGCTTGGATGCCGTGTTTGTGGCCATCGGTGGTGGTGGGCTCATTTCTGGTGTGGCCAATTACATCAAAGCTGTGCGCCCCGACATCAAAGTCATTGGCGTGCAAATGAACGACTCCGACGCCATGATTCAATCGGTGACAGCCAAAAAACGCATCACCTTGAACGATGTGGGATTGTTCTCCGATGGCACTGCCGTCAAGCTGGTAGGCGAAGAAACTTTTCGCGTCACGCGCGGCTTGGTAGACGGCTACATGACAGTCGACACAGACGCCGTGTGCGCCGCCATCAAGGACGTATTTGTAGACACAAGGTCGATTGTGGAGCCCGCTGGCGCACTGGCTGTAGCAGCCATCAAACAGTACGTGGCCAAGCACAAAACCAAAGGTGAAACCTACGCGGCCATTTTGTGCGGCGCCAACATGAACTTTGACCGCTTGCGCTTTGTGGCAGAGCGGGCCGAAGTGGGTGAAGAACGCGAAGCCATTTTTGCCGTCACCATTCCCGAAGAGCGCGGCAGTTTCAAACGCTTTTGCGAACTCATAGGCAACTTGCCTGGCGGCCCGCGCAATGTGACGGAATTTAACTATCGCATCAGCGATGCTGCCAAAGCCCACGTGTTTGTGGGCCTGACCACACAAGGCTCAGGCGAAAGCACCAAAATTTCCAACAATTTCAAGAAGCACGGTTTTGACAACCTCGACTTGACGCACGACGATTTGGCCAAAGAGCATATTCGGCACATGGTGGGTGGCCATACCAGCTTGGCGCAAAACGAGCGACTGATGCGCTTTGTGTTTCCAGAGCGCCCCGGTGCTTTGCTCAAATTTCTCAACCTGATGCGCCCAGGTTGGAACATCAGTTTGTTTCACTACCGCAACCAAGGTGCCGATTACGGTCGCATTTTGGTGGGCCTTCAGGTGCCCGACAAAGATGACAAGGCCTTTGACAAATTCTTGAGCACCTTGGGCTACCCCTATGTGGAAGAAACCCTGAACCCGGTGTACCGGATGTTCTTGCAGCAATCTGCCTGAATTTTGATTGCCCAAGCTCAGGGTTCGGCTTTGGGCAGTTCTAAAGTGACTGTGGGCGTGTTTTGCTGGGCTGGCGCCAGCCGGGCCAGCCTGTGGCCTACAGAATGCAACACCCAACCTGGCGCCACCTCTTGGCCTGGCCGATAAGCCTTGGGCGGCTGACCATCCACTGCCAGCAAGGCACTGCCTTGGCCTGAAGCCCCCGCCACCACGCCCAAAAGCGTCCATTGGTGATCGGCAGTGCCCATGGCAAGGGCGGCGGTTGGGGCATCGGCTGCCAAGGGCGCGCCCAAAGCGGCTGCCACGTAGGCACTTTGAACATTTTGCGAGGTGGAGGCTGAGGAGCCTGGTAGGGCAGCACCTTGTATTGAGGAAGGCACCGAAGAAGGCGCGACGGAAATACTTTGAATTTGCAACACCCAAGCAACGGCCGTGTAGGCGGCCAAGGCCCCAAGACCCAGCGCACAGAACGCGGGCCAGAAGGATTTGGAATTGCCTTGTTTAAGTTGCAACATGAGGGGATTATGATGGAGAAGTGTTAGAAAAAGCAGAGAGCCTTTTGTCATGAAATTAGAAAATTCCAATTCCGCCTCCGATGTTCAAACTTTGAACACCACAGCACCCCCTCTTGACCGAAAAGCCAAACAACAACGCGGCTTCACTTTGATTGAGTTGATGGTGGTTCTGGCCATCATTGGCATCTTGGCTGCCTTGGTGGTGCCCAATGTTTTAGGCCGAGCCGACGATGCGCGCGTGACTGCCGCCCGAACCGATGTGGGCAATTTGACGCAAGCCCTCAAACTCTACAAGCTAGACAACCAGCGCTTTCCCACTGCCGAGCAAGGCCTACAAGCCTTGGTGGTCAGACCCTCTGCCGAGCCTGTGCCAAGCAATTGGAAAAGCTACTTGGACAAACTGCCTGCCGATCCTTGGGGCCGGCCCTATCAGTACCTCAATCCTGGCCTGAAAGGCGAAGTCGACGTGATGTCTTGGGGCGCTGATGGCAAGTCGGGCGGCGATGGGGCCAATGCGGACATTGGCAGCTGGCAATAAATTCTATGCGCGCATCTCCCGGCTTCACCTTGATCGAGCTGTTGGTGGTGATTGCCCTGATTGCCATTGGCACTGCGGCTGTCAGCTTTAGTTTGCGTGATTCAGCCCAAACTGTGCTCGAGCGAGATGCCGAGCGATTGGCCGCCTTGTTTGAATCGGCCAGAGCCAGATCCAGAGCCAGTGGCATGCCCGTGAAGTGGTACCCGCAAACCACCGACAACAACTCAAGTGGTTTTGTGTTTGATGGTTTGCCCACCCACACCCTGCCAGGCAAATGGCTCTCGCCGCAAATTCAAGTTGCGCCCAACAGCTTGGTCATCTTGGGGCCCGACCCCATCATTGGCCCGCAAAGCGTGCAATTGCGAATGCGCGATTCTCAGCTGTGGGTGAGTACCGACGGGCTCAAACCATTTGCAGTCAGGCGAGCCGCGCCGTGAATGTCAAATCGAGCCCTGTGCGCCAAAAGCCAAAAGCCAACAGCGGCTTCACACTCATTGAAGTCTTGGTCGCTTTGGGCATTGTGGCCATCGCCCTCATGGCTGGTTTGCGCTCGACCGATGCACTCAGCAAAAATGCTTCGCGCCAATCGACACAATGGCTAGCCCAAATGTGTGCGGAGAACGAGTTCAGCCGTCTTCGACTATCGAGGCAAGTGCCTCCCGTTGGTGAGAGCAGCAGCAGCTGTTTGCAGGCTGGCCTGGAGCTGCAAGTCAATTTAACGGTGCAAGTCACACCCAACCCCGGTTTCAGACGCGTGGATGCCAGGGTGGTTCAGCGCAGCGGATCAGACAGCACGCACTTGCTGCAGTTGTCGACCGTGATGGGGCGAAATTGATGCGCCGTACTGACTCCAAAGCCCTCACCCACCCCATGGCTGGATTTACCTTGATTGAGGTGTTGGTGGCCAGCGCCATCTTGGCGCTGATGGCGCTCATTTCTTGGCGTGGGTTGGAGGGCATGTCCAAAGCGCAAGAGGCGCTGCAAACACGCAGCGATGCCAATCAAACTTGGCAAGTGGGTTTAGCCCAATGGCGGGCCGATCTTGACAACATGGTGAGCTTGCCAAACATCCCCGCACTTGATTGGGATGGTCGTGTGCTGCGCATCACGCGCCAGCATTCGCAAGATCCGCAAGCAGGCATGCAAGTGGTGGCATGGACCTTGGGCAATGGTCAGTGGACGCGATGGCAATCCGCGCCTCTCACGCAACGCGATGTGTGGGCCCAAGCTTGGAACCAAGCGCAAATTTGGGGCGAGTCGGCGGGACAACCCCTGCCCAACAATGCCAATGAAGTAGTGATTCATGCCATTCGAAGCTGGCAAATTTATTACCACCGAGACGGTGCGTGGAGCAACCCACTATCGAGCGCGGGCAACAACTCAGCGCTGAACCCGATGAACATCTCGGCGGCCTTGCCAGAAGGCATCCGTTTGGTCATTGATTTGGCTGAGAGCGCCCAAGTGCAAGGCAAGCTGACCTTGGACTGGGTTCGCCCCACCTTCACGGTGAACAAACAATGAGCGGGCCGAGCATGACCGCCAACAAGCATGCTCAGCGCGGCGCAGCCTTGATCAGCGCCATGCTGGTGGTGACCTTGGTGGCCACATTGGCCAGTGTGGCTTTGTGGCAGCAATGGAAACATGTGGAAGTGGAAAGTGCAGAACGGCACAGGGTGCAGGCATCTTTGTTGTTGAACGGCGCTTTAGATTGGTCTCGGCTGATTTTGAGAGAAGATTCTTTGGCCAGGGGGGGTGCGGGCAGTAGCAACAGTGGCGGTGGCGCTGGCGGCCAAGCCAATCCAAGCACCGATCACTTGGCAGAGCCTTGGGCCTTGCCCCTCAAAGAAGCCAAGCTTTCCACCTTTCTGGCCCAAGATCAACAGCTGCGCGAGGGCGATCCTGAGGTCTTTTTGTCAGGCCAAATGACCGATGCGCAAAGTCGCATCAATTTGACCAATTGGACAGAGGGCAACGACAGCAAAGGCAACACTCAGCTCAATGAGACCATGCAAATTGCGTTGGTTCGACTGTTCAAAGTATTGGACCTGCCTCTGATTGAGCTTGAACGCTTGGGCCAAGCTTGGCGAGCAGCGTCTCAAGCCGCCAAGCTGGCAAAGCCCGAAGTGGGGCAAGCCTTGACCAACACCGCACCAGGTACAGCCCTGCTTCCTCAGCAAATCACGCAGCTTCAGTGGCTTGGGGTCAGCCGTGAAACGGTGCAGCGACTCGCCCCCTTTGTGACCATCTTGCCGCAAGCCACACCGGTCAACTTGAACACAGCAAGCGCAGAGGTGATTTATGCCATGGTACTGGGTTTGGATCTGGCCACTGCGCAGCAGTTTGTGCAACAACGCTCGCGCTCGCACTTTGGCAATTTGTCAGAGGCTGGCAAGGCCTTGGGCGGGAAAACACTGGAGGCGCGTTGGTTTGCCGTGGGATCGCGATTTTTTGAAGTCTGGGGCCGATTGCGCATGGAAGACCGCACACATGAAGAAACCGCTTTGCTTTTTCGAGATACAGGAAATGTGACATTTGTGTGGCGGCAAAAAATTGCGGGAATTCTCCCCCCACCAAACCAGCAGTCGCTTCTACAATCAAGTCAGCCATGAGTACTCAAATTTTCACGCTGCCGCTTCGCCCTCAAAGTGGCGCAGCTTACCCTCAGACCGTCTTGTCCTCACAAGCGGTTGGTGCGCGCGACAAAGAAATTTGGGCCTTGGTTCCCGCAGAAGCCATTTCTTGGCACCGGGTCAATTTGCCCGCAGGCCTGCAAAAACAATCCAATCGATTGGCGGTGGCACTTCAAAGCCTGATGGAAGAGCGTCTCTTAGATGAACCAGAGCTCTTGCATTTGGCATTGCAACCTGATTGGGAACCCAATGCACCGGCTTGGCTTGCAGCTTGCAACAAAGCCTGGCTCCAACAACATTTGACACAACTTCAAACCATGGGTCATGTGGTCCATCGCATCGTGCCTGAGTGGGTGCCCAACACTCAAGCTGGCGGCGTATCCGCTTGGATCAGCGGTGTACCGGAAGATGCATGGTTATGGGTCAGTGACACGCAAGGCGCATGGCGCTTGCCGCTTGAGGCTGGCATCCGTTTTTGGATTGAAAAGTTCAAGTCGGCGGCAAGCCAACAAGACATCCCCAGCCAATTGCTCATTCAAGCAGACCCTGCTGTGGCAGATCTGGCACAAAAAGCTTTGCGCCAAATGCAGGCCAATGCGCCCACAGACACAGCAGACCGCCTCTCGTCATGGCGTGTTGAAGTGGCCACAGGTACAAGCCGCTATGCGCAAGCTGCCGCCACCCAATGGGATTTGGCGCAGTTTGAATTTGCAGCGCATGGTTCTGCGCGCTGGCTTCAAAAAGCCAAGCGCATCTGGCAAACCTTTGCCAACAGCCCTGCTTGGAAAGCCGCCCGCTGGAGTCTTGCCTTGTTGGTTTTGGCACAGCTCATTGGCTTGAACGTGGCCGCTTGGCAACTCAATGCACAAGCCCAACTGCAACGCGATTTGCAAAACAACATCCTCACCCAAAGTTTTCCCCATGTCACGGTGGTAGATGCTCCCTTGCAAATGGCCAAAGAACTTGAGCGCTTGCAGCGCAATTCAGGCGCCCTTTCACCGCGCGATTTGGAATGGGTCTTGCAGGCCGTGGGGGCTGCATTGCCAGCGGGCCAATTGATTTCCAATTTGGATTTTCAAGTTCAAGGCAATGGCGAAACTCGGCTGCAAGGCTTGCAGTTGTCTGAATCGCAAGCGAAGGACTTTGCACAAGCACTGCGCAAGCAAGGGCTAGACGCTCAAACCAACGACGGGAAATGGCGCATCGTGAGCCTGAGGACCAGCCTGTGAGCATGAAATTTCTAAGCAGCCTGCAAAGCATGCCTCCCAATGACCGCCAGCGGCTGTTGGCTTTGGGCTTGGTGTTGGTCGCCCTCATGCTTTGGACATGGCAAATCTCACCCGCTTTGAAAACCTTGCGCGACATGCCTGCCCAGTTGGCACAACTGCAAGACCAAACTCAAAAATTAAAACTCATGCAAGCGCAAGCGGAAGCTTTGCAAAAGTCGCCGCGCGTTCAAGCCAAGGACGCGCGCACGCTGCTGCAAAAAGTAGCCACAGAAAATTTAGACAACGGCGCGCGACTCAACATTGAAGGCACACGTGCCACGCTCACACTCAGCCGTGTTTCTGCAGAATCTCTGGCTCAGTTTTTGGCATTGGCTCGAACACAAGCGCAAGCCTTGCCCATTGAAGCGCAACTTCAAAAATTCTCAGATGCAGGCGCAACCAAAACCAATACCCCCGCCGATCTTTGGCGCGGCACGCTTATTTTGAGTTTGCCAGGCGGATAAACATGGCCAGCTTGCGCTCTTCCCCCATTCAAAGCACTTGGTCTTGGGCCTTGGTGGGTGCTGTGCTGGGGGCTGTATGGGCCTTGCTGGTTCATTTGCCAGCACAGTGGCTGGCACAAGTGGTGTCCCAAGCCACCCAACAACAAGTGCAAATTCAAGAGGCGCAGGGTTCTGTTTGGCAGGGCTCGGGCAAGTTGGTTTTAACCGGCGGCGAAGGCAGTCGAGATGCCTTGGCATTGCCTGGCCGCATCCAATGGCACACGGCCTTGGCCTTCCATGGCTTTCAATGGCCACAATTCGTTTTCAATTTGAATGCGGCTTGTTGCATGACCCAAACGGTGCAACTGTCACTTCAAGTGGCCGAGCGTATGGGCATCTGGCAATTGAAAGTCAACGACCACCGCTCGCAATGGCCGGCGCATCTGCTCAGTGGTTTGGGTGCGCCTTGGAACACGCTGCAGCCAGAAGGCAACTTGGTTCTAGAAACCAAGCAATTGCAAGTGCAATTTCAAACAACAAAAACTTGGCTACAAGGCGGCTTGACGCTCACCGCAGAAAACATGTCCTCCAAGCTGAGCACCCTGCAGCCCATGGGCACCTATCAAATTCAGTTGGGTGGCAGTGCATCTCCCCATCTCATGCCCTCATTGACCTTGAGCACCCAATCTGGCAGCTTGCTGCTCAGTGGACAAGGTCAGTGGCAAGGCTCAAAACTTCAATTTCGAGGCGAAGCCTCTGCGGTGCCTGAGCACGCAGAAGCTTTGTCAAATTTGCTAAATATCATTGGACGTCGCCAAGGGGCGCGCAGCTTGCTTTCACTGGGTTGAACATCATGGCTTCACGACAATCTTCTTTCAAAAATTGGCCGCAGCGCCAGCGCTTGGCAACTTGGCTGATGGGGCTGTGCCTCATTTATGGCATCGGTTTGCCTTTGCTGCTAAGCCCCAGCCAAGCTCAAGCTCAAGCACAGACGCCCAAGCCCACCAAAAAATCCAATGCTCCCAGCAAGCAGGCACCCGAACCCGTCACCTTGAATTTCAACAATGCAGAGATCGATGCTGTGGCCAAAACTTTGGCCACCTTGTCTGGCCACAATGTGGTGGTCGACCCCCGCGTCAAAGGCACTATTAACCTCACCAGCAATGTCCCTGTAGCGCCATCACAAGCACTTCGCCTGTTTGCAGCCCAGTTGCGCACGCAAGGTTTTGCGCTGGTTGAATCGGCAGGTTTGTATTTGGTGGTGCCTGAGGCCGATGCCAAATTGCAAAGTGGGGGTGTATCGGCCGGCACAGTGCCCACCTCCAACGGTCAGATCGTCACCCAAATTTTTCAGCTCAACCACGAAAATGCCAACAATTTGGTGCCCATTCTGCGGCCGCTCATCAGCCCCAACAACACCGTCAACGTCAATCCTGGCACCAATGCTCTGGTGATCACAGACTATGCCGACAACTTGCAGCGCTTGGGTCGCATCATTGCGGCCTTGGATGTGGCCAACGCCACAGGTGTTGAAGTGATTGCCTTGAAACATGCTTTGGCCACCGATGTAGTGCCCATGCTTCAGCGCTTGCTAGATTCGGGGGCCGCCAGTGGCGCAGCGCCTGCACCGGGGCAGTCAGACACGGCGCTCAAAACCACCGTCATGGCCGAAGCTCGCAGCAACTCACTCATTGTGCGGGCTGCCAATGCAGCGCGCATGGCCTTGGCCAGATCACTCATTGTTCAGCTCGACCAACCCGCCGCCTCAGGGCCCAATGCGGCCAGCGGCAACATTCACGTGGTGTATTTGAAAAACGCAGACGCTACCAAATTGGCAGCCACTTTGCGCGCAGCTCTCAGTGCACAAAGCGGCCCCGGTTCAAGCAACACCCCTGTCACCACCACCAGCATGCCCAACAACCCCGGCGCCTCTGCCAGTGGCGCCAACGCCAGCTTCGGTGCAACGGGTGGGCAAGTTTCTACGGGTGGACAAATCCAAGCAGACCCGTCTACCAACTCCCTCATCATCACAGCGCCAGAGCCGCAATACCGCCAACTGCGTGCAGTGATAGACAAGCTGGATGCCCGGCGTGCGCAAGTATTTGTCGAAAGTTTGATTGCCGAAGTGAGCGCCGAAAAAGCGGCTGAGTTTGGGGTGCAATGGCAAGGCCCTGTGGGCGGCAAAGGCGATACCAACATTGGCCTCTTAGGTACCAACTTCAAAGTGGGTGGCGCCAACCTCATCGCGCTGGCTGCGCAAGGCGCCAGTGGCAATGTAGCGCCCTCTTCGGGCTTGAACGTGGGCGTGGCGCACAACACCAATGGCACTTATGTGCTCGGATTTTTGGCGCGGTTTTTACAAACCACAGGCGATGGCAATGTGCTTTCAACACCTAACCTCTTAACCCTTGACAACGAAGAAGCCAAAATTGTCATTGGTCAGAATGTGCCGTTTGTCACAGGCCAGTACACCAACAACAATACCAACTCTGGTGCCGTCAATCCCTTCCAAACCATTGAGCGAAAAGATGTGGGCCTGACATTGCGCGTCAAACCCCAGATCAGTGAAAACGGCACTGTCAAATTGCAAATTTACCAAGAAGTGAGCCGACT
>Ga0315906_10002561_pt1 | contig 25132 bp, 21 predicted proteins | sample LakEriMetagenome_4_FD_203526 | JGI IMG/M metagenome (GOLD analysis project Ga0315906, IMG submission 203526) | Freshwater fungal communities from buoy surface, Lake Erie, Ohio, United States - Buoy 2 MA122 | ecosystem: Environmental > Aquatic > Freshwater > Lake > Lake biofilm | place: USA...
TTGGATATGGACCACAAGATGGACATACTGCCTGGGTTTTTGATGCTGCCGGCAATGTTATAAAGACCGGAGATATCATCTTCACTGCAGAATACAGTAGTTCAGAACTTACGCTTTTGGAAGCTCGTATCTGGGTACATCAAAGTTCCATATCTGTAACTCCCAAGGCCTTTAACTGGGGTGGTCTCTTTGACGGAGCAGGTGCCGGTGCTGTATATGGCTATGCAAGTATCACTCCTAAAACAGCCGGTGCTTTTTATACAGGAACACAATGTGGCAACAATACATGGGCTGGGGCTTTTTCTGTAGTCCGTACCGACAATACAATTGCTACAAATTATTCTGCACGCCAGTTTATGGAATTTTCTGTCAACTTAAGTAAACTTGGGCTTGATCCTTTGGTGTCCATGGGTGATGCTTGTGGCTTACCCTTTCGTCGTCTGATGGTGAAGTCAAGAGCCTCAACATCCTTTACAGCGGAATTAAAAGATTTCGTAGCGCCATTTGCTTTTTTCAGAGCGCCATCTGCCACTATAGCAGCAAATTTCCCGATTATATGTCCAAATAATATAAGTGATATATGGGTAACTAATCCTGTACCTACCTCTCTTTATACATGGGAGGCATTATCTGGAAATATAGTTGGCTCTACTGTCGGCACCAGTATAGTTGTAGATCAACCCGGACGATATATTGTTCGGCAGCAATTGATGGATAGTTGCGGATCTACATATGCAACAGATACGATGGACATAGAACTTGCTTATAATTGCCAGACTCTAAATCAAATGTTTAATACACTGATGGTGAAAAAAGAAAATAAACAGGCGGTTATCAGCTGGAACAGTGAATATTTACCTGGTAATAATTTCTTTGAAGTGCAAAGAAGTACAGATGGCGTAGATTTTCAGACAGTACAAACAGTACAGGCAAAAACCGGTGGTCAGTATAAAGTGCCCGATGATCTTTCTCAACTGCAATCCAAATGGGTTTACTACCGATTAAGGTATATCCCAAGCGGTCAGCCTTCTTTTTATAGCAAATCTTTATCTCTTTTTAACAAAGAAAGCAATATGCTGTCATTTGTAACTGCTCCCAATCCGGTTACTGATCGTCTTCGTTTGTCATTGTCTCTTGAGAAATCATCTTCGGTTGAAGTCTTGCTAAGAAATGAGCTGGGTGCTGTGGTTTATCGCGAGAAATACAACGGCATGTCAGGCATAAATGAATGGCAAATACCAAGAAACAGTTTCTGGAAAACAGGAATGTATATTCTTGAAGTGAAAATGGACAATGAAATATTGCGTCGCAGGTTTTTGATTCAGTAAGATTTGCTCATAGGAACTGTACAAGGTATACTTTTGCATTGTGCAGTACACACTAAAAAAATCTCTTGGTCAGCATTTTTTGAAGGATGCTTCAGTCTGTGAGCGTATACTTGATACACTTAAGGATGAGCATCCTTCAAAATTGCTTGAAGTTGGTCCGGGCGGCGGCGCACTCACAAAATATTTATTAACGCTTGAAGGTGTTGATTTCCGGGCAGTGGAAGTTGACCTGGAAAAAGTTGATTATTTACTGCATCAGTTTCCCGAATTAAAAAACCGGTTATTGCATGAAAGTATTCTGGATACTGCACCGCCTTTTCCCGATTCTTTTGTGCTCGTGGGTAACTTCCCTTACAACATTTCATCTCAAATTGTTTTTCGTATTCTTGACTGGAAAGATCAGGTGACTGTGATGATTGGTATGTTCCAGAAAGAAGTGGCCCAAAGGATTGTTGCCAAAGAGGGAAGCAAAGCGTACGGCATATTGAGTGTGCTGGTTCAGGCGTTTTACGAATCCGATTATTTATTTGATGTTGGGCAAGATGCATTTGTGCCGCCACCGAAAGTAATGAGTGGTGTTATTCGATTGAGAAGAAGAAATGATGTACCCGAAATGAAATCTGAGCATCTTTTTTTCATGCTTGTAAAAGCAGCATTTAACCAGAGAAGAAAAATGCTGAGAAATGCGGTTCGTCACTTATTCAATCCTTCTGTTCTGGAAGATTCCTTGTTTAATAAGCGAGCCGAGCAATTAACAGTAAAGCAATTTGCCGATCTTACATTTTTGATGTCAGCAGCTTCGGAAAGTAAAAAGAATATACATGCATAAGGTTTTAATTGCAGCACCATGCCATGCCATTTTAAAAGAAAGGCTTGAAAAGGCAGGGTATACTATCATTGATTTTCCTGCAATAAGCCAGCGTGAATTTGAGGCGATCGTAGTTGGCGTTCATGGTCTCATTCTTTCAACAAGAATCAAAGTAACAGCCGGTGTTTTACAATCTGCTGTTAACCTGAAATGGATTGGTCGACTGGGAAGTGGTCTGGAGTTAATTGATTTGGGTGCAGCCAAAGATCTTGGTATAAATGTGCAGAGCAGCCCGGAAGGGAATCGGGATGCAGTAGCTGAACATACTCTTGGTTTGTTATTGGGGTTGATGCACAACATAAATCGTAGTTATCTGCAAGTGATGGATGGGAAATGGATTCGTGATGCCAACCGAGGAACGGAACTGGGAGGCAAAACTGTTGGTATCATAGGTTTTGGGAATACGGGTCAGGCTTTTGCAAAGGTGTTAAAAGGATTTAATGTGAACATCCTTGCACATGATAAATACATCCAAGGATTTGGAGGTGATCATATTAAGGAGGCAACATTAGATGACTTATTGCAGCAAAGTGATGTTGTCAGCCTACATCTGCCACTCAATTCTGAGACATTGCATTATGCCGGTGATGATTTTTTTAACCATATGAAAAAAAAGCCCTTTTTTCTGAATACATCCAGGGGGAAAATTCATCATACCGGGGCATTAATTCAGGCATTGAAAAATGAAACAATTAAAGGAGCCGGTTTGGATGTTCTTGAGAATGAATCTCTTGATTCTTATTCTGAAAAAGAACAGAAGGATCTGGCATTTTTATCATCTCACCCAAGGGTGTTGATTACCCCACATATTGCAGGTTACAGCTTTGAATCATTTTTCAAAATGAGTGCGATTCTTGCAGATAAGCTGGGGTTTTGAGTTCAGGCCATAAGGAACCATGAGTCTAAGTTTATTGCTGTTCCGACTTTTTTTATACTTTTGTTTTACGGCAACGCTTCAGCTAAACAACTGGGGCGTTGTTATTTTTTTATGTAACAGTAAAATTCGGGAGTTATGAGCGTACAGTACGTAACAAAAGAGACGTTGGAAAAAATGCAGGCTGAGTTGCAAAAAATGAAGGGTGTAGATCGTCCTGCTGCGGCACGAGCAATTGCAGAGGCCAGGGAAAAAGGTGATTTAAAAGAGAATGCTGAATACGATGCAGCAAAGGAAGCGCAGGGCATTCTTGAGGCTAAGATCAAACAGCTGGAAGGGATAATTGCAACTGCACGTATCGTTGATGAATCCAATATTGATACCAGCAGGGTAGCAATTCTGACAAAAGTGACTTTAACCAACCTTGCAACTAAAAAGCAGCTGACCTATCAGATTGTTTCTGAGAAAGAAGCTGATTTAAAGCTTGGAAAAATTTCGGTTACATCACCAATCGGGAAAGGTTTGCTGGGCAAATCGGTCGGAGATGTCGCACAGGTACAAGTGCCTGCGGGTAAAGTTGAATTTCGAATTGAAAATATAACTGTCTGAGTGCTTTAAGCTGCTAACTTTAATTTTTAATCAGGTGACAATATTTTCAAAAATCATAGCCGGAGAAATACCGGCACATAAAATTGCAGAAGACGATTATTTTCTTGCTTTTCTGGATGTTTTTCCAATAGCAGAAGGCCATACACTGGTTGTTCCTAAGATTGAAGTAGATAAGTTTTTTGATTTGAATGAGGATTATCTGAGTCGTATTCTAAACTTTGCAAAGCCAATTACTAAGGCACTTGAAATGTCTTTTCCCTGCAACAGGGTTGGCATTTCGGTGATTGGGCTTGAAGTGCCTCATGCACATCTGCACCTGGTACCTATCAACAGTGCAGATGATTTGAATTTTACCCGTGCCAAAATGAAAGTAACTACTGATTTTCTTCTTGATACCCGTGAAAAGATTTTGAAAAACTTAAAATAATCTCCATGTATACCAAAGATGAACTTGGTTATAAAAAGAAGATCAGACAAAAATCAAAGCGTCCTGTTTTTTTAACACTGCTTTGTTTTGTATTTGTCATTTATGGTTTTGCAGAAATTATCAATAGTTATGTCAATACATATCAGGGTATGAAAACCTTTTACCCTGCTTTTAATTCTTTAATGGTTGTATTCGGGTTTGTAGCTATCAGCGGAATCTGGTCTATGGAGAAATGGGGGCCAATATCTTTAAGTATTGTTTTCCCGCTTAAGATATTAGTTGAGATAATATTTTTCGACTGGGATCACGGAAAGTTTACAGTTGAACACTTGCTTGAATTTTCATTGTGGCTGATTGTTTGTGTTTTTGCATACTGGTATATGCCAAAAATGAAAAATACACAGTAATTCAATCCTTATTTACGAATACGTTCAGGGTTTTTTTTCAAAAAATCATCCCAGCCTTTCATGGATTTTGCTTTAATACCGACCGGGCCCTTTGTCTGAAAGTAATGACACATCGCCACAGCTAAAGCATCGGTGGCATCATAATACTGCGGCTTTGATTTTAATTCAAGATGGTGCTGCAGCATTTTCCAGACTGTTTCTTTGTCTGCATTACCATTGCCTGTTACTGATTGTTTCACTTTTTTTGGGGAATACTCTGTAACTGTTAACCCAGCCTGTATCGCTGCTGCAATGGCTACGCCTTGTGCTCTTCCGAGTTTGAGCATACTTTGAACATTTTTTCCAAAGAAAGGTGCTTCAATTGCAAAATCTGTAGGATGATAAGCTTGAATTAGAGAATGTACACGTTCATGAATCCGGTGTAGTCTCTCATAGATATCTTTGAATTTTGCCAGTTTTAAAACATTTGTTTCCAGCAGAGTAGGTTTTCCCTGATGTAATTTGATCAGGCCGTAACCCATAATAATAGTACCCGGGTCAATTCCAAGAATGATTTTTGATGTTGATTGCAAGTACCTGACTAATTTTGAACAAATAACCGAAACTGCACAGTAAATTCAAAATCTTTCTCCATTATGTAGCAGGACCATTAATTGGAATATGGGCCTTTGTCTCATTGTGGCAGCTTCTTCGAAACCAGCAAAATCTTGAAACATCCTGGCAAATCATTCAACAAGGGTTTAAGGGTGAGAATATTATATGGTTGATATTTGTATTTGTTTTAATGTTGATTAACTGGGGGCTTGAAATAAGGAAGTGGCAAATTCTGGTTGCTCCTTATGAGAAAGTGAATTTTCTTTCTTCTTTTAAAGCGGTTATGGGAAGTCTGGCTTTTGGTATCGCAACCCCGAACCGTATTGGAGAGTACGGGTTTCGTTCATTATATCTTTCTCCGTCAAACCGAAAAACAGGGATTCTTTTAACCATATTATCGAGCCTGGCGCAATTAGTTTTTACTTTAATCGGAGGCGTATTCGCGGGGATTTACTGGTTGTCAGAACATCCGGAAATACGGACTCATCCATCTTTCTCTATTTGGTTGTTTTCAGGAATCTTCTTACTAGTTATTACCTGTATTTTTCTTTTTATCAGTTATTTCAGATTGTCTTATTACCACAAGCTTTCACAAAAGTTTCCCTTTTTGCAAAAAATAATACCTCCTGTTTCAGAGTTAAAACTTATAACAAATTCTTTGCGAATAAGATTATTAATTTTATCCCTGTTAAGATATCTTGTATTTCTTATACAATATGTCATCGTATGGTGTTATTTTGGAGCAGATCTTCATTGGTATGAATCCTTGCTTTCTTCGGCAATCATTTTTCTACTGATGGCATTTGTCCCTACAATAGCACTGGCTGAACTGGGTGTACGAGGGCAAGTAAGTGTATGGGTAGCAGGAATTTTCACGCAAAATTTCCTAGCTGTAGTTGCAGGTTCTGCTTTTATTTGGGTTGTAAATTTATTTTTACCTGCATTGTGCGGTTCTTTTTTATTATGGTCGTTCAGAATAAAGAAAAAATAAAAGCGATGTGTTTTTTTAGAAAATATTATAATTCAATGCAAACTTTATACTTTTTTGAGCGGAGTTGAATTTGGAACTTTTTTGAAACTGAAAGCGGAATATTAATTTCTGATTTATGTACCTGAAGTCATTTATGCTTTTTCTTTTCATTTGCTTACTAAATAGAAGTAGTTATGGACAGGTATGTTCGATAAGAAATACGTCCTGGAAAAACGGTGAGTTGATCAATTATCATGTGTATTATACACTTGGAGGTATTTATGTTTACGGAGGAGATGCAAATTTTTCAGTAAAGCTTAATTCATTTAACGGCAGTCCCGCGTATTACATCCGCGGTGAAGGAAAGACCAACTCCTTTTTTGATGGCATTTTCAAAGTTAGAGATAAATATGAGTCATATATTGATACCCTTACTTTGCAGCCTTATAAATTTATAAGAAATATTGAGGAGGGTGATTTTAAAAAGTATGAGACTGTTAGTTTCAATCATAAGTCAAATCTAGCAGTAACTAAAGCGGGAAACTACAAACTGCCCGATTGTACCCAGGATGTTCTAAGTATAATTTATTACGCCAGAAATATCGATTTTTCAAAATATAAACCCGGTGCAAAAATTCCTTTTTCGATGTTTATCGACGACCAGGTACATAATTTATATATCAGGTATTTAGGTAAGGAAGTTGTTAAGACCCGTTTCGGAAAGTTTAAAGCAATCAAATTCAAGCCGTTGCTGATAGAAGGAACAATATTCAAAGGAGGCGAAGAAATGATCGTATGGGTTACTGATGACATGAACAAGGTCCCTGTCAGAATAGAAAGTCCAATTTCAGTTGGAAGTATAAAAGTGGATATGATGGGATATGGCGGTTTACGATACCCCCTAAGCAGCCTTGTAACAAAGTATTAATCTGATATAAGATTGCTAAGCGGAAATATTTCATCTGCTCTGGCGCCTTTCTCAGTCATCTTCAGTGTACAACATTCATGAAAAGGATCGTGTTCAAAAAAGAGAATGTATTTCTTTTCAACTGCTTCAGCAAGAAATTCCTTCTTCTCTTTCAAGGTTTCCATAGGAAACATATCGTAACCCATCACGTAAGGGAGAGGTATGTGCCCGACGGTAGGCAGTAGATCGGCAACATAAACAATCGTGTAACCGTTGCATTTAATTTGAGGGAGCATCATTGCATTTGTATGACCAAAACAAAAACGGATATCAATTGCTTCGTTGAATGATGTTAAAGGAATTGTGTTTTGTATTCTTTCTCCGACAGGAATCATTTTAAGTACACCATAATCTTCTAATGGGACAATATTTTCTTTCAAAAAAGACGCTTTCTCTCTTTCGTTAGGAGAGGTAGCCCATTGCCAGTGGGCTGCATTTGTCCAGTAAGTTGCATTAGGAAATGCAGGAACAAATTTTCCATCAACTTTTTCAACACTTCCTCCGCAATGATCAAAATGTAAATGCGTGAGAATAACATCTGTGATATCTTCTCTGGAAAATCCTTTTTCTTTCAGAGAATCCTCAAGACTATCATGTCCATTCAGGAAATAATGACTAAAAAACTTCTCATCCTGTTTGTTGCCAATTCCCGTATCAATCAGAATTTTTCGATCATCTGTTTCAATGAGCAAACATCTCATCGCTAATTGTATCAAATTGTTTTCATCTGCCGGGCAAAGTTTATTCCAGATGACTTTTGGGACAACACCAAACATGGCTCCGCCATCAAGTTTGAAATATCCGGTATTAATTACATGAAGCTTCATGAATGATGAGATTTTTTATATGTGTTGTTAGTCAGAATTAAACCTGCCAGTCCGATTGCAAAAAAAACAATCAGTGCAAGTATTGAATGACGCATGTTATTTGTAATTCCTTCTATAACTCCGAAGCTGACTAATCCGATGACGATCGCCATTTTTTCCGAAACATCATAGAAGCTGAAAAAGGATGCAGTATCTTTTGTAGGAGGCATCAGTTTAGAATACGTAGACCTGCTGAGGGATTGTATCCCACCCATTACCAGCCCAACAAGAGATGCAAGAACATAAAAACCGGTTTCAGATGTGATAAAATACCCTGTAGCACATACGCCTATCCAAAGCAGTACCGTAAGTATTAAAATTTTCAGATTCCCGAATTTCTCGGAAAGTCGCGACATGCCAATGGCTCCTGCAATCGCAACAAGCTGAATGAGTACGGCTGTAATGATTAGTCGGTCATCAGGCAGTTTGAGTATTTTGATTCCAAAATCTATAGCTACAAGCATTACTGTTTGTACACCCATGCTGTAAAAAAGGAATGAACCCAAAAAGCGTTTTAGAACAGGCATGTGAGCGACTTGTTGCCAAACCAGTTTGAGTTCATGAAAGCCATTAACGAGTATATGTTTTTTCATTCTTCGTTCCGATTTACTTACAGAAGGAAGACGATAAAAAGCAAACTGAGCAAAGAGTACCCACCAGAAACCAACAAGTAGAAAAGTAATTTGTAAGGCTTTTTGCTTGTCCTCCATCAGCATCACAAGTGCAAATCCTACGAGTTGCATTAATACACTTCCAACATAACCATAACTGTATCCCATTGCGCTAACCCGGTCTCTGTCTTGTTCATCGGCAATTTCAGGTAAGTAAGAATTATAAAAAACCTGTGAACCATAGAATCCAATACCTGCAAGCATAAAGCAAAGTAGCCCTGTAAGCACATTCGATTGGTCGAAGAAAAAAAGAAGTGAACAGTTTAATGCGCCGAGATAGCAGAAAAAACGCATAAACTGTTTTTTATTTCCTTTATAATCTGCGATTGATGAAAGAATTGGAGAAAAAACTGCAATCAGTAAAAAGCCTGCTGCCAGTGTATAATCTTTCAGTTCTGTATTCACATAATATCTTCCAAATAGAGGGATCCCTTTAGAAAATTTGGGATTATCTACAGAAGTGATTGCAGCATAATAGGCAGGAAAAAAAGTGGTTGTGATAACAAGGTTGTAAACCGAGTTCGCCCAGTCATACATCGCCCAGGCGCGCCAGACCTTTTTATTGTTCATAGCAAGATTAATTCAGATTCGTAAATTAAAGAAAATAAATCTGACTATTTTAATTTACCGGTAAGGACAAGAAATAAAATTACTGCACCTGCTACGATTCTGTACCAGCCAAATAATCGGAAACCGTGTTTTTGCAGAAAGCCAATGAAGAATTTAATTGCAAGCAGTGCAACAACAAATGCTACAATATTTCCAATGATGAAAGCCTGTATATTCTGACTCGATGCAAGTATAATCTGATATCCCTTTTCTTCTATGCCATTTCCCTGCCAGTCTTTCAAAAACAAGGAGTATAATGTTGCTGCAGCCATGGTTGGTACCGCAAGAAAAAAAGAAAATTCAGCCGCAAATGAACGGGAGAGTTTTTGCTGCATGCCTCCAATGATTGAAGCAGCACTGCGACTTATTCCGGGAATCATGGCTACACATTGCCAGCAGCCGATCAGAATGGCTTGTTTGAAGCTGACTGATTTTTCATCAGTGACTATATGGTTATTGAATAGTTTATCAATGAACAAAAGGATAAATCCCCCTGCAAATAAAGAGATCGCAACAGTTAACGGACTTTCCAACAGCGCTTCGATTTTTTCATCAAATAATTTACCTAAGATAAGCGCAGGCAGTACGCCAACAATCAGCTTCACATAAAATAACCAGCCGCCTGAGTCTCCTTTAAAAGGAGCAAGAAATTTTTTATAGTACAGAATCACAACACTTAGAATAGCCCCAAGCTGAATGGATATGGTAAATAGTTTTGTGAAATCTGAATTAGGAATTCCTAAGAACTTTTCAGCTAAAATCATGTGTCCGGTTGAAGACACCGGCAGAAATTCAGTAAGGCCTTCAACAATACCGATGATGATACTTTCTATAAAATTCACAAAAGATAATTATAAATGAAAGGAGCAGAATAAATAATGAATAATCAATTATTTATTGCTGTTTTTCATGATGGCGTAAATTTCTAAAACAAGTCCGGCTATAATTAAAATAGGAGCAAGAGTGATCCTTTGAAAACTATATACCTCCTTTGTGTCAAACACATTCGGATCGGCACTCTTTCCTCCAATCATCAATAGAATTCCAGCCAAAATCAAAACTCCACCTCCAATCATTAGTTTGTAATTGCCGGCATCAAATATTCTGACAATTCCTTTTTCCTTTTCAGCTTTTTTTTCCTGTTTCATCTGTTTTTGTTTTTGGTCAACAAGTATATCTTGTTTTTTCTTCTTTTTTGAGAACTGAATTATTAAACCATGATGATTTAATAAAGGTCATCTAGTTTCATTTTCAGGTATTTCATCACACTCCGGTGTGTACTGTATACCGAAATGCCGACACCAATTATGATGATTGACCCAAATAAAATTGTATAGTTTCTGGTGTCCCTTAATGCTTTCATGTCGGGGATATAGCTTTCAATCCATACAATAAGGATCCAGATACCTGCAATGGCAATTCCAGAGCTGATAAGGCCGTTTATTACAGCTCTGATATTCATTGGTTTCGCAATAAACCCTCTGGTTGCTCCAACCATCTGCATGGTTTTAATTAAAAAGCGGTTGCTGAACATCGCAAGACGAATAGTGCTGTCGATAGACATTATAACGACAGCAGAAAGTAAGATCGCTATGATAAGTAATGCAATTCCAAATTTTCTTGCCCTGTCGGTAATAGTAATTACCACATCCTTAGGATATTGTATTTCTGTAATTACACCTGGAAATTTTGCTAAAAGATCAGCGGATATTTTTTCAAGACTGTCTTTCTGAACATATTCTGCCTTTGCATAAAAATCTATGCTTTCAGGTAATGGGTTTTCATTCAAAATCTTATCCCAGCTTTCATTACCATCCTTATTATAAATCGCTTTAGCCTTTTCTTTATCAACATATTCCCATGTTCTGACATACGGCTGTGCTTCAATATATGTTTTGAGATTATTAATCGACTTTTTGTTGCCGGTAGACAACCAGGCGTGAATTTGAATATTCTCCCTTAAAGTATTACCTATTTTCTGGAAGTTAAGAAAGACCCAGCCAAGGGTACCAAGAATAAACAATACAAGCGCAACTCCCGTTACAGCATAGATATAGGATGGCTTAGAACGTTTCATAGATCCTTTACCCTGTGCATTCGCCATAGTCCTTTGATTTTCGGTTAGTAGATTGCCTCAAAAATAGATCTTTTCAGACTGCAATCCTTAATTTTGCCCGCCAATATTGTGATATTATTTAATATTTTCAACCCACTTTAATTCATACAGGACAGCAAACTCGATTATCTTCCTTAACAGGCGCAAATTTTTAAACGACTTTGTCTGTCAAACCTTTTTATATGGAATATTCTTTCAGGGAAATTGAAAAAAAATGGCAACAGACATGGCTTGATAATAAATCTTACCACGTTGATGTTGATCTAAAAAAACCTAAATACTATGTGCTGGATATGTTCCCTTATCCTAGCGGAGCAGGTTTGCATGTAGGCCATCCGCTTGGGTATATCGCAAGCGATATTTATTCCCGCTATAAAAGATTGAAAGGCTTTAATGTGCTGCATCCGATGGGATACGATGCATTTGGTTTGCCTGCTGAACAATATGCAATAGATCACGGCGTACATCCTGCGGCAAGTACAGAAAAAAACATCACAACTTTCAGAAAGCAGCTAGATAATATTGGTTTTTGTTTTGATTGGGAAAGAGAAGTAAGAACTTGCGATCCCGGTTATTACAAATGGACCCAATGGATATTTCTGAAGCTCTATCATAGTTTTTTCAATCGTTTAACACAAAAGGCCGAGCCGATTGAATTACTGATCGCTTCCTTTGAAAAAGAAGGATCTTCAGTGCATGGTTACAGAATTCCCGGTAAAACATTCACTGCTGAAGAATGGAAAGGAATGGAAGAGCAGGAGCAGTTGACAATTTTAATGGAATACAGGCTTGCATATTGTGGTTACGGGGAGGTAAACTGGTGTGAGGCATTGGGAACTGTTCTTGCAAATGATGAAGTGGTAAATGGCGTAAGTGAAAGAGGGGGACATCCGGTGATCAAGAAAAAACTTCGTCAATGGTATCTCCGTATAACAGAATATGCAGACCGTCTGCTGGATGGACTGAATCAGATTGATTTCAGTGAGGCAATGAAAGAAATGCAAACCAACTGGATTGGCAAATCAACAGGTGCAGAAATTGATTTTTCTCTGAAGGGCCACAATGAAAAATTGCGGGTATATACAACCAGACCCGATACCATTTTCGGTGTCGATTTTATGGTTGTTGCTCCGGAGTTGGCGCTAATCGAACAGATCACAACACCTGAACAGTCTGTCGCTGTTCAGGAATACATCGCTTATGTGAAAAGCCGCAGTGAGCGAGAAAGAATGGCTGAAAAGAAAATTACAGGGGTGTTTACAGGTGCTTATGCTTTAAATCCTTTTAACGGTAGTGAAATTCCTGTATGGATCAGTGAATATGTTCTTGCAGGTTATGGCACCGGCGCAATCATGGCTGTGCCTTGCGGGGACGAACGTGATTTCAAATTTGCGAAGCAGTTTAATATCCCGATTACAAATATTATAGGCGACGCTTTTGATGGAGATGTTGCTAATCCTACTAAAGATGCTATTCTTCAGGAGTCGGGTTTTCTCAATGGTTTGCCAATGAGACAAGCGATGGATCTTGTAGTAAAGAAACTAGAGGAAAGTGGCAACGGAAACAGAAAGGTAAATTATAAGATGAGGGATGCGGCCTTTAGTCGTCAGCGCTACTGGGGAGAGCCTTTTCCAATTGTATGGAAAGATGGCACTGCTTATGCCTTATCTGATTCGCAGCTTCCTGTAAGCCTTCCACATGTCGACTCCTATGGACCCGGGCCTGAAGGTGAGGGACCACTAGCCAACATTCAGGGATGGGAAGCAGCGATATCCGGATCTGAAGAACTTCTTCCGCTTGAAACAAATACAATGCCGGGTTATGCAGGATCTTCCTGGTATTTTTTGCGGTATATGGATCCTCATAATGAACAGGAATTCTGCAGCCGAACGGCTTCCGACTACTGGGGGCAGGTTGATTTATATGTTGGCGGTACCGAACATGCAGTCGGGCATTTGCTTTATAGCAGGATGTGGACCAAAGCCATGTATGATCTTGGGTTTATTGGTTTTGAAGAACCATTTAAAAAACTTTTGAATCAGGGAATGATTCAAGGCTCCTCTCGTTTTGTTTTCCGGATTACCGGAACACAAACTTTTATATCTAAAGGATTATTGAATAAAGATGAAGAATACGAGGGGAAACAAACAGACAAGCTGCATGTTGATGTTCAGATTGTAGATGGGTATGAACTTGATCTCAATGCTTTTCGTAAATGGAGAAACGGTGAATATGCTGAAGCTTCTTTTATCTGCGAAAATGGAACTTTCGTTAATGCCGGCGATTCAGTAAGTGGAGCTGTTTATTTATGTGGAAGTGAAGTTGAGAAGATGAGTAAATCCAAGTTCAATACGGTGAATCCCGACGATCTTGTTCAAAAATACGGTGCCGATACATTCAGGATGTACGAAATGTTTCTTGGTCCGGTTGAATTAAGTAAGCCCTGGGATACAAAAGGAATTGAAGGAGTACATCGTTTTCTTAAAAAACTCTGGCGTTTGTTTTATGATGAAACAAAAGGCGTGGTCTGGACAAACGAAGAGCCGACCGAACAGGAATTAAGGATTCTTCATAAAGCAATCAAAAAAATTGATGAGGATACCGAACGTTTCAGTTTTAATACAGCGGTAAGCAGCTTTATGATTTGTGTGAATGAACTTTCGGATATGAATTCGCGAAAGAAAAAGATTCTGGAGCAGCTGCTTGTTTTACTTACACCCTATGCCCCACATGTAAGTGAGGAGCTATGGCATGCTCTTGGAAATAGTGAATCAATTCTGGATGCTTCTTTCCCAATTTTTGAAGCAAAATATCTTGCAGAAGCATCCAAAAATTATCCTGTTGCTGTAAATGGCAAAACGAGATCTGAGTTAACGCTTGCGGTTGATATTTCACCAGAAGAGGCAGAGAGACTTGCTTTGGCAGATCCCGTTGTACAAAAATGGCTGGAGGGAAAACCTCCCAAAAAGGTAATATTTGTCCGTAATAAGATGATTAATATTGTTGTCTGACACCAGATAACAATATTAACCTATGCCAATACCTTTACGTTTCAGGGCGCCTTTTCGCGCAGATCAGTTTTATTACCTGAATTTTTTGAGCATTGATGGACTTCTGCTTTTCAGAACATCGCAGCATAGAAAGGTATTTATCAAAAACTGCCATCTTTTTCTGCATCCTTTTGCCACTTTCTGGGCCTATTCTTTTTTGCCGAATCAGGCTCATCTTGTTATTAAATGCAAAGAAGATCATTTAATAAAAGAAGAACTTAGCTGGATCCCCTACAGAGACAGAACCAGATCAATGCTTTCTTTTATCAAGGAATCATCCTCTGAATTATTCAATTCAATGATGGAAAGGCAGGTGAATCGTATGCTTGTCTCATATGTGAATTCTTACAATTACATGGAGGAGAGGAAAGGCGGGTTATTTCAAAAACCATTCAGGCGAATTTGGTTAAGTGATATGGAAGCATTGAAAGAAGCAGTACTGTTTGTTCATACCTGTGCTCAAAAAGAAGGAGTCGTATTAGATTATCGTGCTCATCCATATCATTCTCACGATGAAATAGTCAGAAAATCTTCTGCATTGGTTGATACACAATCGGTGATGTTGCTCTTTGAAAGCCCGGAAACATATCGTCTTGCGCATTTAAAATATGCTGATCAACATATAACAGACCTGAAGCAATAGAGATTCATTATTTCATTCTTTTCAGACGTATCATCGCACTGCTATTTTCAGTACTTTCCAGGTTTGCAGTGATGCGTTCTCCGTTGATGTAAGCAATCATATACGAAGTGTTTGGAGGTATTGCGCCCAGGTTTTCTGCAACCATTACAAGTTCGTTTTCATCATTCAGATCATTCACTGAAAATTTAATGGTGTAGGGTTTTTCTGTAAGCCGGATGTGTTCAAATAAGATTTTGTTGTTTAAAAACAATGAAATGGAATCGCCGTCAATTTCGGCATTGTCGTAAAAGCTTACTTCAATACTGTCTCCGCGAAGTGGTAGGTCAATGCTTAGTACTTTTTTGCGCTCTTCAAATCTTTTTTGTATTTCAGGTACAGGAGTTGAGTTATTCATTGTACGCTCTGTAATCGTAGTTGGAATGGTAGGGGAATACTCTAATTGTGTAGGGTTTTTCAGTGTTGTTTCACTTCTTGTAGGTGCGGGTTTTTCTGATACTGTTTCTCGGCTTGTTTCCTTCAGCGGTATCGTGTTTTCGGGTTTGTTTGCTTTCCACAGATTTTCTGTGTAGCTAATATTGTCAGGGTGGTTACCGCCATTGGTGTAGTTTGTTATCAGCTGATCCCATTCGTCTGAATTTATTACGCGCTCTGTTTTTGTAAGGTGCAGTTCGTTATTTTCATCCTGCTTGTTTTTTTCAAATGCCTTTCCGTCGAGCATCATTTTACCACTTCCGGGACAGTTGAAATCAGCTTCTGCAAGCATTGGAAGCGACATTGTATTTCTGATACGCAGGCCTTCCTGTTTTTGTTCTATCAGCTCATCATCCCACCATATAACACTGTTTGTTCGGTCATCAAAATATCCTTTTACAGAATAACGAGTAAAGTTTCCGTTAGAAGAATAGTAGTAAGAAGTACCGGTCAGACTGTCGCCTTTTGCGACAAGTTTTAATTCTAATTTCACAGATTTGATTCCGGTGCCAATTCGTCCCTGCCAAACTCCAGTTATCATCTGGGTATATGCACTAGCAGATGAAAAAATGAACGTAAAAAGTACTAAAAGGAATTTGAAAGTGCTATGCATCCCTGTTATTTTATTTTGTTTAAACGCTATGTAGCAGAAATTATTTTTCATGGCTATATATAATTCAACAAAGTTTCCTTAATAATACCTGTTTTTTAACTTTATCCTATGGCAAATCCAACAACAGAATTAATATCCGCCTTAAGAGAAGCTGCGGGTCGACTCAGCAACGGTGCCGTTTATGCCTGGGGCAATCATGGCGCCTGCAATTGCGGGCAGCTTGTACAGGTCATTGGCGGGCTTTCACGTGAAGAAATATTAAGTTATACCAAAACAGGAGTAGGCGAGTGGACCGAGCTGGCAGAAGATTACTGTGGCATAACGGATGCTCCTGTGTCGATGTTGGTTGGAAAACTTCAGCAAATTGGTCTTACGCCGAGTGATATTCATCATCTCGAATATCTGAATGATCGTTTTGTCTTAAATCATCTCCCGGGTGGATTTCGGTGGTTGCAGAGAAACAACAGAGAAGATGTGATTCTTTACTTCGAAACATTTGCCTCAATTCTGGAAGAAGAGTTTCTTTTAAGAGTACAATTACGGGAACTGCTCAATGAGTGCTATGAAGAAAAAATGGAATATTAATTCAGTTAAAACCTAATAAAAAAAGACAACCAATTAGGTTGTCTTTTTTGTTGCCCGACCTGGATTCGAACCAAGACAAACAGAACCAAAATCTGTCGTACTACCATTATACTATCGGGCAATACCTACCGTTAGGGGAGTGCAAAAATAAGTATTTTGAAACTTCAAGCAAAACGTTTTTATGGAGTCATTTTAAGAAAATAGAGGAGGAATGATAAACCCAATCATGGTTAAATCGTTTAATTGTTTACCTGTTTTTGCAGGTGTATTTTCAACTGTTGAAGCCCAAAGGCCGACAGCAGAATTAAAACAGACATCATGATTGAAAGATAGCGGCCATGCCAGTCATCGTAGGTTAATCCGATTAAGCATATATTCAGCAGAATAATTCGGCTTAAAAAGAGTAATTCTGTTGAAAACCCGGATGGTCTTTTGAATAGTGGAGAGAGGCAACAAATCAGCAAAAGATAGTTTAATCCAACCAAAATATTATGGCTGATGGAATAGTAAGAACGTGTGAAAGTAAATAAGGATACTGTCTTTTGAATAAATAGATAAAATTCCTGTTGAAGACCGTAAGTATTAATAAGATACTGATGGGCAGATGCAATGGTGCATTTATCAGGATAGAATCCAAGAAATGTTTTCTGGGGAAAGCCGCATATAATGGAACAATCCGCGACGGGGAGATACACATATTCACAGCTTACTTCACGGTTGAAACTATATACAAAAACAAACAAGATGAATATGAAAAGGAGGAGATGGCTCCATTTTATTTTCAAATTAAAATGCGTATCGAAGTAGTAAAGAAGAGAAGGTATAACAAAAAGAATTCCCTGCGGTCTTGAAAAAGTAACTATTAAAGCCAGTCCCAATATAAGAAGTATGTTGAATGTGCTTCGCTTACGGGTCAATACTGCATAAATCAAAAAAGTGCTGATCGAAAGAAAGAAACTTTCAGCGAAGAGGCTAATAGTCCAGTATTGAATAAAAAAATTAAAAAGAAAGATGCAGAAGACGATTAATCCAATTATTCGTTCTGTAAACCATTTTTCACAGATATTTTTTAAACAAATGGCGGCTGAAAAAGACAATAGAACCTGAGCAGCTATTGCATATTTTACATTGCCTGCAAGAGTAAAGGGAATAAGAAAAAAGATATAAGACAAGAATGGCGTCATATCGCTATTGAGAACAGAATAGTCGCCACCAATTATTTTTTTTGCTGAATGTGTATACTTTATAGCTTCTAATTGATCAATCATGCCATATTTTTTGGCCAATAAAGAAATAAATATCAAATACAAAATGAATAGGAATACAGTGGTTTTCCTGTCGAAATATTGAGTTTTTTTAAGAAGCAGCAGATTCAACTTATTGTATTTTTTACTGATGAATTTGAAAAACAAGATAGGCAGAATTGGTCATTTCTCATTTTATTTGATCTCTGATTACTACAAATAAACGAAGACTTGATCTTCCTCTTTTATGAAATGCCCATAACAGTGGGCCGATACCAACCGTGATGAATATTAAGGGCATAACATATGACCATTAAAAAACAAAAAAAAACATATGAAATAGCCATAACGAAAATTCGATACTAACAGGAATGACCATTAAGGCTATTCTATATGACAATTAAAAGAAAACAATAATGAACATATGAAATAAATAGCCAATATCAGGGTAGTTGATAGATGCCGAAAACTGCGTCACTATTACCTGAATACTGTAGATATTCATCCTCTTTTTGAAAGATACATTGCAGCAGGTCTTTTGTCTTAGGGTCATCGTCCAAAAAATGATGAGCAATATCTTTAAAAACCAGGTGGGTAATGTCCCAGCCAACTTTCTTTTCTTCTATAATTTTAAAATGATTGTGGAGCGTATTCAAAATTGTGGATGAAGCGGGGGCTTCTGAAGGATCATTAAGCAACATTCGCAGCAATCCGGGTCGATAAATTTTTTTCTTTATGGAATTGCTTTTATATCTCTTTCTGTAAGACAGAGGAATATTTTTTAAAACATCGTTGGCAACTTTCAATTGTTCTTTTTTCCATTGTAATCGGTTAGGGCCTACATATTCAAATATAACCAGAAAGCCATCCTGTTTTAGCAAAGGAATAACACGGCTTCTCATTAAGACATCGATATTTTTAAAATGGTGAAGACTGGAATTGAAGAGGATGACGTCGTACTGTTCTCTCAAAAGGGGAAAATCAAGAAAATCTCCGGTATGATATATGAGGTTCTCCATCTTTTCAATCAAAGCTGATTCCTTTGCTTCTGCTATTTGTTGTGCAGCATAATCGATACCCTCAATAGTATCAAAATTTGGAAATGAAGCGAATCTTCTTTCTCTGTTACCGTTTCCGCATCCGATTGAAAGAAGGTGGAGATTCTTTTTTGAATACAGATATTTTTCTGTGAAATAGGTTTCATAATCTAAATCCGGGTTCCCGCTTATTTTTTCATTCCATCTTTTTAATACTGCAGGTATGTCCCAGAAATGAGAGGAAGAAATTTCATTGTTCCATTTTGATTTAGATCGTGTGTTTCCGGAAAAAGATAGCTTTTCTTTTAGTTGTAAGAAGCCCTTTTCACGCAATTTATGATACAGGTCAATCAGATCACCCCGCGAAATATATGTTCTTTCATTACTCATTTGAAGTAAAGAGTAAGGGGTTGATCGACTGGTTCACTTTAAGAAGAAGTTTCATTTTATGTAATTCAAAAGGCATTGGCCGTGAAATATATAAAAGCTAACTCGAACAAGTTTTAATGATTCTTGTTAAAAATATATTCCCAATTGAATCGATTTCTACAATTAGGATATCTCAACGAGAAAATGATTTTTTTTCCCTTTTTGCACCAGTAGAAATTTTTCATGAAGAAGCATATTTTCTTCAATAATCATGTCGGCAGATATTACTTTTTTTCTGTTAATCCTTACACCTCCTCCACTAACCATTTTTCTGGCTTCTCCTTTACTTGGAAAGATTTGTGTTTCTGATAAGAAACTAATCAGGTCCAATCCTTGCTTGAATTGTGCAAGCTGAAAATTGATTCTTTCTATGCCTTCCAGGGACTGCAGATCTTCCAGGCTCATTTCTTCTGCAGGCTTTTCAACTTGTTCGAATAAGCGTTTTGTTGTTTCAATGGCTGAAAGCAGCCCATCAGTCCCGTGGACAAACCTGGTCACCTCTTCTGCCAGTCTTTTTTGTAAATGCCTGTCCGATGGGTTATTGCGATGCATTTCTTCTGTTTCAAGGATTTCTTCTTTGGTAAGGAAAGTAAAAATTCTTAACCATTTTCCGGCATCTTCATCAGTAGAATTGAACCAGAACTGGTAGAACTGGTAAGGTGATGTTTTTTCAGCATCAAGCCAAACGTTCCCCTTCTCTGTTTTACCAAATTTGCTGCCGTCTGATTTTTTAATCAGTGGACAGGTAAAGGCGAATGCATCCTGACCGGTTTTCTTGCGAATAAGTTCTGAGCCGGTGGTAATGTTTCCCCATTGATCGCTTCCTCCCATCTGAAGCTTACAGTTTTTATTTTTAAATAACCATAAGAAATCATATCCCTGCATCAGCTGATATGCAAACTCAGTATAGCTGATCCCCGAATCACTTTCCACTCTTTTCTTTACACTTTCTTTAGCCATCATATAATTGATGGTTATATGTTTGCCAATGTCTCTTAGGAAGTGTATAAAGTTGAAATCTTTGAACCAGTCGTAGTTATTTGCCATTTCAGCACTGTTCTCTTTATCCAGCTTAAAATCAATAAATTTTTCAAGTTGCATTTTAATCCCTTCTACATTTTTTTGAAGGGTTGCCTCATCCAGAAGATTTCTTTCTTCACTTTTTCCGCTTGGGTCACCAATCATGCCTGTAGCTCCACCAATTAGTGCAATAGGTTTATGTCCGGCTTTCTGAAGGTGAACCAATAGCAAAATAGGAACCAGGCTTCCAATATGAAGACTGTCGGCCGTTGGATCAAAACCTATGTATCCGGTTACTCTTTCTTTTTCAAGCAGCTCTTCTGTTCCGGGTATGATATCCTGAACCATCCCTCTCCATTTCAATTCTTCGATAAGCGACATAAATTATGTTTAACTGTTCTATACGCAAAACTACTGAAGCGCTTCCAAGATTTAAAACAGTAATCTCCCGGGGTTATAACTACCTTCCAGATTTGATTCAACAATCTTTTTTCCTCATAATTAGAATGTTTATATTTGTAGTAATCAGATTTTACAGTCTGAAACCTTCAATATTTGAAAACCCATATAATGAAAAGCCGGATCTATTTATTTCTCACTACAATTTTAGTGTCATTTAGTGCATACTCGCAGATCCGTATTTATTCAAATGAATTCCTGAATATTGGTGCAGGAGCAAGAGGTCTTTCGATGGGAAATGCCCAGGTTGCTTCGGTTTCAGACGCAACAGCAGGATACTGGAATCCTGCCGGGCTTACTTCAGTAAAAAATAATCCCTCTTTATCTCTGATGCACGCTGAATATTTTGCGGGCATTGGGAAATATGATTTTGGCAGTATTGCCATCCCTGTGGCAAATAACAAAAGAACGATCGGCTTATCAGTGCTTCGCTTTGCAGTTGACGACATCCCCAATACCCTTTATCTAATAGAGCCCGATGGAAATATTAATTATGCAAATATTCGCTCATTCAGCAGTGCCGACTGGGCTTTTCTATTGTCAGTTGCTCAGACATTGAAAGAGGCAAATGGTAAATCATTAAGTCTGGGAGTCAATGCGAAGGTGATACACCGTAATGTCGGCACATTTGCAAGAGCATGGGGCTTTGGGGTAGATGCTGCACTTCAAATGAGAGGGAAAAACTGGTCGGCAGGTATAGTAGGGAAAGACATTACAACAACATTCAATTCCTGGAATTTTACGTTCACGGAGCGTGAAAAAGAAGTGTTGTTTTTAACGAACAATGAGATACCTGTCAGGTCAACGGAGTTAACGGCCCCACGCATAGTGCTTGGAGGAGCTTATAATTTCAGGATCAGCGGAGATATACACTTAAAAGCGGAGGCAAATTTTGACTTTACATTTGATGGACGCCGCAATACCTTGTTAAGCTCGGAAGCGCTAAACGCAGATCCCAGAATCGGAGCTGAACTTAATTTAAAGGATCAGTTTTTTATCAGAACCGGTATTTATAATTTTCAGCGAACATTTGCAGATGGTGATACTTTAAACAGAAAAAAAGTATGGATTTATCAGCCGGCTGCAGGAGCAGGGTTTGTATTGGGTAAATCTTTTCATGTTGACTACGCATTTACAAATCTTGCAAATCAATCTAATCCATTGTTTACGCATATTATTTCCCTCAGACTTGATCTGAAAAATACAGCAAGAAAAACCGAAGAATGATGAGGAATTCTAAACTGATTTTGTTTTTTAGTTTACTCATGTTGTCTTTCACAACAATAGTAACTGCTCAATCTTTCATGAATGAGTGGATTGACTATGATAAAACATATTACAGATTCAGGGTTGCTTCAAATGGTATTTATCGAATCACCCAAAGTCAACTAGATTCTATTGGTATTGCAAATACAGATGCTTCTCATTTTCAGTTGTGGAAAAATGGAGAGGAGATAGCGCTTTACACATCTTCACCATCCGGTGCTTTACCAACCGGAGGGTTTATTGAGTTTTACGGTGAAATTAACAATGGCATATGGGAAAATCGCCTGTATCTTAAGCCGGAATATCAAATCAATAAGGATGTCAGCGTACTTTCAGATTCGTCAACCTATTTTTTGACAATCAATACAGCATCTGCAAATAAAAGATACTCGCTGCTAGACAATAATCTGACATCCTCTTTGCCTGTGGATTCTTTTTTTATGCACAAATTGAAAAGCAGATATGCCGGTACATATAGCCAGGGATTTGGAGCTGTAGTTGGCAGTACTGTATATTCTGCTTCTTACGATGAAGGAGAAGGTTATACAAGTGCTGCTTTTGGGCCTGCATCAGCACTGACATCAAATAATCCAAATTTATTTGTTTACCCTTCAGGACCTAATGCGAAATTGGTATACTCTGCTGCGGGCACATCTTTAAACATCAGAAATGTGAGAGTTGTTTTAAATGGCAATGTGCTTGGGGAAAAGGATGTAAATTACCTGAGTTCCGTTATTGATTCTTCTTACGACAACATACCCTTAAGCATGTTAAGTAGCGGTGCTGCAAATTTCCAATTTGTAAATACTGCTACTGTGTCATCAGACAGAATGGTTATTGGGTTTTTAGAGCTGACTTATCCGCGGCAATTTAATTTCGGAGGACAAAGTCTATTTCAGTTTCAGCTTCCGGCCAATGAAAACGGGAACAGATTAGTAATTACCAATTTCAATCACGGAGGCATTGCACCGGTTATTTATGACATCACAAACGGTTACAGGCTTCTTGCAGATGTAACAGTACCGGGGCAGGTACGAATTGTTTTGCCACCTTCATCCCAAGACAGAAGGCTTTTAATCTCTGGTCAGCAGGCGACGGTATTAAGATCTGTTTCTACATTCAGAAAAAGAAACTTCATCAAGTATAGCGAACCATCTTCGCAAGGTGACTATCTTATTGTTTCAAATGAACGGGTTTATAAAGACGACGGAGGAACTGATCAGGTTGAAAGATACCGTCAGTACCGTTCAAGTGCAGCAGGAGGTGGGTATAAAGCAAAAGTGTATGATATTGAACAGCTAATTGATCAGTTTGGTTATGGAATCAAAAACAATCCTTTTTCGGTAAAGAATTTCCTTCGTTATGCAAGGGCTAATTTTACCCAAACTCCCAAGTTCTGTCTGATAATTGGTAAGGGCGTGAATGCAAGGGATTACAAGGCCAATGAAACTCGACCTATTACGGAAAGAATCAATTTGGTTCCAACATTTGGACTTCCTTCTTCAGATTTAATGCTGGCCAGTGATGAAGGAGAGTATATCATAAAAACACCCATCGGCAGGATTAATGTTGTTTCCGGAAAAGAAGTTGGTGATTATCTGGATAAAATAATAGAATACGAGAAAGCGCAGACGAATTTATCCTGTAAAATTGAAGATGAAGCATGGAAGAAAGATGTATTACATATAGGAGGCGCTAATGATTTTCTGGGAGAGCAGATTATGTACTATCTGAATGAGTACAGGGTGGTTGCTGAGGATACATTATATGGAGCCAATGTGCAAACCCTCCAAAAAACATCATTAACAAATGTGCAGATAGTCTCCGGCGAAATCGTGTCTAATCTTTTTAGAGATGGTTTTTCGCTTCTCACTTATTTTGGTCATTCATCTGCAAATACGCTGGAGTTTAATTTAGATAATCCTGAAAACTACCCCTATTCCGGGAAGTATCCGATATTTATTGTGAACGGATGTAATGCAGGTAATTTGTTTTTATATGACACTCTAAGGTTAAAAGGGAAACTAACATTATCTGAGAAATATGTAGTCGGATTCCCGCTCAGGGGTTCATCTGCCTTTATTGCAAGTACACATCTTGGAATTGTTAATTATCTCAATTTATATACACAGGAATACTATAATCAGTTATCAAAAGCGTCTTATGGTCAACCGCTTGGGAAAGTATTGGCTAATATATCAGATACATTGATTTCAAGATATACCGCAAATGATTATTTCGTTCGAATTCACCTGGAAGAAATTGTTTTACATGGCGATCCGGCTTTGCCCTTTTACAGCAGAGAGAAGCCTGATTATGCCATTGAACCACAATACGTAAAAGCGTCCCCCGAGTTTATTTCTATCGCGGAAAGAAATTTCAAGCTTGATTTGAAGTTTTTTAATATTGGCAGATTTTCGCCCGACTCTGTTAGAATTAATATTAAACGCCAGTTTCCCGATGGCAGTCAGCAGGTAGTTTACGACGCCAAGTGGTCTGGTTTTGCCAAAATTGATTCCCTTGAGCTTCTTCTTTCAATAAATCCTCTTACAGATAAAGGACAAAATAAATTTATCATTACCATTGATCCGGATAATTCCATTGATGAACTATGCGAAAACAATAATATAGTTACAAAGGAAGTGTTCATTTTTGAAGATGAAGTCAGGCCTGTTTATCCTTACAATTACGGCATCATCAGAACATCCAAACCTGTTTTTTATGCGTCTACTGCTAATCCTTTCAGTTCTTCGAGAAAATATTATTTTGAATTAGATACAACAGCATTCTTCAATTCTTCTTTGATTATTAAAGATTCGTTGGTGTCTCCGGGAGGCTCGCTTTCGTTTAATCCGACTCTTTTGTCTTTAAAGGACAGCACTGTATATTACTGGAGAGTTGGTAGCAGGGTTGACAATACAAGTTTTATCAATTGGAATAACAGCTCATTTGTTTATCGTTCTAATTTTAATCCCGGATTCAATCAATCTCATTTTTATCAGTTTACTG
>Ga0315906_10002562_pt1 | contig 25125 bp, 23 predicted proteins | sample LakEriMetagenome_4_FD_203526 | JGI IMG/M metagenome (GOLD analysis project Ga0315906, IMG submission 203526) | Freshwater fungal communities from buoy surface, Lake Erie, Ohio, United States - Buoy 2 MA122 | ecosystem: Environmental > Aquatic > Freshwater > Lake > Lake biofilm | place: USA...
TCTCCATTGAGCACTGAAACTGGAATGGTTCCATCAGTGGTCTCATTGGCCGTCGAAGATTTGTCAAAAACTTGTTCGAGCCGAATAGTTGAAACACCAATTTCGGAGTCTTTGTTAATGAGATCCATAATTACTGGATCAGTTTCGTCTTCGAATCCGATAAGTCGAATCTCGCTACGCAATACATACCCACGTTCGTCACGCACACGACGGCGCACTTCTGCCATCAGCGCCACAACATCCTGCGCATTGCCACCGACATCAGCCTGAATGAAATTGGCATGCTTTTCCGAAACCTCAGCAGAACCAACGCGCATTCCACGCATTCCAAGTTCATCTATTACGGCGCCGGCTGAAACCTTGCCAGGCTCGGGGTTGACAAATACCGAACCGGCGTTTTGTCCACCTGGTTGGTTCTCTCGGCGCCAACGAACCACTTCCTGCAACTCTGCTTCCGAAGCTTCGGGTGACTTAGACCATTCCAGGTCAACAGTTGCACTGAGAACCACATGGTGATCATCGAGTGCCGAACCACGGAATCGCAGCCCGAGATCAACTGCATTCACATGGGCTTCACGACCTTTGCGCAAGTGGAACATGCGCACAGAGGTAAGCGAAGATGCCATGTCGGAACCGTGTCCTCCTGCATTCATTCGTACTGCTCCGCCCACCGAGCCTGGAACTCCAACCCCCCATTCAAACCCAGTGAGTCCACGCGCAACGCTTTGTCGTGCTGCTACGGGTAGTGCAACCGAACCACCGAATAAAGCGATTGGTTCCACTCCTGGGTCTTCGTCGCGATTCGGCAAGTCAACGTAGTCGGCGAGTCCGCTCATGGTGATGGCCAAGCCTTTAAATCCAGAATCGGAGATCAGCAAATTGCTTCCACGCCCGATCACCAGAATTGGCAATTCGACTTCGGCAAGGACAGCACTCACGAGGTACAAATCATCAATCGATGAAACCATCATGTGCAATGCGGCAGTGCCACCAACTTTGTACGTGGTGAATTGTGACAGATCAACATTTCGCTTTGCCTTTGAACCGAACATGCCAAAGGCGTGCTCAAGTGCCTCAGGAGTCGCGGGGCGACGAAGTTGATGAGGGGTACTCACGAACCTCCCCGCAATGCGCGACGCGCTGTAATTACTTCGTCAGGCAACGTTTCGATATCACCACAGCCCATAGAAATACAGAGATCACCAGACCGCAATTCGGTCGCTAGATGTTGAATCAATTCGGCACGCGTCGGCTTCCACGCAAGTGAAGTATTGGGATGAGCACGAGCAATTGCATCGACCACCAGTTTGCCAGTTACCCCTGCTATCGGCGTTGTACCAGAGGAATAGATGTCGGTGATGACCACATGATCTGCCGCAGCGAAACAGTCTGCATAAGTATCTGACATGTGCTGCATGCGATTAAAGCGGTTCGGCTGGAAAACTGCGATGACGCGTTTCCAGGAATCTGTTTCGTCCCTACAACTTGAGAGCACTGCTGAAATTTCCGTCGGCAAATGCGCATAATCATCTACAAATGACACGCCATTGTCGTTTCCTCGCTGGTCAAACCTACGCGAAACACCAGAAAATGCAACGAGCGCAGATGAGATCACACCAAACTCGACTCCGAGAAGCGTCGACATGGCAATCACTCCCAACGCATTAGCAACGTTGTGTTCACCTCTCAACTGCAAAGCCACACGCCCGAGTAACAGCCCGTTGTCACCAGATACTTCGTGGTGCAACACATCAAAAGTCGACCCACCATCGTGAAACTGCACATTGCGCGCGGTGAACTGTGCTGGCGAATGAATCGCATAGGTGGTGACATTGTGCTTCAGCGCAATGGCCGATAGTGATGCGTCATCGGCACACACCACCCTAGGTCCAGCAACTGCGTTGATAAATCGCTCAAAGCTTTCGACCATGTTGTCAAAAGTTGAAAAGTGATCAAGATGGTCGATATCGATATTGGTAACGATGACTGCGCCGAGCGGTAGCTGTTCATGAGTTCCATCGCTTTCATCTGCTTCAACCACCAAGTGGTCGCCGCTATCCCACGTTGCCCCACTGCCAATTCCTCGAACCTCACCGCCAATAATGAAACTTGGATGCAACTGCGCTGCTCGAAGAACCGTCATCAGCATTGATGACGTGGTGGTCTTGCCATGAGTTCCAGCAACACCGATTGAGAGTTTTTGGCCACAGATTAAAGCCAACATTTGAGCTCTACTCAGTACCGCGATTCCGGTAGTGAGTGCTTCAACCAACTCGATGTTTTGTTTTGGAATTGCCGATGAAGCAGTCACTGCGTCGCAATGGTGAACAGACGTGACGTCATGACCGATATTGATGACCACACCAATTTCTCGGAGTCGTTGCACTGTCTCGGATTCCTTAATGTCGCTGCCCGAAACCACATGACCCATTTCGACCAACACTTGCGCGATTGCGCTCATTCCAGGGCCACCCACACCAACAACGTGAATCCGTTTTCTCGTTGACAAGTCAAGTTGCGCGTTTGCTGATTTCACACTTTCGCCTTTGCTGCACCCTCAATGACGCTTGCAATTGAACTTTGGCGATGCACTGCACCCAACTCGCGTGCACGGCTTGCGATCGCTGATCTGCGGTCATCGTCACGAAGCAGTTCCGTAACCAATTGTGAAAACTCGTGCGCGGTCAAGGCATTCTCTTCAAGCAGAACAGCACCACCGCGACTGGTTAACCATTGCGCATTTACTAGTTGGTGATTTTCGGCTGCGTCTTTCCATGGCACAACGACAGCGCAAACTCCTACCGTCGACACCTCCGCTATGGTGCTTGCCCCCGCCCTACACACCACAACGTCAGCGGCAGAATACAACGTGACCATGTCGTGTGAATACGCAATGCGCGAATACGCAAGGGTTCCATTGCCATGATGCATCGTGACGGGCAACTTCACTGCGTCCATGAATCGCTCACCAGCAATATGAATAACACACGTGTGCTCAGTGCTACGCAGACTCTGCACCAAGTGCTCTGTTACGGAGTTCAGCACAGCAGAACCAAGTGATCCGCCCATTACTACTACCACTCGAGCGCTTGCAGAAATTCCGAGCGATTCGCGCGCACTGTTTCGCAATGTCTGCACATCAGCCGTACGCAGATTGCGTCGCACCGGAGCTCCAGTCTCAATAGCGTTTCGCAATTTGCTTGGCACATATGCAACAGCAGACACTGCCGCATATCGCGACTGTAATTTGGTGGCCAGACCTGGCCGACGATCGTATGAGCAGGTGACGACAGGAATGCCTAAATCTCGAGCGGCTCGACATGTGGGAATACTCGCATAGCCCCCAACCGAAATCACTACCTGTGGTTTCAATCGTTTAAGCACGCTTTTTGCGCGACCGAGAGCACGCAACATTGTGGGCACCATCAGCACATTGCGCTTCACTTTTGACAAAGAAACTCCGCGCTGCAAACCGTCAACAGCAAGAAAAGTATGAGCCAATCCAAGCGGCGGAATCATGGCTACTTCTGCCCCGCGATTTGAACCCACATAGTGCAGCGTCGTCATGTCGTGTCCGGCATCGACAAGTAGCTCGGCGATCGCCATTGCAGGAACAACGTGCCCGCTGGTTCCGCCCCCGGTAATAACGGCAAACGTGGTTGAAGCGGGTACGACCATGACCTACTTCATATTACGTGCAACGTTCAGCAACAGACCAACAGCCGCCATTGTCATAAATAGAGATGATCCTCCGTATGACAAGAGTGGCAAAGTAAGCCCGGTTACTGGCATTGCGCCGATAACGCCTCCAATATTGATGAGTGCTTGAACGCATAACCATGTTGTGATTCCACCAGCGAGCAGTGCACCATAGTGGTCACGTGCTCCTCTTGCGGCCTGCATTCCAAGTGAGAGCAACACCATGAATCCACCGATCACACCAACAGTTCCGATGAGTCCAAACTCTTCAGCAATAATCGCAAAAACAAAATCGCTATACGCGAGTGGAACATACCCCCACTTGCCTGTTCCCTGACCTACTCCAACACCAGTGACTCCACCATTGGCAATGGCCAATACGGATTGCCACACTTGGTAAGCCCAGTGACCTTTGTTTCCTTCCAAGTCAGCAAATGCGAAGAATCGATTTTGCAGTCGCGAACTTGTGGCGATTAAACCGATCGAAACCAGGGTGAATGCACCCGTCATCGTTGCCATCCACCGAATTGGTGCACCAGCAATGAACAGTGTCGCCATCACGATGCACGTGAACACAATCGCAGCACCTAAGTCTTTCTGTAAAACGACGCATAGTGTCACAGTGATCGCCCATGCAAACATCACCGGTTTCAACGTCCGTTCCCAATTTGCCATTTCTGCACGTCTGCGCGACAGCACACTTGCGCAATACAACAACATGGTTACCTTCAGAACTTCCGAAGGTTGGAAACGAATTGGGCCCAACGCCACCCATGCACGCGCGCCATTGATTTCCAAACCAATGCCTGGAACCAACGGAAGAACCATGAGACCATACGACGCCCAAAGCGCGTACTTCGCAATGCCGTGCCACTGGTGATACGGCATCCGATAGGTAGTGATTCCTGCGAACAAACCAAAAACGGACCACATAAATTGCTTCTGGAACATCGCCCATGGCGAGCCACCGCGATTCACGGCCTCAATGGAAGTTGTCGACAGCACCATCATTAACCCGAACACGGTGAGCAAGGAAGTAACGGCGAGAATTCCCCAGAACACTTTGTTTGGAGCTGCGGTTGTTAACCGACGCGTCGTACCAACACCTTTTTTGTCGAGAACTGCACGACGGCGCTGAGCCGGTGTGAGCGAAGTTGAAACATTTGTTGCCACGGTGTCCTCCTAGCGATGGTTTCCTGATAGTTCTCGAACGCATTTCATGAAATCGTCGCCCCGTTCACCGTAGTTTGAGTACCAGTCGTAACTGGTGCATCCCGGCGACAGAACCACAACGTCTCCCGCTCGCGCAAGCTCACGCGCGTGAGCAACGGCAGCGCTCATACTTTCTGCAGTAACAACAGTGCAAACGCCACTGAATGCACGTGCAATATCTTCTGCAGAGGCACCAATGGCAACAACTGCTCTCATGCGCTGCGGTTCGCATGCCATTTGCGACAGGTCAAGATCTTTGTTCTTGCCCCCCGCGATCAATACGATGCTGTCAAAGGCGCGTAACGCCACGCTTGCAGCATGTGGGCTCGTCGCTTTCGAGTCGTTATACCAGCGCACTCCATCAATCTCCGAAACGAACTGAATTCGGTGAGGAGCGTTTTCAAACTGCTCTAGAACCTGCGCCACATGTTCTGCATTTGCAAGCCCACTCTCAATACACACTGCAGCCGCAGCAAGCGCGTTGGTAATATCGTGGGGTAATGAGCGCTTCATGCGTGAAACACTCGTGATTGAACCAAACGGTCCACACAATTCGTCCCCTACTACGCGATAGTCCCCCTCTGTTGCACCAAAGGTGACCATGCGCGCAGCACTCGAACGCGCCACTGCCAAAATATTTACATCGTCAATAGGCGCAACCGCTACATCAGTCGGCCGGCAGTTCGCCCACATCTTTGCTTTCGCATCAAAATACTGCTGATAAGAGCCATGCCAGTCCAAATGATCTGGTGCAATATTCAACCAAGCCGAAGACTGAGCTCGAAACTGTTCGGTGTGTTCCAAACGGAAACTTGAACACTCGACCGCAAAAGCCTGCGCATCGGTATCAAGTGACTCGATCAGCGGCACTTCGGTGTTGCCTACTGCTTCAGCATGCAAACCTGCTGTACGAAGAATTGCAGTCATTAACAGTGTCGTTGTCGTTTTGCCATCGGTTCCCGTAACAGCAACCAATGGGCGCGGCCCATTGCTATGCAGTTGTTCCATGCGATAGGAAATCTCAATTTCCGACTGAATCGATACTCCGTGTTCATGGGCGCTACGAATGACCGCATGGCGTCCAGGTACACCTGGTGCTGGTGAAAGCACGTTCACCGCACTCATCACGCGTTGCAATTCCCCATCTTGGGCAACGTTCACAACGCGCGCACCAATTGACTGAGCAAATGAACGATGCTCGTCCGTCAAACTGTCATCACCAAGCACGACATCAATGCCGCGCTTGCGCAACGATGAAGCAACCGCACGACCCGCTACAGCCAACCCAAATACGAAGGTTGCGTCGCGGCCCTGGGTCATCGGGACACTTGATTGGTGAAGTCGGCAATAAAGATTGCAACTGCAGTTGCTACACAAATCCCCGAGATGATCCAGAAACGAATGATCACTGTTGTCTCTGGCCAACCACTGAGTTCAAAGTGGTGATGAATCGGCGACATCTTAAATAGGCGCCTCTTACGACCTGATGCCTTGAACACGCCCATCTGCACGGCAACCGAACCAGCCTCAATCACGTTGATGCCACAAATAATTGGCAACATCAAGTGAGTATTCGTGGTTACTGCCAATGTTCCAAGCGCCGCACCTAATCCAAGTGCGCCAACATCACCCATAAAGATTTGGGCAGGCGCTGCGTTCCACCACAAGAACCCACCACACGCACCAGCAAGTGCTGCAGAGAGCACCGCAAGGTCGAGCGGGTTCACCATGTCGTAGATACGTGGATTACGAAATGCCCAGTACGCAATGATGGTGAACGCCAGAAATCCGAACAGTGCTGAACCTGCAGCAAGACCGTCCAAACCATCCGTCACATTGACGGCATTGGTCGTGCTCCAGACCATTACTGCTGTCCACACAATGAATAGCGGCCCTGATAACTCCCAACCTGGGCTGAGTGCACGAGTAAATGAAATGGTTTGAGCGACGCCGGTTGTTGACGCCAGGATGAACATCAGTACCGCGGTGATTCCAAACGTGATCCAACCCTTTTTCTTCCAGAAAATTCCACGATTGTGCTGACGCTTTACTTTGAGGTAGTCGTCAAGAAATCCAATAGCAGCCAACACAAATACCGTGAGCCAGATAATTGCTGCTTGATCAGAAAACGGAAGGCCATCTCGCAAGTGTGCGACAAGCCAACCAATGAAACCAGCAAACAAAATGGCGATACCACCCATCGTCGGTGTTCCCTGTTTTGCCATCTGATGCGCTGGACCATGGTCTTCTGCGCCAAGAATGGGCTGACCTTTGCCGAGACGCTGAAAGAATGAAATGAGCGCACGAGTGCCAGCAAGTGACACCAACATTCCAACGGCACCTGCAATTAAAACGGCAATCATGATTGAGCTCCTAGAAGTTCACGAGCGACTTGCGCATCGTTAAATGGAAAAATTTCAGTTCCAATGGTTTGAGTGTTTTCGTGACCCTTTCCCGCAATCACAACAACATCTCCACGTTGAGCAATGGAAAACGCCCTACCAATTGCGGCACGGCGATCTAATTCAGTGCACAGCACTTTATGCGAATCGGACGCTGCAACTCCAGCATTGATTTGCACTGCAATCGCAGCCCCAGACTCCGAACGCGGATTATCCGAGGTAATGATCACCACATCTGACTTTGCTCCAGCAATTTCACCCATAGGCCCACGCTTTTCAGCATCACGATCGCCACCGCAACCAAACACCACAATCAGTTTTCCGTTTTCGCTCATGAGCGATCGTGCTGTGTCAAGAACACGTTCGAGAGCATCAGGTGTGTGCGCATAATCCACAATCACATCAAAGTCCTGCCCTGCTTCAATGGACTCAAATCGACCAGGTACAGCTGTAGCGCGATTCAAGCCCTCCGCAATTTTTGTCAGAGGAATATCAAGAGCACGTGCGGCAGCAACGGCTGCTAGCGAATTCATCACATTGAATTGGCCACCCAATTGTGCGCGCATCTGCACACCTTCAATCTCAAACTCGATGTGGCGTGCATCCATGCGAACCTGAGCGATGTCGCTCAAACCAAACGACTTTGCATCAATTGTTATGGTGTCAAGAAGAAGTTGACCATGCACATCGTCGCGATTGATGATGCCGCATGCTGAATATTCTTTTGTAAATAGTTTTGCCTTAGCTGAAAAGTACTTCTCCATTGTCTGGTGGAAGTCCAAATGATCCTGCGACAGATTCGTAAACACGACAGCTTCAAACTTCGTGCCCATTACGCGGTGTAGTTCTAACGCATGTGAGGTCACTTCCATCACTACCGCTTCAACGCCGTCTCGCTCCCAAGTTCCCAACATTCGCTGTATATCCGTTGACTCGGGTGTAGTTCTTGTGCCAGTCAACGTTCCAACCACTTCTGTTTTCCAGCCGTACGCACGCAAGATCTCTGCGAGCAGATGCGCTGTCGTCGTTTTGCCGTTTGTCCCCGTTACGCCAACCACGTGCATCCGCGTGCTCGGGAATTCGCGCAAGGCAGCGGCCAATAACGCCATCGACTTGCGCACATCTCGAACCACAATTTGAGGCACATCAACAGCCAGTAAACGTTCCACAAGCAATGCTGATGCGCCGGCGTCGACTGCCATCTGCGCGAAATCATGGCCGTCTGCATGGGTTCCGCCTACGCAACAAAACAAATCGCCAGCGCTCACCTGACGTGAGTCATGTGAGACATCGGCAACTACCGAGTCTTCACCAATGATTTCGACCAGTAGACCGTGCGTGCCCAGTTGCGCTGTTTCCACCAGATGACGCAATGCCATCTGGCCGGTCGGTGCCGGCGATGCACTCATGATTAGTGCTTCGGTCCGAGCTCTGCTGGACGCTCTTTTGGACAGCCGATATCGGCTGCATCTGGACGAATATCAAGTTCGCTGATTAGCACCTGGGCGATATTTGCAAACACTGGCGCTGCAGCCGTTCCACCAAATCGATCCAATGATGCAGCATTTGGTTCGTCAATCGAAACCAACACCGTAAACCGTGGTTGCTGCGCAGGGATGAATCCAACAAAACTTGCAAAGTACGAACGAGATCCGTCGTCGGCGGCATAGGTTCCGTTGTCCTGGCGCTTGTAAGCGGTTCCTGTCTTTCCGGCAACTGTCATACCTGGAACTTTTCCAAGCGTCGCTGTTCCGAAACAGACAACGTCAGACATCAACGATCGCATTACTGCGGCAGTTTCTGGCGTGATGACCGAATGCTGTTCTTTTGGTGGAATCGATTCATTCAACCCGTCTTTAGTTACGGTTGCCGTCACCAAACGAGGGGCTACATAATTTCCATTGTTCGCCACCACATTCACGCCAGCAATCAACTGCAAAGCCGTTGTGGAGTAACCGTAGCCATACGAAGTAGTGAATTTCTTGGCACCCTGCCACTTGCTCGCTGACTGCAGAATTCCTTTGGTTTCACCCGGGAAGCCGACTGCTGACTTTGCACCAAAACCGAAGGACTTCAAATAGTCATGCAGCTTGTCTGGTCCAATTGTTTGCCCGATCATCAGCGTTCCGACGTTCGAAGAATCTACGAAAATCTTTCGCACCGACATATCCTCAAGCCCGTGTGGGTATGCGTCATTTAGTGGCTGTTCCCACTGCGTGCCTTTGTTTGCAATGAACGTTGGCGGAACGCTGAATACAGTCTTTGAGTCAACCTGACCTTCATTAATTGCAGCAGCAATGCTGAACACCTTTGCAACCGAACCAGGCTCGTTGGCTTCAACTGCTGCAATGTTTCCTGAATCGGCTGAGTACGTTCCATCTTCGTTCAATCGCAATGTTGACATTGCAAAAATCTCGCCAGTGGCGGAATCCATCACGATCGCAGTGCCGCTTCTTGCTTGAAGTCGTGCAATTTGTTGAGCCAAAATGCCATCAACTTGGAACTGAATATTGCGATCAATCGTGGTCACCAGTGTTTTGCCCGGAATTGCCGCAACGCTCTCATCTTGCGTTGCCGGAATTGATTGACCTTTCGCGCTGACTTCGCGAACCTGTCGGCCATTAACACCAGCGAGCAACATGTCGAATTGCAGTTCAAGTCCCGATGTTCCAAGACCGTCTGGATCGGTGCGGCCAACTAGCGCGCGTAGACCTTCACTGGTGAGTTCGCGGCCCGTTTCCTTACGTGACGAAACACCTGGAAGACCTAATGCAATGAGTGAGTCAGCCACCTCTTGCGTTGTCTGACGAGCAACATACGTAAAGCTCGAGGTTTTGTTTTGCAATCTTTCTGCAAGTGCAAGTTCGGCCTCAGGAGACATTGCCAATACCGCTGCGATTGCACGGGCTGTACCAACAGGATCAATCACTTCACGTGGGTCAGCGAAAACCGTGCGAAGCGGAATTGGTATCGCCAGTTCAAGGCCATTGCGGTCGAGAATTGATCCGCGCTCTGCCTTCACCACGTTCACTCGAGTGCGCTGCGAAACACTTGCATCGCGATATTGGCCGGAACCGAATGTTTGCAAGTACCCCGTGCGCAACAACATTGCGCACAGTAGCAACGACACAACAATGCGCACGTACGCCAGTCGATGCGAGATCTTTCCTGGTTTGAGGTCTTCGGTCAGCGTGCGAACGGTTTGTCGCGCCGCAGCGCGTGCAATGTCACCAGCACGCTGAGGTTCGTGACGGCGCCCGCGTGATCCTGCAGCAATGCTCACGGCTGAGTCCCCTCGTTCTGTGCAACGCCCAAGTTCGCAAGTGGGTTAAGTGACGTGATGTTCGATGGATTCGCAAACGCAGGGTCCATTTTCCCTGTCGAGATCACAACAGATGCCACAACATCTTGCGGGACTTCCACAAACTTCGAACCAAGACCTGGCGTCATCATCATGGCTTTCGCCTGCTCACGTAGGTACTCCGGTGCCAACAAGGTGACGCGCTGTTGGCGAAGCTCGTCGTGATACTGACGTGCGAGCGAAATCTCGCTCGTGAGGCGATCCAACTTCAATTGCTGTCCAGCGATGTAAGCCTGCAGGCCAATTACCGACGACACCACCACAAACAAACCGAGCACCATGGTGCTGAAGAACAAAATGGTTCGTTTTGACGTTCCAGGGATGACTGTGAGATGGCGTTCAGGGGGTATCGATTGTCCACCACGTGGTTGCCGTTGCGGCACCCGTTCTGTGTTGATCGCTAACGCCATCTCAGCAGCCGACCTTTTCAATAACCCTGAGTCGCGCAGATGATGCGCGGGGGTTGCGTTCAATTTCTTCCGCAGATGCATGCTCTGCGACACGCACCTTCTTCACCAACTTGCCCGAGGACAAGTGGTGTTGGAATGGAGTTGCGATAGTGGTTGCTCCTGGACGAGTTTCTGCATCGCGGAACGCCTGTTTCACAATGCGGTCTTCGCCTGAGTGATACGACAACACAGCAATTCGGCCACCCACTTCCGTGGCGGCAATTGCATCCGAAATTGCTTTCGGCAAAATTTCGAGTTCCTTATTTACTTCAATGCGAATTGCTTGGAACGTGCGCTTCGCTGGATGCCCACCGGTGCGGCGAGCTGGTGCAGGAATCGCGCTGGCAACAATCTCTGCAAGTGCTGATGTCGTCATGACCGGGCGTGCAGCAACAATTGCTTTGGCAATGCGGAAGGCAAAACGCTCGTCTGCGTGTTCGCGCAAAACGTCGGCAAGTTGCTGAACTTCGTAACCATTCACGACATCAAGGGCACTGAACTCTTGTGTGGTGTTCATACGCATGTCGAGTGGTCCGTCATTGCGATACGAAAAGCCACGATCTGCTTCGTCGAACTGCGGTGAAGAAACTCCGAGGTCAAACAGAGCACCAGAGATTTTTGGTACGTGATGCAACTGCAAGAATTCCGCAATGCCGTCAAAGCGACCTTGGTGAAACATCAGTCGGCCTTCGAATTGTGGTGACACCTTGCGTGCATGTTCAATGGCCATCGGGTCTTGATCAATGCCGAACACGCGCATCCATGAATACGTGGAGAGCAGTCGCATTGCGTGGCCAGCGCCGCCCAACGTTGCATCGACAACTACGCCGTGTGGAACTGCACCGAAAAGTTCGGTGATTTCATTGGCCATTACTGGCTCGTGATTAAACGTTGAGTGAGTTGCTGGTGAGTTCATAGGAAGGTTTCGACGCTTCGTTGCGTGTTCTCACTCGTGTAGTGCCTCGCTGTACTGCAGCCCCCCGGCCGGCGTTGTCGTCGGGATGTCTCCCCGATTCGACGAAATGGAAGCGGGCGGAGTTGGGGCTGTCCATCTTGCTGACCGAAGGACTGCAGTACAGCGAAACGCTCATATGAGGAGCGCTCGCAAAAAGTGGTGTGGTCGATGCGCTCCTTTCCCGCTACTCGCCTGATCCGGCGATTTGCTCGATTCCCAAAAGGACGACGCGCTCATGGCGCTCTGGGTCCCAAATTTCAACGCGGTTGTAGTTACCGCTAACAAGAACGCGTGAATTCAGTGTGAGGCCGGCGTATTCGCGCAACTTTTCTTCGATGTTGATTCGACCCTGGGCGTCTATGGCCACTTCGAAGGTGTTGCTCGCCTGAGCACGCTGCTGGTTGAGCGACATCTCGCCCTTACGAACCTTTTCCATGGATTCCCGAGCGAACTCTTCAAAGCTGTCAGCAGTTAAGACATCCACGCACTTGTCTCGCCCAATGGAGAGAAAGCAACGAGGTTCCAAGCGTGGGCGAAACGATGCAGGCAAAGCCAAGCGACCCTTTGGGTCCAGCTGCCGATCGTGCACTCCTACGAACAATGTGTCCTCCGCTACCCTCGCAAACCCTTGTGGGGCTTGCTTTCCCGTGTATTGCTGCCGTTGAAAGGAGTCCGCACTCCGGATCAACGAGGAATACGATATCCCCACTTTCCCCCACTTTGGTGTATTTCTCCACCACTTTCCCCCACTTTTTTCGGGACAGCTCAATGCTCCAAAAGGCTTATTTCATTGGTGAATACGGGAACTCAAAGCCAAACTGGCCGAATTCTCGGAAAAAAACTTTTGCTAGAGGGGCAGATGTGACACGAAAGTGTCGACAATCGCCTGCTGGCTCGCCTGAACCACTGCGACTCGATGCGCAATCTCACTCAGGTTGCCTGGCGTATTCATTACATACATCTCCACGTCACGTGGATTCCACTTCGAATAAATGGTGCATTGAAAGCGCGCATAATCGCGTGTGCGTCGCTGACTAATGCCAACAAGTTTGCTCAGCGATTCATCATTTCGTTGAACCACTTCTCCCGGTCCAACCCCAGCAAAACACAACAAGTCTCCCCACTGATCGCTGCTCAGTGATTCGTGATGAACCGAAACATTGTTTTTGCCAAGTGCATTCAGCGTCTGCACCCATACGTCGCCCAACCACCACGAAGCCTGCGCAACGTCATTGCTCCACAACACATCGCCTCGCGGAACAACGACATCAAGCCACACGTGTTCGCCTGGTGCAAGAAACACAATTCCACCGCCACTGCGACGACGAACTACTTCAATTCCGTCACGACTGCACTGTTCGCCGTTCAACAGTGATTCATCTTGGCGTGAGCCAAGCACCATTGCTTTTTGCGTTATGCGCACATCCCAAACCGCACGTTCTGCAACAAGATCACGACCATGTTGTGCACCCGCAGAAACATGTTCGGTGTATAACTTCCACGATGAGTTAGGAAGCGTGGGCAAGATATTGCTTCCATGCATCGGGCACTCGCCCAACAGAAACAGAAATCCATGCAAGCTCGCGTGGCGCATGCGGTTCGCTTGCAAGCCTCATGCCCGCTTCTTCCGGCGTGCGATCGCGTTTACGCAAATTGCACGGCCTGCATGCGGCAGTTACGTTTTCCCACACGTTCATACCACCACGCGAACGTGGCATGACGTGATCAATGGAATCCGCGACTCCTCCGCAATATTGACAACGATGATCGTCGCGAGCAAACACTGCACGACGCGATAGTGCAGTTCGACGGTGATACGGAACCTTCACTACATAACGAAGCCGAATGACCAATGGCCCTGGCATTGAGAAATTCTCTGCGTGCACTTCCGTTCCATCGTCTTCAACGATGTCTGCTTTGTCTGAGAGCACCAGACACACGGCGCGTCTCGCAGACACGACACTGAGCGGCTCGTACGTTGCATTGAGAACGAGCGCGCTACGCATGGTTAGCCTCGCCGCCCTCGGCGACTCAACCTGGTCGTACTCTGCCAATCGCGCGACCATTCGAGATAATCAATGATGTCGTGTATCTCTGGGTCGCGCTTCGTTCCGCCGTATTGGGTTGTGGTGCGAAATTCAACATATGCAGGCGTAGGCAATGGCAGGAATGGCGGTTGCTTCCACCAGCCTTTTGGAGCCAAACGAACTGCCTGTCGAACTGCGGTAGTCCACAACCAAGGACGCACCAATAACGCTGCAATCAGTTTGGCAAGAGTGGAAAAGTTCATCATGGCGTTGCGCTCAGACTAATTGGGCTTTGGTTCCTTTGGCAGACCAAGCACCATTTCTCCAATGATGTTTCGCTGCACCTGCGAGGATCCTGCATAGATCGTTCCAGCGCGAGCATTGAGGAATGTTGTCGCCCAGCTCATGGAGTCATTCGGAGCGCCAGCATCGTCAGTTTGAAATGCACTTGATGGCTTACGACCCGATGGCACCAATGCGTCCATTCCCATGATGTCAATTCCGAGTTCGGTAACCACCTTGTGATATTCACTCCAGTACAGCTTGAAGATTGCACCGTCTGGGCCTGGATGATGTCCCGCCAAGAACTGCGTCAGCGTACGCATACCGAGATAGCGCATTACTTGCACAACCGAATAGCACTTTGCGAGTCGCTGACGAATGCGTGGGTCAGATGCAACACCCTTCTCACGAGCAAGATCCAGTAAGCGATCAATTTCAGCTTGAAAACGAATTGGTGCAGTTGCCGCTGCTTCGCCTCGTTCGAAACCAAGCAGACCCATGGCCACTGCCCAACCGTTGTTTACGCCGCCAACAACATTTTCTTTTGGCACGCGAACGTCGGTGTAAAACACTTCGTTGAATTCACTCTCACCAGAAATCATCTTGATTGGACGAACTTCAATACCTGGCTGACGCATGTCAACAAGCAAGAACGAAATGCCCTTGTGCTTCGGCGCATCAGAGTCGGTACGCGCAAGCGTGAAGATGTGGTCAGCCAAATGACCTGCCGATGTCCAGATCTTTTGTCCGTTCAAAATCCATTCGTCACCATCGAGCACCGCCTTCAGACCAACATTGCTCAAGTCGCTACCAGCGTTTGGTTCGCTGTATCCCTGACACCACACATCATCACCAGAAATAATGCGCGGCAAGTAATGCTGCTTTTGCTCTTCGGTGCCGAATAACAACAAGGTGTTACCCAACATTTGAATACTGAACACATCGTTTGATCCACCAGTTGGAACACCCTTGCGCTCAAACTCTTCCGCCGCAATTACTTGCTCAAGAGCCGACAATCCACCGCCGCCATATTGTTTCGGCCAACCCATGGCGAGGTATCCGCCCTTTGCCAACACTTGCCGCCACTGCGTGACGAACTCTTCCAGCGGTTTGCCTTCAAGTGTTCCAATGCCCTTCCAATCACTTGGCAGGTTGTCCTTCAAGAATGCTTGAACTTTGAGACGGTACGCCTCGGCTTCTGGCGTGTACGAAGGTTTCATGGGCTAGACGCTAGTCGGCACGTCGAAAAGCGAAATAACCGAACGCACGGGAAATACTGGCGACTACTCGCGGAACATGGAGCGCGCCCGAAAGCCGCCCACTTTGGCAGCCGAACGCAACGTATCGGCAACGTCTTTCATGCCTGCCTTGCTCATTGCCCGCAACTGATGCTCAATCACCAGAACACAAGCAAGCATGCCGAGGAAACCAAGGAACGCGACCAAAAAGTGCACCTGCAATGTGGCCACGGTGAAAACCAAAGACGCGACTACGCCCAACGCAGCCCAACGCACTTTACGAATGGCATGGCTATACAAACCTGACGACGAAACCGCTTGCGCAAATTTCTTGTCGGTGTGGAGCTGCTCTTCGAGCTGGCTCAGAATTCGTTGTTCGTCTTCAGAAAGTGGCACAACCACATTGTTCCACGAAATCGGCTCAGACTCAACGCAGGGAGTTTTATTCCTCTGAACTCAGCGTTTCCCCACTGTCGTTCGGACCCCATTTGGATGCCCCAGGCTTGCGCCCAGACCGCAAGGTACTTGCTGGACGGATAGCCGAGTCACCAAAGCGACTACGAATATCGTCGATCGCTCTCGTGGCAGGAGCCCATACTTCATCCAACGCCGCGATGTCTGTGGTCAGAGATCCATCATCGAACAGACTCAGTTGAGGTTCGTGCTCCTCAAAATTGCGCGTGCTCAGTCCAATAAGACGCACGCCTCGAGAAACATCGAGCCCGTTGAGTAGCGGCTCAATCATTTGCACCATTGCTTGCGCTGATGTCACTGAAGCTGCCTGCGTGTTCGAGCGGGTGATGGTTTGAAAATCTGAGAACTTCACTTTTAGCGTTACGGTTCGAGGCACTAATTGATCTTCCCTGCATCGTCGTGCAACTGCATCGGCAAGACGAACCAGATGAGTTCGCAACACAGATTTATCAAAGAGGTCATGAGAAAACGTCTCTTCATGCCCGATTGACTTTGTTTCGCGATCGGAAACTACGGGCGATCGGTCTATCCCATTTGCCAATTGCACCAAATGCGTAGCGTGCGCTTCGCCAATGGAATGTTTCAACGCAGACACTTCTGCAACGGCTAGATCTGACACTTTGCTAATTCCAATTCGCTCCAGTTTTTCCAACGTTGCTGGGCCAACACCCCACAGTGACTTCACATGCATCGGCCGAATGAAATCCAGTTCAGTACCGCTCGGCACTTCAACAACTCCAAGTCCTGGAGTTACACCCTTTTCATCTGCAATTGGTTTGGCTCGCTTTGAAGCCAACTTGGCAATGAACTTGCTCGGCCCAATACCAACGCTGCAAACAAGTCCAACCTCATCAAGCACACGTGAACGAATTGATTGGGCGATTGACACCGCGCTGCCAAACAAACGCAGTGCGCCTGTCACATCGAGAAACGCCTCATCAAGCGACAGACCTTCAACAAGTGGTGTGTAGTCGCGGAAAATGTCAAATACCTGCGAGCTCACCTCCACGTAGGAACTCATGTCGCCGGGCAAAAAGATGGCATGAGGGCATAACCGTTTCGCGCGCGATGAAGGCATGGCAGAGAACACGCCAAAACGACGTGCCTCATACGAAGCAGCTGCCACTACTCCACGATTTCCGTCGCCACCAACCACCACCGGCTTACCAACTAATTCTGGGCGTCGGAGCAGTTCAACTGCCACGAAAAACATATCCATGTCCACATGCGCAATGGTGCGCAGTGATTTACCAGTTTGCATCTCCACTATGTGCACAACGATACGACAACTACGCTGTTGTCGTGTCCACTACTCCCGGTTCAGAACGCCCCCTTTCAGCGTTGCCATCGATTCGCGCTCGAGCTATTGCATTCTCAGGCATCCTCATTTCAGGTATCGCCGGCGCCGCAATGGGCTACCTCATGGTGGATGTGCAGTGTTCAGGATCGTGCGCCGTTCCAACCGGAATTGGAATGTTCACTGGATCATTTATCGGTGCATCAGGGATGAGCGTTGTTGCGGTACTTGCATTGCGTGCAATTGGAGAATGGCGAGAGCTTGCAGATAAGGAAACCCGCACTTCGTGACCCTTGCCAACGAATTACTGCTCGTTGCAAGTGATCTCGCTCGTGCAGCGGGCGACATGGCACTTGCCGGTCGCAAGGCTGGACTGCAGAATGTGCAAACAAAATCGACAGCCACCGACATGGTTACCGAGTTCGATCGCGCGTCAGAAAAACTCATCGTGGAGGGCATGCGCGAACGGCGCCCACTCGATGCCATTGTTGGCGAAGAGGGTGCATCAATTGCCGGCACTAGCGGCATCACCTGGTACATCGACCCAATTGATGGCACGACCAACTTTCTGTATGACCTTCCTGCTTGGGCGGTGTCAATCGGCGCGGAAGACAGCGACGGTCCACTTGCAGGTGTCGTATATATACCCGCGCTCGGCGAAATGTTTTCTGCGATTCGCGGTGGTGGCGCGTTCTTAAACGACTCACCAATTCGTTCGAACAGCATCTCCGAAGTTTCCCAAGCATTGGTCTGCACTGGGTTTAGCTACTCAGCAGAGCAACGCACCATTCAGGCTCAACGGGTTTCCAAGTTCATCCACCAAATTCGCGATATTCGTCGCGCAGGCGCAGCAGCAATCGACCTGTGCTTTGTTGCATGCGGTCGTATCGATGCATATTTTGAAGAGAACCTCCACCAGTGGGACATCGCTGCCGGCATCCTGATAGCCCATGAGGCAGGTTGCCGAAGTGGTGATTTCGCAGGCAATGCCCCAAGACCTGCCGAGATCTTGACCACTGCCCCAGCCATATTTGACCAGCTCTCAGGTCTGATCATGGCTGCAAGCGCAAAGAAAGAGTAAACATTGTGACTGTGGGTATTCGCGTATTGGCCGTTGAAGACGACGAGCGAATTCGCGCATCCGTAAAGCTCGCACTTGAAGACGAAGGCTGGATAGTTGACGAGGCCGCAAGCGGCGAAGAAGCCATTGCCATCTTCTCCAAACACCCAGCCGATGTAGTGCTGATCGACATCATGCTTCCCGGCATTGACGGTTTCGAATTGTGCCGCAACATTCGTAAGTCAAGCGACGTCCCAATCGTCATGGTGACTGCGCGCGCAGATACTCACGACGTTGTTGCTGGTCTTGAAGCCGGAGCCGACGATTACCTCACTAAGCCATTTGCACCAAAAGAACTTGCTGCTCGCATTCGTGCACTATTGCGCCGCGTGAGACCTTCGAAGCCTGGCCACTCCAAGTTGGTATTTGGCAATTTGGAAATCATTCCCGATGAAGGAAAAGTACTGCTCGACAATGCGGAAGTCGAACTAACAAAAACCGAATTCCGATTGCTCTGCGAACTGGCAAACGACCCTGGTGGAGTGTTTAGTCGCGAATTGTTGCTGGACAAAGTGTGGGGATACGGCTACTTCGGCGACGGCCGTTTAGTAGACGTACATATTCGACGACTTCGCATGAAGGTAGAAACCGATCCAGCCAACCCCACACATGTGGTGACGGTTCGCGGGCTTGGCTATCGCTTGCAATCGTGACCGACATTTTTTCTGACGAATCCAACGCTCGGTACCGCCTAAACCGCACGCGCAAACTGATTCGCACTTCGGTGCACCGATTACGGCCGCGAAGAATTGGTTTGCGAAATCGAATCTTGCTCATCTTCGTTATTGGAGCACTGCTCCTCTCGAGTGTTCTTGCCTTGGTGACGTATTCATTCACACGATCAAATTTGGTGGAACAACGTGTAGCAGCAGAAACTAACCAAGCCATCACTAATGCCCGGCGAACGCAGAATGATCTCATTCGTTCTTCTGCGGAGGTACTCCTTTCCCTTGATCAGGGCGGCACCGCACATCGCATGATCTACTTCGACAATAAGTGGACAAGCAGTAGTCCACTGTTTTCCCCACAGATGATTCCTCCTGCTCTCCTGCAGCGCGTGCAACGCGAGCAAAAAGCAGCAACCATGATCGTGGACAGCCTGAAAGGCCAGGCACTTGTTGTTGGAATTCCACTTCCGCGAATTAACGCTATGTATTTCGAATACGACAATTTGCGGGAAGTTCGTGATGCTTTGCAGAGCGTTCGATTAGCTCTTGCTCTTGCTGCCTTCACCACAACATTTGTTGGTATTGCCCTTGGCGTGTTTGCTTCGCGACGCGCAGTGCGGCCACTTGCCAATGCCGCGCAAGCAGCTCGCGCGATAGCCGATGGCCGACTAGAAACGCGTCTTGAGCCCACAGACGACCCTGATATGCAGGCTCTCACTTCGGCATTCAACGACATGGTGACAACTCTGCAAGAGCGAGTTGAACGCGATGCCCGATTCACATCAGATGTCAGCCACGAATTGCGAAGCCCACTGATGACTCTGGCTGCTTCTGTGCAAGTACTTGAATCACGGCGCGATGATCTTCCAGAGCGGTCGCAGGCAGCACTCGACTTACTGTCGAGCGATGTTGTTCGGTTCCAAGGCCTTGTTGAGGACTTGCTTGAAATTTCGCGGTTCGATGCGGGCGCTATTCGGCTGGTACTTGAGTCACTGTCACTCTTTGAATTCATCAAGCAAGCCGTGTCGGTCAGCAGTCTTCCTCGAACTGAAATTCGATGTGATGACATTGCTGCCCTCGTTGCCATTCAAGGAGATAAACGGCGTTTGGCGCGTGTTATTGCAAATCTCATTGACAATGCGCGAATACACAGCAGCGGCAAACCCAAAATTGTCATTCAACTCGCCGATGAGGAGCCACCTGCATCCAATGTGTGGATTGTCGTTGAAGATGATGGCGACGGCTTAATTGAAGGAGAATTCAGCAAAATCTTTGAGCGCTTCTCACGTGGTGGCGCTGCTGGTAGGCGCGCTGGAACCGAGGGTGCTGGTCTTGGGCTTGCTCTGGCCAGAGAACACGTGACGTTGCACCGTGGCAGAATTTGGGCGGAGAACCGTGCAGATGGAATTCGTGGCGCACGCTTTATTGTTGAATTACCAATTGATACGTCTTCAATGAACGATGAAAGCATGAACGATGAGCACCGTCTCTAGAAACACTTCACAACGGTTGCGAACAATGCTTCTGGCTGCGATGGTTGTCGCGCTTCCCTTCCTTGGCTCGTGTTCCATTCCTACCGACGATCAGCCGCGCGATATCAATCCATCGCAACAGAGCAACCTGAACAAACCATGAGCGACTCTGCTGTCGTCATTGCAATTGATGCAGGCACAACCGGAATTCGTTCGCGTGCTGTATTCGCAGATGGCAGGCCATCGGTTTCGTCATATCAAGAATTTACTCAGTACTTTCCAACCCCGGGCTGGGTTGAACACGACGCAAACGAAATTTGGAATGCCGTATACAAAACGCTGAGCACCGTCATCACTCAAGTGAATGCGCCAATCTCAGCCATTGGCATCACCAATCAACGCGAAACCGTTCTGGCTTGGGACAAGACGACAGGCAAGCCATACGGCAAAGCAATCGTGTGGCAGGACCGACGTACCGCAGATCGCTGTGGCGAACTCGCTTCAGAGCTTCCACTTGTGCGAGCGAAAACTGGCCTCGTTCTTGATCCGTATTTTTCTGGTTCAAAAATGGAATGGCTACTAGTGCACGGCAATGTACCGGTTTCACCAAACCTTGCACTTGGCACCATTGACTCGTGGATCATCTGGAACCTCACGCAAGGCGCTTCGTTTGTTACCGATGCTTCAAATGCAAGCCGCACCATGTTGTTCGATATCACCACAATGCAATGGAGCACCGAACTCTGTTCGATGTTTGGTGTACCGATGCATGCACTACCAACAGTTGTTCCATCAAGTGGCCGCGCAGGCGTAACAACAGCATCGGCTGGAATCCCCGCAGGAATTCCCATTTCAGGAATTGCTGGCGACCAACAAGCCGCCCTATTTGGTCAGGCATGCTTCGAAACGGGAAGCAGCAAGAACACCTACGGCACAGGAAGTTTCGTGCTCATGAACGTGGGCACCACTTGCCCACCGCCAACCGAAGGAATGCTCACCACGGTTGCTTGGGACTTAGGCACTGGCGAAACCACATACGCACTTGAGGGCGCGATCTTTGTTACCGGTAGCGCGATTCAATGGCTCCGCGATGGCATCAACATCATCGACCATGCTTCACAAATTGGACCACTTGCAGAATCTGTGCCGAACACTGGCGGAGTTGTGGTTGTTCCGGCATTTACCGGGCTCGGAAGCCCATGGTGGGACCCCTATGCTCGCGGCGCAATTCTTGGCATCACGCGTGGAACGACGAGAGCACACATTGCGCGAGCTGTTGTGGAATCAATCGCCTTCCAAACACGCGATGTCGTAGATGCCATGTCCAGCGCTGCAGGTGTTTCTGTCACCGATATGCGGGTCGATGGTGGCGCGGCAGTGATGGACATTCTGCTGCAACTGCAAGCAAATCAACTCGGAGTCAACGTGCTTCGTCCACGCGAACTAGAAACGACAGCGATGGGTGCCGCTTATCTTGCAGGTCTTGCTGAAGGAGTGTGGCCTTCCCTGCAATCTGTTACCGATGCATGGCAACTTGATCAGCAGTTTGCGCCTTCACTTTTCGGAACTGAGTCAAACGATTACGAGCTGTGGAAGCGCGCTGTCAGCCGTTCGCTGCAGTGGGCTCGTGACTAGCGCGATTCGTTCAACGTTTCGAGCAACATTTCACTTACCCGATTAGCAACCATCACCACAGGCAAGTGCGTATTTGCACGTGGCAAGGTCGGCAAAATTGATGCGTCGCACAACCACAAATTTTGATAACCAATCACTTCTGCACGTTCATTGACCACAGCCATAGCGTCGCGACTATTTCCCATTGCGCACGAGCCGGCGGCATGCGAATATGAACCAACTTGCTGCAAAGCCCAATCATCAATTTCGTTGTCAGTTGCGTCGTTTATCCACTGCGCAGACGTTCCATTGGCATCACTCAATACCGCACCAGCAACTCGGCTCATTGAAGGTGAACTTGCCAATTGGTGGGTAAACCGAACAGCATCGCGCATGGCTTCCTTGTCTCGCTCGTCACTCAGTGAGTTGAACATCGCAATTCCAGTACCCGTTGCTTCGTCGTACTTCACTTCACCACGAGAATGCACCCGCATCACACCCGCAATCAATGCACCAAACATTCCCAACTCGTCGGTTTTATTCAGCGACAACACATGAATATTCGCATTGCCCTTCTGCGATGACGTTCGAACGTTGGCACCGATACGTATTGCCGAGTGTTGTTGCCGTTGCAAAGCCAACGTGATTGCGATTGATGGGTGGTCTTGCAGACCTGTACCAATTCCAGGTCGATCAATACCGCTACGGCGCAGCAGTACCGGCGTTGCAAGAGCGCCCGCACACAACACGACACCTCGTGCTTCTATGAGATCCCCATTTGCAAGTCGCACTCCAACAGCACGGGATGCTTCAATAACTACAGATTCAACCACCGCATTCACACGCACTGTCAGGTTCGTTCGAATTCCCAGCGGTGCAAAATAGGTCTCCAACACGCTGTGGCGCACACCATTGCTCATGGTGAGCGAGCAGAACCCAGCACCCCGTCTGCTCTCTGTATCGCGTGCCAATCGTTCAACTCGCGGAACACCCGCAGTAACCGCAGCGTCAACTAGCGCAACATCAACTTGACCCGCTTCGCTGTGTTGAACATCGTGCAAACTGTCGGGCATTGCAGCAAACGTTTTGCGCGCGGTGCCCCAGTTCCAACCCGCGCACCCAAAATCGCGCTCCCATTCGTAGTCATCATGTATCCCCGTCATGCCAACCATGTAGTTGCGCAACGAACTTCCACCAAGTGCACTACCCGACTCCAGCAACAGCACAGAGATTGTTGGATCTGCGGCCAACCGGGAAGCAACCACAACTCCAGCCGAACCTGCACCCACCACCACGATGGGTAGTTGGTTGCGTGCCGACATTGTGCTTACGAGTTGTTGGTTGCCAAAGGCAAGCCATGCAAGTGTGCATGGTCGTTATACCGAACAAGTGCAAAATGTCCTGCGCGCACCTCTACCAATTCGGTGATTGAACAATTCTTCGTGTGCATTTCAAATGCTCCAGTCGCTGGAGTTTGCATGGTCAGCCTCAGCACTGCATCAACTACGCCACCATGACAAGCAACCAGAACCGACTTACCCGGATACTTGCGCAACAAAGTTGACAACGCTCCAGACACACGCGAATGAAACTGAGCAATGGTCTCTCCACCTGGGAAAAACTCCGCATGCGGATCTGCGCTCCAGTCGGGCGGGCCGTGACGACGGACGAATTCATCAAAGGTCAATCCGTCACATTCGGGACCCGGATCATGCTCGCCGAATCCTGTGTCGATGTTGATGGGCAGGCTAGACAGCGCTGGAGCAATGATCTCTGCTGTCTCGCGTGCGCGTGGGAAACCACTCGACATCAACACATCAACCGACAGTTCTTGTGTGTGTGCCAGCCGATCGCGCAAGCGTGCTGCTTGAAGTTTTCCCAATTCGGAGAGTCCGTTGCAGGTTCGTGGTCCGCCAAGAATTCGATTGACCGTTACGTTCGACTCGCCGTGCCGCACCAGCACGATGCGGGTTTTACTCATACCAATTTTTCGACGAAGCCTTCAAGCTGACGAAGATTACGACACTCGTACACGCCATCGGTGAAGCTGCCGTACTCACCCACTACCGAGTCACCAGTGTTCCAGTAACTCTTTGGTTCAGGATTCAGCCAGTACACGTGGCGTCCACGCTTTTGCATTTCTTTCACCACCCACGAACCAGTTGCGTGGTAGTTGTTTCGCGCATCGCCCAGTAACAAAATGGTCGTCTTCGAGTTGATGTCTTTGCCGTAACGCTCCCAGAACACCTCAAAGGCGTGACCGTAGTCTGAGTGACCGTCCACCCACACCACATCAGCTTCGGTGTTCACACGATGAATTGCGTCAGAAATGTCTTCGGTGTTTTTGAAGTAGCTCGTCACTTCATCAATGCCATCGATGAATACAAATGAACGTACTTTCGAGAACTGTCCTTGAATGGCGTACACCAACATGAGTGTGAAGCGCGCAAACGCAGCGACGCTTCCCGAAATGTCTGCCACCACCATGAGCTCGGGCTTTGCAGGACGCGGGTACTTAAACTTCGGATCTGCTGGTACTCCGCCATAGCTCAGCGAGTGGCGAACCGTATTCCGGAAGTCGAGTGGACCCTTGCGTCCATGGCGACGCTTGCGAGCAAGACGAGCAGCAAGCTTGCGCGTCAGCGGTTGCAAGGCCTTCTTCAGGCTTTGCATTTCATCGCGGCTCGCGTGCATGAATTCGACATCTTCCGGCAATGGTTTACGCAACGTTTTCGCCATTGCTTCTGCACCTCTATCAGCAACAAGCTTGCGCCGAATTTCCGCCTCTACTTCTTGCTTGAACTGTTCAATGCGACTTTCAAATTCATCTTTTTCAAGTCGCTGTTCAAGATTGG
>Ga0315906_10002563_pt1 | contig 25114 bp, 26 predicted proteins | sample LakEriMetagenome_4_FD_203526 | JGI IMG/M metagenome (GOLD analysis project Ga0315906, IMG submission 203526) | Freshwater fungal communities from buoy surface, Lake Erie, Ohio, United States - Buoy 2 MA122 | ecosystem: Environmental > Aquatic > Freshwater > Lake > Lake biofilm | place: USA...
AGGTTAACCCCCAGTTTCTGGTACTGGACAAACAGTTTAAGGGGGCGGGCGCTCGTTTTTCCGCATCCAAAAAACTGGATAAAGACTCAGAAATTAGCGCGTACGCGGACCTGATGGCAGGGAAGCCCGACGGCAGGGATACCTTTGTAAAACCCCAGAAGTTTGGGGTTGAGTACCGCAAGACGTTCAAATCGGGCGGCAAGGTTTCGGCCTCCTCCCGTGCTGATGGTTGCTGCGTCAAAGGCAAAACCAAAGGCACAATGAGATGAAAGCCCCGCAAAAATCGCTCAAGGATTGGGGTGACCAGAAATGGCGCACCAAGTCCGGCAAACCGTCTTCCAAGACGGGGGAGCGATATTTGCCCGAAGCTGCCATAAAATCGCTGTCACCGGCTGAGTACGCTGCCACCACCAAGGCCAAGCGTGCTGGCAAAGCCGCAGGTAAACAGTTCGTGGCGCAGCCTAAACGCATCGCCAAGAAAACAGCAGGGTTCAGATAATGGCTACTACTTCCGGCGTTTCAGCGTTCAATCTGGATTTGACAGAAATCGTCGAAGAAGCCTTCGAGCGATGCGGGGCGGAGCTGCGCACGGGTTATGACCTGAAGACAGCACGCCGCTCTCTGAACCTGATGTTTGCAGACTGGGCCAACCGGGGCCTGAACATGTGGACGTTCGAGCAAGGCACGATCGCGCTGACGGCGGGCCAGAACACCTACGCGCTGCCAAGCGACACGGTGGATTTGATCGAGCACGTGATCCGCACCGGGGCCAACAACGTGGCCACCCAAGCCGATCTGACGATCACGCGCATCAGCGTCTCGACCTACGCCACGATCCCCAACAAGCTGCAGCAAGCCCGCCCCATCCAGATTTGGGTGCAGCGCCTGAATGCCCAGACAAGTCCCACAGGGCTTCAGCTTAGCGGCGCGATCACGTCCACCGCGACAACCATCACGCTTGACTCCGTTGTGGGCCTGCCCGCCGCCGGGTTCGTCAAGATCGGCACCGAGATCATCGCCTACGGGTACATCTCCGGCAACACGCTCAACAACTGCGCCCGAGGCCAAGCCAACACAACGGCCGCAGCCCACAGCAACGGTGATGCGGTCTACTGGGAGCAACTGCCTGCAGTGACCGTTTGGCCAACCCCGGACAACACCCAGCCGTACACGCTGGTGTACTGGCGTCTGCGCCGCACACAAGACATCGGTGGCGGTGTCAACGTGGCGGACGTGCCTTTCCGGTTCATCCCCTGCATGGTGGCAGGCTTGGCGTACTATCTGGCAATGAAGCTGCCCAACGCAGCGGATCGCATGCAAGTGCTGAAAGCTCAGTACGATGAGGCGTGGCAGCTTGCCCAAGACGAAGACCGTGAGAAGGCCGCTGTGCGGTTCGTGCCACGGCAGATGTTCATTGGGAGCGGCACGTAATGGGTAATCGCTATGCGTCAGGCAAGAACTCGATCGCCATGTGCGATCGTTGTGGGTTTCAGTTCAAGCTGACCGCGCTGCGCAAAGAGGTGATCAAGACCAAGACGTACAACCTGCTGGTGTGCGATTCTTGCTGGGACCCAGATCAGCCGCAGCTTCTGCTGGGCATGTATCCGGTGGATGACCCACAGGCGGTGCGCAACCCTCGCAGGGACACCACGTATGTGACGGCGGGCACCAATACAGACGGTTTCAACACCGGGGGTTCGCGGGACATTCAGTGGGGCTGGAACCCTGTTGGCGGTTCCCGGGGTTTTGACAATGCGTTGACGCCAAATAACTTGGCTTTGACCGTGGAAGTTGGTACAGTTACAGTTCAAATAGGAGTCTGACATGGACAAAAAAGACCTCGCGCAAGACAAGAAGATGGTGAAGTCGGCCGTGCGCAAGCATGAAGCCCACATGCATCCCGGCAAAACACCGACCAAGCTGAAAGCTGGTGGCAAGACCAACAGCGATATGCTGCAGTACGGCCGCAACATGGCCAAGGTCATGAACCAACGCAGCCCCGGTAAGAAGGGAGCCTGATATGGCAACTAAAGCTGGACGCCCCGTTCCGTCGGGGGAAAAAACCACAGCAACTCGTGTTGCTGGCCCACAACCTCGAACTGTCGTTACCCCAGTGGTCGGCGTCGAGCCTGCCAAGAAGACCATGCGAGACACCAACGTGTCCGTGGCCAACGTGCGCAGCCAAGACTACCCACCTACCAAAACCAGCGGCATCAAAATCCGTGGCACTGGTGCAGCCACCAAGGGCGTGATGGCTCGTGGCCCAATGGCGTGAGGTCTGAATGAACTACACCGAGTTGAAAGCGGCGATCATCGCCTACACAGAAAATCAGGACGCTTCGTTTGAGGCGGAGATTCCTGTGTTTGTGGAGCAGGCTGAGCAGCGCATTTTCAACATGGTGCAGTTCCCATCGTTGCGCAAGAATGTGACGGGCTCTACCACCAGCAACAACAAGTATCTGGCATGTCCTTCGGACTTTTTGTCGGTGCACTCGCTGGCAGTGGTGGATGCTTCGGGTAACTACGAGTACCTGCTCAACAAGGATGTGAACTTCATCCGGCAGGCGTACCCGAACCCCAACGACACGGCGTTTCCCAAATACTACGCTCTGTTTGGCCCGCAGTCCAACGACATCAATGAACTGACCTTCATCTTGGGCCCAACGCCAGACGCCACCTACGTGGCCGAGCTACATTACTTCTTTTATCCACCGTCGATTGTGACGGCCGGGACTTCTTGGTTGGGTGACAACTTTGACAGCGTGCTGCTTTACGGTTCGCTGGTCGAGGCGTACACCTACATGAAGGGTGAAGTTGACATCATGCAGGGCTACGACATGAAGTTCAAAGAAGCCGTAGCATTGGCCAAACGTCTGGGCGATGGACTGGAGCGTTCCGACAGCTACAGAAGCGGCCAGTACCGTTCGCCACCGCTACCTCAAAACAGAGGGGTAAACTGATATGTCAATCGTACAAACCGCAACCACTTCGTTCAAAGTCGAGCTGCCGCAGGGTGTCCACAACTTTGGCCCCACCTCGCCGGACACGTTCAAGATCGCTTTGTATACCGCCGCTGCGGACCTTGGCTATGCGACAACCGTGTACAGCACCTCCAACGAGGTGACTGGCGCGGGCTATTCGGCCGGTGGCAACACGCTGACCATCACGACCACGCCTGTGGCGGCAAACAACAGCAGCAACGTGCCCACGGCATACTTCAGCTTTGCCAACACTTCTTGGACTGGCGCTACGTTCACGGCCCGTGCGGCTTTGATCTACAACAGCAGCGAAGGCAACAAGTCTGTGGCGGTGCTGGACTTTGGCTCCGACAAGACCGTCAACAACGACACTTTCCAAATCATCTTCCCAACAGCCGATGCCAACAGCGCAATCGTGCGAATCTCTTAAGGAGCCATCATGGAACACAGCAAAGCAGCCGACAGCGTTACCGCAGGCATGACCACAAACCGCGCTGGCGGTGAGCGCGTTGGCGCGGGCGGTGTCTTCACCGTCACTTGCGTGGGCGCAGACGGCAAGGAAAAATGGTCCGACTCGTTCCACAACCTCGTGGTCAATCAGGGTCTGCAGGACATGAACAGCAAGTACTTTGCCGCTTCGGGTTACACCGCCGCTTGGTACTTGGGTCTGGTCGAAGGCCCCGGCTCCGGCACAACATTCGCCGCTGCCGACACACTGGCCTCGCACGCTGGCTGGACTGAGTTGGTGCCCGGCACTGCTTACACTGGCAACCGCAAGGCTGTCACGTTTGGCACGGCCACAACGGCTGATCCATCGGTGATCACAAACTCCGGCAGTCCATCCTCGTTTGCCATGCTGGTGAACAGCACTGTGGTGGCTGGCGCGTTCTTGGCCAGCGTGAGCAGCGGCACTTCCGGTATCTTGTTCTCTGCTGGTGACTTCACTGGCGGCGACAAGACCGTGGACAACGGCGACACCCTGAACGTCAGTTACTCTTTTTCCCTTGACGCGGCATAACTAGATGGATACACTCTAAACTTCAATGTTTGGAGTGATCATGACAAGTTTTAAACGGCTTCTTGGAGTTTGGCGGACCATGCACAACCGGTGCTACAACAAAAAGCAGAAATGCTACCCCGACTACGGTGGCCGGGGTATTGTTGTTGATAGCCGCTGGCATGGCGCAGATGGCTTCCAAAGCTTTTTGAAGGATATGGGTGAATGCCCCGAGGGTGCAACGCTTGATCGCAAAGACAACTCCGGGCCGTATAGCCCTGAGAATTGCCGGTGGGCAACCAGAGCAGAGCAGGCAAGAAACAAACGAAACAACCGGTTCATCACCGCCAACGGGGAAACAAAAACACTTCGAGAGTGGGCCAATTCGCTCAAGTGTTCACCTGCTGCAATTTTGTACCGGATAAATAAAGGCATGGATGAGGAAAAGGCGGTTACGATGCCAATTCCAAGCAGGCCAAATTCAAAACTCACACTGGAGCAAGCCGTGTACGTCAAAAAAACATACCCAACTTTGTCGATGCAGGCGCTTGCAACTCAGCTTGGCGTGAGCAAAAAGTCAATCCTCAATATCGTGCACGGAGTAACTTTCGTGGACGCAGCCTGATAGGGGCAAGTGGTGTTTGGTGATGTCACTTTTGCCCAAGCACCCTTCGCCTCTTTAGGCGGGAATACGTTCGCCGCCACGCAACCAGAAGCCGCTGCAGCGGTGGCTTCCTTTGAGGCCCCAAGCGTCATTCGCGGCGGCATCATGAGCGAGACTGCTACGGGCCAAAATACCCAATCGGTCATCGCCACAATGGTGGCTACGCAGGCTGAAACATCCTCTGCATCCAGCGTTCAGTCGGTCATCGCCAACATGGTGGCCAGTATGCTGGAGCAGGGCACGGCCACAGACGCTCAAACGGCCATCGGTACGTTCTTGGCATCGCAAGCAGAAAGCACCAGCGCCACAGCCGCTCAAACAGCCATCGGTACGTTCTTGGCCGCGCTGTCGGAAACAGCCACAGGTTCGGACTCCATGAATCGGGGCTTGCTGATTTCAGTGGCAATTGCAGAGAGCGCGGCGGGCACGGCAACTCAGGTGTCGCAGGTCATCTTCAATGGCTCCATCGCGGAAGCTGTGAGCGCACTGAGCACATTTGGCGTCATCAAAATAGCCAACGTCTACCCAACCGGCGTGCAGCTCACCATCAGCATCGGAGGGGCGCTGGTCTGGGCGGTAATTGACGACAGCCAGAACCCAAACTGGCAAAATATCAACGACGTGCAGTCCCCCGGCTGGACGCAGCTACCGTCGTAAGGACACAAAATGGCATTGGCACTCAAAGATCTACCGTCGTAAGGACACAAAATGGCATTGGCACTCAAAGATCGCGTCAAGGAAACCACCACCACAACTGGCACGGGCACGGTTACGCTGGCCGGTGCAGCTTCGGGCTTCCAGTCATTTGCGGCGGTGGGCGACGGCAACCAGACCTTCTACGCCATCGTGGACTCAGCTTCCGGCGACTGGGAAGTTGGTGTTGGCACATACACATCCTCCGGCACTACGCTGTCTCGCACCACGGTGGTGTCGTCCAGCAACGCAGGGTCCTTAGTGAATTTTGGCGCTGGCTCCAAAGACGTGTTTGTCACATACCCATCCTCACGGTCGGTGTATCTGGACGCTGCGGGCTCCGCCGTCACCACGCTGGACATCGGGACTCTGGGCACCAGCACGGCCAACATCACCACGGCCAACATCACGTCCGGCACGGTGTCCACAACTCCGACCAGCGGCAACGACATCACCAACAAGACCTACGTTGACACCTTGGCGGCGTCCGGCATTCACTTCCACCAGCCCGTAATGGTTGAAAGCCCAACTAACCTTAACGCAACTTACAACAACGGCACTGCGGGTGTTGGTGCAACGCTTACTAACGCGGGAACGCAAGTTGAGTTAATTATTGATGGCATCTTCACATCGCCGGGTGATCGCGTTTTGGTTTATAGCCAAACCAATCCAATCGAGAACGGCATTTATGTTGTCACAGTTGTAGGTACAGTTTCTACAAATTGGGTGCTAACACGCGCCAGCGATGCTGACACCTATGTAATTAACAGCGCAAACGGTCTGAGCGAAGGTTCCACGGTTTTTGTTCAGTTGGGCGCGACAGGCGCGGGTGAGACCTACACCTGCAACACAAGCGGCGTCATCACGTTTGGCACGACCAACATTACGTTTGCCCAGATTTCATCAGCGCAGATTTACAGCGCGGGCACGGGCCTGAGCCTTTCTGGCACGCAGTTCAGCATCACCAACACGGGCACTGCTGGAACTTACGGCGACGCCGCCACGGTGCCGGTGATCACCACCAACGCACAGGGTCAAGTCACAAGCGTCACTCCCACAGCCATCGCCATCTCGGGCGCAGCGGTCTCGGGCAACATCTCTGGCCAAGCCGGATCGGTGGCCAACGCCCTGACAGCGGGCACATACCTGACCGCTGCTGGCACATACGACGGCTCCGCAGCCCGAACCTTTGCGGTGGACGCAACTGACGCCAACACAGCTAGCAAGGTTGTAGCTCGGGATGCCTCGGGTAACTTCAGCGCGGGAACCATCACAGCCACACTGTCCGGTGCAGCTACAAGCGCAACCACAGCAACCAACCTCGCAGGCGGCGCGGCCAACCAGATCGCGTACCAGACCGGCTCGGGGGCAACGGCTTTCGCTACGGCCCCATCGGCATCCAACCAAGTGCTGAACTGGAACGGGTCTGCGTTCACATGGAGTGCAGGCACCATCTCCGGCGTGGCTCTGGGCTCAAACCTGAACACCCTGACGTTTGGCACCTACCTGACCGGCACGAGCTACAACGGCTCCAGCGCCGTGACGATTGCCACCAACGCCACCAACGCAAACACAGCCTCGACCCTTGTGGCGCGTGACGCTTCGGGCAACTTCAGCGCGGGCACGATCACTGCGACTTTGAGCGGTAATGCCACGACAGCCACCACTGCGGCCAACGTAAACAACGGCACCCTGACCATGAACGTGTCGGGTACGGGCCTGTCTGGTTCGCAGACTTTCACAGCCAACCAAGCTGGCAACGCCACGTTCACCGTCACCTCGAATGCCACCAGCGCAAATACAGCAAGCACAATCGTTGCCCGGGATGCCTCTGGCAACTTCACTGCTGGAACGGTATCCGTCACAAGACTCACTGCAACCCCGAACACATCCGGTGTCAGTACTGGCATTACTGCCGTAAACGGGGATATGACTGCGTACCGCACCGGCGGCACAACCGGTGTGATTTACCTCAGCAGTTCAGGCTCCAATTATCTCTATTGGGATGCAACCAACTACAACCTAAACGGCGGCAACTTGGTTGTCACGGGTAACGTCACGGCCTATTCTGATGAACGCCTGAAAAAAGACTGGGCCGATTTACCTGCCGACTTCATCGAAAAATTGGCAAAGATCAAGCACGGCACGTACACCCGCATTGATTCCGGCGACCGACAGGCTGGTGTATCCGCACAGCGAATGCAAGAGTTTCTGCCAGAGGCGGTTCAGACTGATGAAAAAGGCAACCTCTCCCTCGCATACGGTAACGCTGCGCTGGTCGCCGCTGTAAAATTGGCCGAGCGTGTTGTCGCACTCGAAGCCCGGTTAGCCGCCCTTGAGGCGAAAGGATAATCATGTCAAGCACCTTTTCCAACCTCAAGTTCGAGATTATCGGCAACGGTGAGCAGTCGGGCACATGGGGCACCACGACCAACAGCAACATCGGCACGGCCATCGAGCAAGCCATTGTGGGTATGGCAACACTGGACTCCGGGGACTTCACGGCCAACGTGGCTACCCTGACGCTGACCAACACCACCGCCCTGCAAGATGCCCGGGCACTGTGTCTGAACATTGCAGCAGGCGCAGTATCCGCAGCGGGCACGATCAACGTCCCCGCCATCGAGAAGCCCTACATCGTCATCAACGACTCCAGCTACGCGGTCACCGTGAAGGTCTCCGGCCAGACTGGCGTAGCGGTCCCTGCTGGCACCCGCACCATCGTGTACAACAACGGCACGGACGTGGGAACCCAGCTCAACTGGCTGAACTCCCTGACGCTTGGCACAGCCCTGCCCATCGCCTCTGGCGGTACAGGTACAACGTCCACCACCTTTGTGAACTTGGCCACCAACGTCACCGGCACATTGCCTGTGGCCAACGGCGGCTCCGGCGGCACCACTGCAGCAACGGCCCGGACAAACTTCGGCGCTACCACGCTGGGCGGCAACCTGTTCACCATCAGCAACCCGAGCGCGGTGACGTTCCCTCGGTTCAACGCAGACAACACCGTCTCGTCTTTGAACGCTGCGGACTTCCGCACGGCCATTGGCGCTGGCTCTGGCGGCGGCTCTGTGACTTCGGTCGCTGGTACGGGCACAGCCAACGGACTGACGCTCTCGGGAACCGTGACATCCTCGGGCAACATCACTTTGAGCGGTTCCGTCACAAGCCTGACAACAACCAACTTCACCATCATGGAAGAAAGCGGTAAGCTCGTGATCAAGTACGGCGGCACCGTGGTGGCCTCGTTCAGCAGCGCGGGTGCCCTGATCTCCGCAGACAACATCACCGCCTACGGCACCCCATAAGGAGCAAGCATGACAATGCCAGCAAGCGGCCCCTTGAATATGGGGGGCACAACAAGCCCAGTTAGCGTTGCCGCTGAACTTGGCCTGAGCCTGACCGCGACCATTTCGATGAACCAAGCCAACGTCCGTACCCTTGCGGGCGTCGGAGGCAGCGGCACAACGTGGAGCATGAGTTCTCTGTACGGGAAGTCGAACGCTTTGAATGTCGAGTATTTGGTTGTTGCTGGCGGCGGAGGCGGCGGCGCTTGGATTGGAGCTGGTGGAGGTGGTGCTGGCGGGTATCGTACGCAGTCAGCCGCTATTGCAAAAGGTACTGGTTTTTCTGTTACGGTTGGCGCTGGAGGCGCTGGCTCCACAAATATTGGAAGCGATGGTTCTACCTCGTCTTTCAACAGCCTTGCCTCAACAGGCGGGGGTGGAGGGGCGAATAGTTACAACAGCGGGTCTTCTGTGGGCAGGCCGGGCGGCTCTGGCGGGGGTCACAGCGGTGCGGGTATAGCAGGGCAAGGAAACAATGGCGGTCCATATACGCAACCCTGCGGGTATCCAATAGGTGGCGGGGGTGGAGGCGCTGGAGGCGCTGGATATAGCAACGGTAGAGGTGGTAATGGTTCGGCATGGCTAAACGGCACCACTTATGCGGGCGGCGGCGGCGGCCAATCAACTCTATCCTACGTTCCTCCGGGTGGTACGGGCGGCGGCGGCAACGGAGCTAGTTCTGGGTCCGTGACTTATCCAATTGCCGGGACTGCCAACACTGGCGGCGGCGGCGGTGGTGGCTCTGTGGGTAGCGGCGGTAGCGGGGCTTCTGGCGGCTCTGGTGTTGTGATTATTCGCTACGCTGGAAGTCAAGTTGCTACTGGCGGAACAGTCACTTCAGCCGGTGGGTACACCTACCACACCTTTACCTCTTCGGGGACGTTTACAACATGAGTCATTTTGCGCAAATTGATGAAAACAATGTTGTCCAGCAGGTGCTGGTCATTGATCAGGCTGAGATTGACACAGGCAATTGGGGTGACCCGGCCACTTGGGTTCAAACCAGCTACAGCACTCATGGCGGGGTGTACTACACCCCAAACAGCAACCCACCAACGCCAGACCCGGACCAGTCTAAAGCGTTTCGCAAAAACTACGCAGGGGTTGGTTACACATGGGATGGTGTAGGTTTTATTCCGCCAAAGGCGTACCCATCATGGGTCATGAACAGTTTTTCGTACCTCTGGGAAGCTCCTGTGCCAATGCCAGAGCCAAACAGTCCGCCGTTTTACGAGTGGGATGAAGCCACAGTTTCATGGGTGTTGGCACCAGACCAACCCCAGCCAATCCCAAGCACAGACAACCCCGGAAGTGCACCCGATGTTATTGGCTAAACCCCTTAATAGCCTTGGCTCCATCCGTGGGGCCATGTACGACTTTGAGAAGGCTGGAGACGTCCTTCCGAAGCACAACCACACCGAAGACAATGTGCACATCACCATTGTGGCGCGTGGCAAGATCAAGGCGTACTCCCATGATTGGGAGCTGGAGGCTATGGCTGGACAGATTCTGGATTTCCGTCCCGGAGAGCCGCATGAGATTTTGGCTTTGGAAGACAACACACGCATCTTCAACATTGTCAAGAACCCTGACCTAAACGCGCCCATCGGGCCAATGGACTACCAACAGGAGCAACCATGAAACTGATCGCCATCATCCTCTGCGCCCTGTCCCTGACGGGCTGCGCCACTGCCGAGTACCAAGCCTATGCCGAAGCTCACAAAGCGCAAGCAGCGGCCCAGACAGCCCGTTTCCAAGCACTGGCCCAGATCGCCCAGCAAGGCGACACCACGGCCAAGGTTGCCGCAGTCATGTCCCTGCAAATGGGTGGTGGTCAACAGAACGCTCAGATTAACGCCCCCAAGAACTGGGCTGACTACGCCATGCAGTGGACGGGTCTGTTGTTGCCAACTGTCGGCCAAATCTACACGGTCAACAAGCAGACTTCTCTTGGCATGCGTCAGTCCGACAACGCCACGGCTCTGGGCATCAGCACCAACCAAGCTTTTGTCGGCATGGCCTCGCAGATTCAAGCGCCCGCAGCCAACGTGACAACCATCGGCGGCAACGGTGTGATCGGTTCAGGTAGCTACTCGATTGGAGCAAACAGTGGAAGCAACTCTGGCAACTCTGGTCGGATTGCTGGTGGCGGTATTACTGACAATACATCTGTTCCTACCGTAGTCCCCACCACAACGACTACGACAACCAGCACACTGTCCTGCACAAACGGACCCTGCTGATGAAAGACTGGGCCGTAGCATTCTGTGCAGCGGCCCTTCTGATCGGGCTTGTGGTTTGGTGCGCAAGTGTAATCGTGCGGTTTGTATGGAGTTTGTAAATGCTTGCCGAAATTGCTGCCGCCAACGCAGCCTTTGCAGTAATAAAAGGTGCTCTGGCCAACGGCAAGGAGTTGCACCAGCTCGGCTCCCGGGTCTTTGATTACTTCGACAACAAGGCCAAGATTCAAGAAGAAGCCACCAAGAAGGGTGGTGGCTCCGACCTCGCTGAGTTCATGGCGCTGGAGCAGCTCAAGCAGCAGGAAGAAGAGCTTCGTGAGCGGATGGTCTACGCAGGTCGCCCGGGTATGTGGAACGACTGGGTAAAGTTTCAAGCTGCTGCGGCACGCAAGCGCAGAGAAGCCAAAGAGGAAGCCGCCCGAGAGGCCAAGAGGCGTCAGGAAGAGCTTGAGAAGATGGCCGAGTACATCGCCATCGGCTTGGCGACTATTGTGCTGGCTGGCCTGATGGTTGGTGGTTTTGTCATCTACATGAAGCACCTGCGATGAGCGACGAGAAGCCAAACGCCAACACAACCCTCGACAAGGTGCTCGGGTATGTGGACTCGCCGTTCAAGCTGTTTGCCATCCTTGTCATGGGCGTAGTGGCCTTCGCTGGCTACTTCCTGTGGCAAAACCAAGAGTTCATGAGGGATGCCTACAAGGAGTCCAAGAAGCTGCCAGAGATAAACACGCCTCGTGCGGATGAAGCCAGTGCCATGCTGTTCAAGCAGACGGGCGCAGCCGTTGTGGCGATCTTCAAGGTCAACCCTCTGTTCAACTCTCGGGTGGTCTACAAGGCGTACACGAAGGACGGCAGGGACAAGAGCATCGACGACATCGACGTGGGCCTGTTCACACACAGCACCCCGAACAACAACGATGTGGTCAAGCTGATGACGGCGGAAATTCCGTGTGGCCCATACCGCTACGCGCAGTCCGAGGTGGGCCTGTGGTACATCGAGAAGGGTGTGACGTTTACATGCCGGATCAGCGTACCGCCAGATCAGAACCGCTTTGTTGGACAGATCACAGTCGGCTGGCCGCAGGAGCCAGAAAACCTTGAACAAGTAAAATTCATGCTGGAGATTGCCAGCGCCATGCTAACCAAAAGGGGTAACTGATGCTTTCACTTTTCTCAACTCTTGGGGGTCTTCTGATCTCCGGTCTCCCGAAACTGCTGGAGTACTTTCAGAACAAGGCCGACCAAGCGCACGAGCTGAAACTGGCTGCGCTCCAAAACGAGCGTGAGCTGGCTATGGCCGCACAGGGCTTTGCTGCCCAACTGAAGATTGAAGAGGTCCGCACCGATCAGGTTGCCATGGAGACCGATGCCCGGATGACTGAGGCAGCTCTTGCGCACGACGAGAAGGTGCTTGAGAAGGCTTCCACATGGGTTGCCAACTACGTGGGCACTGTGCGCCCCACTGTGACTTACATCTTCGTGATTGAGCTGGTGGCGATCAACGCCTTCATGGCTTGGTATCTATACCAGACCCCCGGCCTGATCACCAGCATTGACGACATCATCCGCTACTCCGACCTGATCTTCAGCTCCGACGAGATGGCGATGCTGGGCGGAATCATCGGCTTCTGGTTCGGTAGCCGCCAGTGGAGCAAGAAGTGAAACTGAGCAAGGCAGGTGAAGACCTGATGCACAGGTACGAGGGCAAGCGCTCTCGGCCCTACCTTTGCCCGGCGCACATCTGGACGATCGGCTACGGCCACGTCCTGTACCAAGAGCAGATCAGGCTCCCCATGGTCCGGCCACCGGGCAAGACCAAAGAGGACATTCCCATGATCCGCAGTGAGTTCCCACTGAAACCGGAGGACAACCGTGTCTGGACGAAAGAAGAGATCGACGAACTATTCCGAATTGATGTCGGAACTTTTGAACGGGGTGTTCTTCGTCTTGTGCCCAGCGTGGTTGGGCGTCAAGGCAGCTTCGACGCTCTGGTCTCTATATCCTTCAATTTCGGGCTAGGCAACTTGCAGCGCAGCACCATCCGCATGAAAGCAAACCGGGGTGACTGGGAGGGTGCAGCCGATGCGTTCCGGGCTTGGACCAAGGGTGGCGGCAAGGTTCTCCCCGGGCTGGTTAAGCGCCGAGAGGCCGAGATTGCGCTGTTCTTAAGTTAAGTGCGAAAATGTCGCAACGCTGAGGTAAACCATGCCACTACAGAAAATACTGTTCAAACCGGGGGTTAACCGGGAAAACACCCGCTACACCACCGAAGGCGGTTGGTACGACTGCGACAAAATCCGCTTCCGTCAGGGCAACCCCGAGAAGATCGGCGGCTGGACACGCTTCAGCCCCAACACGTTTTTGGGCGTCTGCCGCTCGTTGTGGAACTGGATTACCATCGGCGGCGCGAACTTGATTGGTGTGGGCACAAACCTGAAGTTTTACATCAATCTGGGCGGGCAGTATTTCGACATCACCCCCATCCGGGCAACACCCACCATCAATGCCAACCCGTTTGTGGCCACGCTGGGCTCCAGCGTCATCACCGTCACGGACACGGCTCACGGCTGCTTGACCGGGGACTTTGTAACCTTCAGCGGCGCTGTCGGTCTGGGCGGCAACATCACGGCAGGCGTGCTCAATGCCGAGTATCAAGTCACTGTAATTAACGCAAACAGCTACACCATCACGGTGTCGGCCACGGCCAATGCGACTGACGTGTCTGGTTCCCCCGGTGGCGGAGCTTCCGTGGTTGCTGCGTACCAGCTCAACACTGGCCCTGAAACGCAAATTCCACTGGTTGGATGGGGCGCAGGGGGTTGGGGTTCTGGTGTTTGGGGTACGAGCGCTTCCGACCCTATTCCTTTGCAGCTCTGGAACCAGTACAACTACGGTGAAGATTTGCTATTTGGCCCCCGTAGCGGCGGCATTTATTACTGGGACTCATCTGCTGGTACGGGAACCCGTGGGGTCAACCTAACCGTCTCCGGCGATGCAGACACACCGCTGTTCCAGAACAAGATCATCGTGTCGGATTCTTCGCGCTTTACTCTGGTATTTGGCACCAACGATTACGGCTCCGCCACAATCGACCCCATGCTGATCCGCTGGTCTGATCAGGAAAACTTCCTCGTCTGGACCCCCGCCATCACCAACCAAGCAGGCAGTATCCGCCTGTCGCACGGCTCGGAAATCATCACCGCCATCCAAACCCGACAGGAAATTGTCACGTTCACGGATCAGGCGCTGTACTCGTTGCAGTACCTCGGACCACCCTACGTCTGGGGCACCCAGTTGCTGGGCGACAACATCTCGATTGCGGGCCCAAACGCCGTGGCACTGGCTTCTGGGGTGGTGTACTGGATGGGCGTGGACAAGTTCTACGCCTACGATGGCCGTGTGCAAACGCTCAACTGCGACTTGCGTCGCTACATTTTCAACGACTTCAACCAAGATCAGGCGGCGCAGGTTTTTGCGGGCACCAATGAGGGATTCAACGAGGTCTGGTGGTTCTACTGCTCGGCAGGTTCCACGGTGGTGGACAAGTACGTCATCTACAACTACCTTGAAAAAATCTGGTACTACGGCACGATGGGCCGCACCGCGTGGCTGGATTCCGGTTTGTTGAGCTTCCCGATTGCTGCGACCTACATCAACAACATCGTAAACCACGAAGACGGGGTGGACGACAACTCCACAGCCGTGCCGACACCCATTGCGGCCAACATCTCGTCCTCGGAATTCGACATCGGGGATGGCCACAACTTCGGGTTTGTCTGGCGCGTGTTGCCAGATTTGACGTTTGATGGGTCATCGTCTTCCCCTACGCCGCAGATCACCATGACGCTGCAAGGACTGCAAAACTCGGGTTCCGGGGTCACCAGCTCCGCCGGTCAGGGCGTGATCAAGGGCAGCACGTACGTCATAACCGAAGAGTTCACCGGGCAGATTTACACCCGGGTGCGCGGGCGGCAGCTCATCTTCAAGATCGATTCTTCGCAGCTTGGCACCACATGGCAGCTTGGCGCTCCCCGGATTGACATCCGTCCTGACGGGCGCAGGTAATTATGGCAACAGGACCAGTATCCAGCCGGTTAAATACCCCTGAGCCTCCCAGCCTCCCGCTGGCTACGGAGCTGTACGAGCGCCGGTATCAGGATCAATTCTCCAACGTGTTGCGGTTGTTTTTCAACCGCCTGATCAATGCGCTGAACTCGCTGCTGGGCACAAACGGGGGCTTGTACCTCCAAAACCCCCACGCCATGCTGATGAGCGATCAGGATCAGGCCAACGCCAGCATCACGGCAGCGAACCAGTTGAGCTTCAACCAGCCCGTGATCACGCAGGGCATCCGGGTGGAGAACACGGATGAAGTTTGGTTTGACAAGACCGGCCAGTACCTCGTGACGTTCCGCTTGCAGGTGAGCAACCGCAGCAACGCTGTGCAGGAGTTTGAAGTTTGGGCCGGATATGACGGCACAAATTACCCGCTGTCCACCACCCGTGTTGATGTCCCTGCCCGCAAAGATTCGAGTACGTGGGGGCACGCTGTGGTGACTGTCTCCGGCATCTTCACTGTTGAGGACCCTGACACCGAGTACCTCACCATTAAGTGGTGGGCCAGCAGCACAGATGTGTTCCTTGAGCACTATCCGGTGGGCACATTGCCTGCTCGCCCAGAGATTGCGTCAGTGATTATGACCGTCAACAGCATCTCCCGCTTGCCGTAATTGCCCAAAAAGACCCCTCGTGATACCATCCAATAACCCATTTTCAGAGAGGCGCAAATGAGCCTACACGCCCTTGCCAACAACATGGCCGCTAAAGGCCGACACGGCGATTCGATGCTGGTGCACATGACACCCAACGAAGTTGCTGGCCTAAACGCCCTTGCACAAGTGCATGGCGAGAATCTGACCATCAACCCCGAAACGGGTCTGCCTGAAGCGTTCAACTTGAAGTCCCTGCTCCCGATGATTATTGGCGCAGGCTTGACGGCTACTGGAGTCGGTGCTCCTCTGGCTGCTGCTATGGTTGGCGCTGGCTATACCGCTGCTACGGGTAGCTTGGAAAAGGGTTTGATGGCAGGTATGGGCGCGTACGGTGGCGCTGGTTTGGCAGGGGGTCTCAGTGCTGCGGGCACGGCCGCTGCGAGTACGGCCGCTCCAATTGACGCCCTTGCAGGAATGGAAACGGCTGCTTTGGAAACTGCTGCGGCTCCTGCTGCGCAAGCTACTCAAGCTGCCAGCGCGACTCCAATTGTCGATAGTGCAAACTTTTCCCAAAACGCGCCAACTTTGTTTGGCTCCTCGACGCCAAGTGCGTACTACGGCCCTTCTTCGGGTGCGGAAGCTATGACCGTCGGCAACCCCGTCAATACAGCAGCCATGGCTCCCGCAGCAGCGCCCGCGCCGCAATCGAATTTTCTTTCTGGCATGGATGCAGCGGCCCTCGAAAACAAAGCGGTCAGCGGATTTAACCCCGCAAACACGGACGCGTATACAAACGCTAAACGGGGTTTGTCTGGGCTTATGGATAACCCAGCCTCGCGTGAAGCCTTCATGAGCAATGTTGGCGGTGTAGGTGGGCTGGCCAAGTATGCTGGGGCAGCAGCGTTGCCAGCAATGCAGCCGGAAGAGCAGGAGGCCGAAAAACCTGCCGAGGGTAACATCATTGATTACAGCTACGACCCCATCAGCGGCAAGTACCGCAGGCTGCGCTCGACGCCTGCGTCGCAATACAAAAGCACAATGTATGCCAAGAACGGCGGCATCACCAGCCTTCTGAGCTTTGCGGACGGCGGCACAACTGGAGATGCAGCAGCTATACGGGCGGAGATTAAAGCAGGCCCCCAAACCCAAGCAGCGTTGGATGCCGCGCTGCTGAAATACACCCCTGCACAAATGGCAGCGGCGTTCCCCGAGTTTGGGAATGTGGCCGACTTTAACAACGCCACCCTCGATGCGTACAACCGAACGCAAGAGCAGGCCCGCCTTGCGCAGAAGCAAGCCGTTCGAGCGGACATGGCCGCAAAAGGCGAGGAGTTCAGGATCGCCAACCCCGGCGGGAACGTGACCACAACAAGCACGTCCCGCCCCACCATGTCGGCCATCCCTCAAAGCGAGATTGACGCGGCGCGGGCCAAGTTGACGCCAGAGCAGCGCAACTACATTGACTGGAAGATCGAGCAGACCGATCCAATGCAGCATGAAAGAGTTGGCGACCAGTTTGCCCGTGCGGGGGTCAACCCATATTTGGATGCAGCGGGAGCGCAAGCAGCAATTGATCGCCGCCCAACCGGTGAATGGACTGATCCTAAGTGGCGTGAAAATCTTGCCGCTGAACGAGCAGCAGAGGACGCCAGACGAAAGGCCGCTGTTGAAAATCCCGGTCCTTTTGTGACGGGCCCCGGACCCGGCCCGACAACTGGCGGCAGTGCTGGCAGCAATGTTGACCCAACCACACGCGCAATCCTTGACTGGTACAACGCAAACAACGGCCGCACAGACCCGCAAGCGCAGGCAGATTTGAACAAGTGGCTTGCCACTTCTGGGTTTACAGCGGCGCAGATCAACAAAGCGTTACCGCAATGGGGGGTTGCGGACTTGCAAAAGGCCATCGACACCGCCCGTAACCTTCAAACAGGGTCGAAACCGCCAACAACGACACCCCCAACAACGACACCGACAACAGGTGGCATAAACAACTTGCCAGTCACCAATGCGACGATCCCTGCGTATGCGGGCACAAACAGCCCCACAGGCGGCATAAGCGGCTTGCAAGTGCTGACGCCACAGGGTGTCATGGGCGGAAGCGAACGCGGCGGTACGGTCAGTAACGTCTCGCAGATCATCCCTGCGTACCAGCAGTACTGGCAGAACGCGCCTGTAGGCAGCACCGTTGATTTTGCTGGTGGCAAGCTGTCGCGGGTGAGCGGCGCACAAGCCGTGTTTACAGACAAGAACGGCAAAACATACAGCATGGGGCCAACGTCTGACCTGAACATCATTGCTGCACAGAACCCCGCTATTGGGGAGACATGGCGCAGCGAGTTTGGCATGGTTCCGCAGAACTACATGCAGGGCGAGTCGGCAAGGGCTTACGAGTTCTTGCGCGGTAACGAGCCTTACTCTGTAAACCAACAGATCAAGGGTATTGCCCGCCCCTACGGCGAGATGGCGATGGGCTTGCCCGGCGCTACGTTCGGCAGCAACGCGGTGCTTAACCAGCGCGACATCAATGAGGCAACGGCGCAGCAAAAAGCCGACCCCGCCAATAAAGGCATAAACATTCCAGCTCCGCAGTACGGTTACGGCGTGACCAATCCCGGCACGTACAACATGGAAACCGTGTATGACCCCAACACTGGGCGCTACATAACGAACAACATGTACGAAAAACCCGCAGATGTGATGGCGGATGCCAAGGATGTGAAAGAGATCGCATCTAATATCCTGCCCGGCGGTTCTCATGGCGTGAAAAACGGCGGTCTCATGCACATGGCCCAAGGCGGTCTTGGCGCTCTGGCCGGTGGCGGAGCGGCTGCGCAGTATGACCTTGGCGGCTACTCGGATGGCGGACGCTTGCTGCGCGGCCCCGGGGATGGCGTTTCGGACTCAATCCCTGCGACAATTGGCAACAAGCGCCCTGCCCGTCTGGCTGATGGCGAGTTCGTGGTGCCAGCGCGTATTGTGTCGGAGCTGGGTAACGGCTCGACTGAAGCCGGTGCCCGCAAGCTGTACGCCATGATGGATCGTGTGCAGAAGAACCGCCGCAAGTCTGTTGGCAAAGGCAAGGTGGCCGTCAACAGCAATTCGTCCAAATTTTTACCAGCCTAACCATGCCCTTTTACCAAATTGATCCCCGTGAGTTGCCTCAAGTTTGGCCGATTGCAGCCCCGTTGCTGCAAAAAGCAATTGACATCGACCCTAGCGCGATCACTATTGAGCAGGTCGAGCACTCAGTGCGAACTGGGCGCACCTACTTGGTGGTTTGGGAGGAGCCGGACGAAGGCATCACGGGCGCTGCCACGGTGGAGTTCATTGATTACCCCCGGGAACGGATTGGCCACGGCAACTTGATGGGTGGCAAAGGCATCATGCGCCCACATGTCATCGCGGAAATGTTCAAGTGGATGAAGATGCACGGAGCCACCAAAGCCCAAGTTTGGGCGCAGGGCTCGCTTGTGAACATGTACGAAAAGTTTGGGTTGGAAGTGACCCACAAAGTGATGAGGATAAAATTATGATGTGCAACCACAACTCTAGCGGGGTCAATTATGGACGGCGGTAGTTCCCAACCCACAAGCCAGTCAGTAACGCAAACGTCCATCCCGGAGTACGCACGCCCATATGTGGAGTCGATGCTGGGTAAAACTGCGGCGCTGACAAACACAAACACGAACCCGTACATGCAGTATCAGGGTGAGCGGTTTGCCCAGTTCACCCCTTTGCAGCAGCAGTCGTACTCCAGCGCAGCGACAATGACCCCAGCCTCGCAGATCGGGGTTGGTTCTGACCTTGCTGCGCAAGCTGGCAAAGGCGGCATGGACTACGCTGGGTATACCGCCAATTCGTTCACGCAACCGGGCACGGCCTCGGCTTACATGTCTCCGTACATGCAAAACGTGACGGACTTGGAGATGCAGTCTGCGCGTCGTCAAGACGACATTTCCCGTCAAGCCCGTCAAGCGCAAGCTGTCGGCGCGGGTGCGTTTGGTGGTTCCCGCCAAGCTATCCAAGAAGCAGAAGCCGCCCGGGCGTTGAACAGCCAGTTGGCAAGCATCCAAGCAAAAGGTCTGCAAAGCGCGTTTGGCAACGCGCAGAACCAGTTCAACACCGAGCAGCAATCACGCGCACAGGCTGCGGGGATTGGTCTTCAAGGTTTGGGTACAGGCTTGCAAGGGGCTTCGACACTGGGCCAGTTGGGTCAAACTCAGTTTGGCCAGCAGCAAGGTATTGCGCAGTTGCAGCAGCAGTTTGGCGCAGGCCAGCAAGCGCAAATCCAGAACATCCTGAACGCCCAGCAGCAAGATTTCTTGAACGCACAGAACTACCCGTACAAGCAGTTGGCATTTATGTCCGACACGTTGCGCGGCATCCCCATGAGCCAGAACGCACAAAGTCTGTATCAGGCCCCTGCCAGCGCGGCATCGCAATTGGCGGGTATCGGTCTGGGTGCGTACGGCTTGAGCAGGATGGCGGAAGGTGGTCGCGTGGGTTCAGGTCTGGCCGATTTGGCAATTGCCAACATGGCATAAGGAAGCATCATGGCAGTCCCAAACGTAAACGAGATCACCACCACGCTGCGGATGTTGTCTGACGAGCAGTTGCGGAAATACGCGCAGATGCACAAGGGCGATCCATACATCCTTCCGATGGCAATATCTGAGAGCAACGCACGTAAACAGCTACGTGCGGCGGGCCAAGCCACGCAAGGTGCGCAGCCTCAGCCCAAAGTGGCAGACCAAGCGATTGCGCAGATGTCTCCACAGCAGTTGCCTGAGAATGTGGGTATCGGTGCGCTTCCTGCGCCCAACATGCAGTTTGCGGCCGAAGGCGGCATCATGGGCTACGAAGGCTACGACGAGGGCGAGTCTACCTATGGCCAAGAGCCCGTCATACGCATGGCTGGCGGCGGTGCGGTTGAGCGGTATCAATTTGGTGGCAGCATTGCTGACAAGTACAAGCAAGAGTCCATGGAAATGGGCATGGGCGCTCGCGTTCAATACAGCCCTGATGTGCAAGAGTATGCGCGGGCACAATCGCAACCGTCCGAAGAAGAGCAGCAGGCATTCAGAGATGAGCAGCAGCGCATGCTGGAGGGCGGTCGTTTCCGTCCGTTCCCTGATTTACCTAGAGCGGATGAGCGCCGCGCCGCCAAATCAGAAGCAGCTTCTGCAGCAAAAGTAACGCCAACTTTCAGCAAAGACGATTACAGCGGCATGGACCGCCGCATCATGTCGGGTAGCCAACTGCCAAGCGTCCCGTCGATCTCGCCTCCCGCAAAAGCCGCACCGACCAAGGAGCGCGGTGCCGCGCCACGTCCCGGTACTGGGGCCGGACCTGCCGCCGCTGCCGCCACGCCTGAGCAATCCGTTACTGACCGTTACGCTGCCATGCAAAAAGCAATGGGGCTTACCGACACTTCGAAAGTGGATGCGGAGCGGCAGGCCCTGTACGATGCCATGCGTGCGCAGGACAAAAGCGCACTGGAAGAGTTTGAGAAAGATGTTGCTGCACGTGGCAAGTACGGCGAAGCCAAAGAAGCGCGGTTGGCCAAGCGCGAAGCTGAGCTAGGCAAGCGTAAAGACGAAACCGCAGGTCTGGCAATGCTCGAGGCAGGGCTTGCCATTATGTCTACCCCCGGCGGCTTGGCTACGGCCATCGGCAAGGGCGCTCAGACCGGGCTGAAAACATACAGCGCCGGACTCAAAGACTTGCGTGCTGCGCAGGAGAAGATGGACGACGCCCGCGACCAGATTGAAGAGTTCCGTCGCAACGAGGCCAACATGACGGCCAAAGAGCGCCGCCAGTTCAAGAACCAGATTGGCCGCACTGAGACCGACATTAAACGTCTGGGTCTTGACGCTGCCGAGAAAATGACTGGGGAAAAACGCGCTGACCTCAGAACGCTCTTTACGGCAGACCAGCAAATACTTACCACCGGCATGGAAATCAAAGGGCGCAAAGAAGCGGCGCAGATTGCTGCGGGTCCGGGGTACGAGCGCAACAAACTCTTGCGCGAAGCGCAAGGGCAAGAAGCCAAGGTTCGGGCGGAGTACGGCAAAATGCAAGCAAAGGTCATGGACACTCTGAGCAAAGATCAGGACTACATGATGGCCCCGCCTGAAAAGAAACAACTCATGCAGACCACCGCGTTGCGGCAGGCGTTGATGAACAACCCGTTCTTGGCCTCGTACGCTTCAGGAATTGGTTTCTCTTCCGCACCCGCCGGAGGGAAGGTCTACGACTTGACGGAAGACTGAGTTCTGTCAAAATAACCAACGCCGCAGTCATACCCGCTGCGGCGTTTTCACATCAAGGGTTCACACTGTTAAGACGATATGGCCAAATACCTCCAGCTTCCCAATGGCGACTCCCTCAAAGTCCCGGACGACATGTCCTACGAAGAGGCCATGTCAACTGCAAAAACAAAGTTTCCTGACCTTTTTGCCGAAAAGCCCAAAGAAGACACCAAGGGTTTTAAAGCCGCGATGTCTGCCGGTGCTACCCGCTTAGGCGGGGAGTTTGAGCTGCTCAAGGGCAAGCTGGGCATCAAGAGCGAGGCCGAGGCACAGAAAGAATACGAAGCCGCGCAGAAACGTGCGCAGGCACGCTTCACCCCCACCGAAGAAGGCTGGACTGAGGCCCCCTTCCAGAAGTTCAAAGAGACCCTTGGCGGGTCTATCCCCTACATGGCGGCTCCAGCCGCCGCAGGTCTTGCGGCTTTGGCCGCTCCCGTTACCGCTCCGGTTGCCGCAGGTCTGGGTTTGCTGGGTGCAGGCGCTGTCTCTACTGGCCAGTTCACGGGCTCCAACCTTGCAGCTCAGATGGACACGGGCAAGACGCTGGAGCAGACCAGCGGCGCTGCTGCTCTTGGCGCAGCCATTCCCCAAGCTCTTATCGACACGGCCGCGATGGCGTTGGTGCCCGGTGTGGGCAAGCTGTTCGGCTCCGTGGGCTCCAAGCTGACAACCGAGCAAGCCAAGGCGATCGCCAGCCAGACGCTGGGCAAAGCGGCCATGGACTACACCGCCAAGACAGGCGCGGCCATGGGCCGTGAAGGCTTCACCGAAACCGTGCAGCAGGTGCTCGAGCGTTTGCAAGCAGGCACAAACCTGACCGACCCCGAAGCCCGCAAGGAGTACATCGAGAGCTTCATCGGCGGAGCCGTTTTGGGTGGCGCTATTGCCCCAGTCGGCCGTGCGTTCGAGCGCGGCGGTGCCAAATCGCAAGCAGCCAAGGCCGAGCGCGAAGAGCGCAACGCGGCCACCCAAGCCGCAGCCGAGCAAGAGCGCATCGCCGCCGAGAAAGAAGCTGCTGAACGCGACACCGCTCCCTACGCCATACAGGTTGGCCAGCAGTACGACACCTTGCTGCAAGAGTTTCAGACAAAGCAGGCCGCGCTCAAGAAGCCCGGCAAAGACGCCGACCCTGCGGCAAAGGCTGAGTACGCTGACGCACAAAAAGAAGTGCAGGCGCTGAATGCGCAGCTCAAAGAGTTGGTGCCCGAATACCGCCGCACAAAAGCAATTCGTGCGCAGGCGTTGGCCGCAGAAGAAACGGCTGCAGAAGAAGCCCGTAAAGCAGGGCTGTCCCCTGAAGAGTTCGCCGCTGAACAGGCGTCAGTACAGGCAGGCATCGCGGCTCCGACCAAAGTAGCCCCGGTTGAAGGCGATCCGTTTGCCATGGTGCAGCGTGTCGACCCTGTGCAGGCGTACGTGGCAGAGCGCAAAGCGCTGGCTGACCAGCAGATGATGACGCCTCCGACCGTAGCAGACTATGCCAGCTACATCATGGCCGACCCCCTGAAGGCTATGGACGTTGTGAAGACTCAGACCCCGATGCCCGGGCTGACCAAAGCACAAAACAAAGCGCTCCTCGGTGGTCTCGAGTTGCAGCTCAAAGAGTACGATAAGACCCGTCAAGCCCAAGGCATGCAAGGCACGGCTGCAAGCCAGCAACGCGTCTCCGAAGTTGAAGCTGAAGAGCAGGCCGCGTTGGAAGAGCAGCGTGCGCAGGCCGAGCGTGACATAGCAGAAGCCCAACGTGAGCAAGCACTGGGCGGAGAATTTGCTGGCCTGCAGCGCATGAAGGCAGCACCGGCAGGTATCTCGGATCAATTCAGCCTTTTTGGCACAGAGCAGGCACCACCCGCAGGCTCTGCGGCCATGGGTCAGATGCAGCAAAAGCTGGCAGGCGAAGACGTGACGTTTACAGCGGAGGAAGATAAGCCGCGTAACCTGCGCCGTGTACCCGGTGCTGAATTCAAACTCCGTGGCCGCAATGAAGGCACTGCCCCCGTTACCCGGGAAGAGCTGGCGGATCGCCTTAACCGTGTGCTGATCACATACGACCTGTCCCCCGAAGCGGTGGACTTGCTGCAACGCGCCGAGAAAGCCCTGCCCCAGTCTGGCGCAGATTACTTTTCGTTGCTGGACGAGCAGCTTGCACAGATCGAGAGCGGTGCCGAAGGCGTGCCCCGTAAGGGTCAAGAGCGCACACTGGACCTCCAGACATTCCCTGCGGCTCCGGCACAACAAGCACGCGCATCCACTACCGCGCCTACTGAGGCAGGCCCGCGCCAGATTGAACCCAATCGAAGCGTTGCTCCCGGCAGTGCCGAGTCCGGGTTGAAAACTCCTATTGAGCAGCCCGAAGCCGAAGATCGTCGCACAGGCATGCGCGGTGCGGCCGACGTGACCAAGCGTATAGCTGACACAACCCCATCCACTTTGCGCGGCCCATCGACGCGTGCGGGTGAATTGTCCTTGGCCCGTGAGTTGGAAGAGCCTTTGCTCCGACAGGAGGAAGCTGCCCGTGTCGATACTGGCCAGAAGTCGCTGTTCCCCGAAGAGCAAGAAAAGCTCGGGGCCATCAAAACCAATCGTGGTCTGTTCCAGATTTTCATGAAGAGCAAGTTCGTGCAGAACTTGCGTCAACAGTTGCGCCGGGACGAGGAGATTGCCAAGCGTGCGCAGGCCATCCCCGCTTTGGAAAAGCGTGCCAACGCTCTGGTTGCCGAGATCGAAGACATTCTCCAGCAGTATGCCGAGTACCGCAGCGCCGAAGCTGTTGTGAACGCCAACAAGGACGTGGCAAAAGCCAAGCGTGACATGGCCGAAATCCGTGCCGCTGCTGGAAAAACCACGGTCGACCGCATGCTACTGGCCGGGGCTATTGAAGACTTGAAGCAAGCACGCAAGCAAGTCATCGAGCAAGGCTACACCGAAGGTGGTGTGCAAGAGCTGATCGCCAATATCGACGCAGTCAACGGACAGTTGCAAGACGCGCAGACTGACATGGCGCTGTTGGACTCCGCCCTGTCTGTGTTGGACGGCCAGTTGCAGTCCTTTGCCGCCGTCCAGAAACTTGCCACACTGCTCGACAAGGCCCCTTCTGTGGAGCGTATTGATCAGGCCAAGCAAGAGTTTGCCGCTGTTCGGGCCGAACTTGATGTCTTGCAAA